>JGI24915J38486_100528_pt1 | contig 33888 bp, 34 predicted proteins | sample LinPfosmplate3_FD_38486 | JGI IMG/M metagenome (IMG submission 38486)
TGCAGGTCGACTCTAGAGGATCCCACTAGCCCTGCATAAATTTGAGGCCGAACAGCGGTTATGCGAAAACTGCCATGGAAGAGAAAAAACACTTCTCCCAAAAATGCAGGATATGCTCTGCACGCAGTGCCATAGTTTTCGGCAAGGCAAGTTGGTTCCCAATGAGAATGTGTGCGCGGAGTGCCATTCCCAGGTTAAACGTCCCACTGCGGAAAATAGAACCAAGGCGCACCAGCAATTTGATTGCATAACTTGTCATCACACTCATGACTTAAAGCGTCCCGCAAGCAGTTCTTGTGAGAACTGCCATTTCCTGACCATGAAACGTGGAAAACATCCCATTCATCTTGACGCTCTTGAAAACGATTGCCTATCCTGCCATCAATCCCACCAATGGCATATTACGGAAAAAGAATCCAAGATATTGTGCTCCCAATGTCATGACCTCTATTCCCTAAAGACATTTCAATGAAATTTCGGAATGTACCAGTTTGGTAACACTAACCCCGAATGGAAAACGGAAAAGGCCTGCCTTATTGAGAATTGTTTAGTTGTAAAAAAATATTTATCTGATTCGTGGATCGGTAAAAAATAATTGGCAAAAACCTGCCGGGCATTTAGGGCGCTCATCTTGTAACACTTTATAAATTAGTGAGTTAATGTTTTGATGGCGTTTGGGCATGAACCTTGCTAATACCAATGCTTAAGGGCAAGGCATTGATATTTTGCCAGAATACGGAGAAGAGAGAGTGGATTTTCCTATTAAGGAATCGAAATTACCGGGTTGCGCGTTTTGTGCCTCTGGGAATAGATTAGGTTATAATGCAAAACTTCTCATTTTTTGGAGTTTTACAGATGCTTTTTGAGTTTGAAGATTCAGCGTTGGAACCTATTTTTGAAAAAGTAAAAGCAGGGACCCGTCTTTCCTATGAAGATGGGGTAACCCTATGGCAAACCCCCGACCTGCTGGGTGTGGGATATATGGCCAATCTGGTACGGGAAAGGTTGAATGGGAACAGGACCTATTTCATTCACAACCGGCATATCAACCCGACTAATATTTGCATTCACAGTTGTCAGTTTTGTGCTTTTGGAGTCAAGGCCGACCACCCCCATGCTTATGAAAAATCGTTGCAGGATATTTTTTCGGATGCTGAAAAATATAATGGCGGAGAAGTCAGTGAATTTCATATCGTGGGTGGACTGCATCCGGATTTCCCGTTTGAGTATTATCTTGAACTGCTGGAAGGGTTGAAAGAACGCTTCCCGTTGGTTCATATACAGGCGTTTACAGCTGTGGAAGTAGAATACTTTTCCCGCTTGGCGAAGCTTCCTCTAAAAGATACGCTGGAAAAATTAAAACAGGCCGGTTTGGGTTCCATCCCTGGCGGGGGTGCGGAGATTTTTGCCAAACGGGTGCGTCGAAAAATTTGTGGAGAGAAAATCGATGGCGAAGGTTGGTTGCGGGTTCATGAAACGGCCCATCTTGCCGGACTAAAAAGCAATGCCACCATGCTTTATGGGCATTTGGAAACCGCAGAAGAAAGATCGGACCACCTGGTGCGTCTGCGTGAATTGCAGGATCGGACTCATGGTTTTGTGACATTTATTCCGTTAGCGTTTCACCCGGAAAACACCGTGTTAGATTTTTTAAAAACTACACCTGGGCAATTGGATCTCAGGGCACTCGCAGTTTCAAGATTGATGCTGGATAATTTCCCACATATGAAAGCATTCTGGATCATGATCACACCTAAAATAGCCCAGTTGGCCCAGTCTTTTGGGGCAGATGATATGGATGGAACGGTTGTTGAAGAGAAGATTGTTCATGCCGCCGGTGCGGCCACGGATCAGATTTTTCATAAGGATCAAATCATTAACATGATTACACAGTCTGGAAGAAAGCCTGTAGAGCGAGATACTTTGTATGAAAACGTTGAGGAGTTGGAGGGGGCATATTAGACTGTAAAGTTTAGATATATGATATGAAATTTGCATTCAAAAAGCTTGTTTTGACGCAATCTTGACAGAATCTTAATAAAAACTTTACATTAGGGGTGTATATACTTATACTGAGTTATACACCAATACCAGTAGGGCTGATTTTAAGGTCCAGATTTAACGCGTTCCGGGATTACCCGGGGGGGCACTTTCAACTTTTTTGTATGAAAAGGAAAAAATGTTATGGGGTATGAAGGGAAAAAAGTGCTGGTGGTCGATGACTCAGCCGTAATGCGGCAAATTATTAAAAAGAACTTGAAGGAGTTGGGGTTTGCCGATCTTACCGAGGCCGAGGATGGTGCCGCAGGTCTGAAAAAAGCTGGCGAAGGGCCATTAGACCTGATTGTGTCGGATTGGAATATGCCAAACATGACGGGTTTGGAATTCTTAAAAGCCGTTCGCGCCGATGATAGTTTGAAAGGGATTGCCTTTATTATGGTCACTTCCGAAGCGGATAAGGAAAAGATCATGGAAGCTGTGCAGGCCGGTGTCAGTCAGTATATCGTAAAGCCCTTTAATGCAGTCCAATTGGAAGAAAAAATTAAGGCAATAAAATTCTAAGCTTAGAGATGTTTCGGTAGATTTGGGCCAGGCATTTAAGGTGCCTTGATTGAGAGGCTTTGCCCCCCTTTGTGCCAGTAAGCTATTAAAAAACAAGTGTTTTCATATTTTTTGGCGTTGACGGCATCTTAGGTGACATTTTATAATATTAAGGAGATCTGCGCTTAGTGCGCAGAAAATTAAAGGGTTACCTTCAGGATTAGGCCGATTGGGCATTTTACGATTGTGTCCGCAAGATTGGGAAGTTAGTCATCCATACAAGGTTGCTTAATGGAACCGGGAGTTCATTCCAAAAGAAGAGGAACTATTCATGGCAACAATTAATTTCAGCGACGGGAAAATGCCGAGTGTGTTGACGGATGTGAGTCGAGACTCGATATTGTCCATATTCAACACAATTTTCGGAGCAGAACCCAAGTTTGAGGGTGAAGGAAATGGAAAGTCTCTTGGGGATGGAGTGGTGGGAATCATTTCGTTCATGGGGGATGTGAACTATATCATCATGTTGGCTCTTCCCAAAGATTCGGCAATTGCCATGGCGTCCAAGTTTTGTGGTTTCGACATAGATTATGACAGTGCTGATATGGGTGATGTGGTTGGAGAACTGGCAAATGTTTTAGCCGGGGATATTGTTGCCAGAATGTCCCAGGAAGATTTTAAAGTAACCATGTCATTACCAACGATCATGCGTGGTCACGATGTGGAACCCTTGTTGCCCAGAGGCCTGCCTTTAGAGAAGCTCAGCTTTTCGATGGCAGAGGGGCACTTCATGCTGAAGGTGGCTGGAGCTAAATCGGGGGAACTGGTTGGTAGAAAGCCGGGAAGTTGAGTTTTTCCCAAGAGAAAATTACTGACATGCAGGGAACTCTTTTGAATTATTAAAAGCCTGTCGAACTGAGGTCATATAATGAACGACTCTAATAAAGAAGAACCGATTGCTCCTGATCCGACTGATGATAACGGATCGGATCAGAGTGACGGAATGGGTGAAATCGTCAATGAATTTCTGGTCGAAAGCTATGAAAACCTGGACCAGTTGGATCAAGACCTTGTTGACTTGGAACAGGACCCTGGCGACATAAACATTCTCTCCAGCATTTTCAGGACTATACATACTATAAAAGGCACCTGTGGTTTCATCGGTTTTAACAAACTGGAATCTGTGGCGCATATTGGTGAAAACCTGTTGGGCAAACTACGGGATGGCGAATTGAAATTGAACCCCGCCCGAACCAGTGCTCTTCTGGCCATGGTGGATGCTATTCGTCAGATGCTTTCCTGCATCGAAAATGATCACAATGAAGGCAGTGTGGATTATTCCGGTCTGGTTGAAACTTTGACCCGTTTGCAAACGGATGATGGAGCGGCCGAGGTAGTAGTTCCCCCTGCTGCGGAAACGAAGGAAGAAGTTGCCGTCGAAGCGAAACAGGAAGAACCGGCTCCTGAACCTGTCAAGCCTTCTGCTGAAATTGACGAGGATATGGAACCTATCGTCAATGAGTTTCTGGTAGAGAGTTATGAGAACCTGGACCGCCTTGATAAAGACCTTATTGAACTGGAGCAGGACCCCGGCAACACAGAAATCCTTTCCAGCATTTTCAGGACCATTCATACCATAAAAGGTACCTGTGGTTTTATTGGGTTGCACAAACTGGAAAGAGTCGCCCATGTTGGTGAAAACCTGTTGGGTAAACTCCGGGATGGTGACCTGGCTCTTAATCCCCCAAGAACCAGTGCCCTGTTGGCAATGGTGGATGCCATCCGGCAAATGCTGGATTGTATTGAGAAGGATCGTAATGAAGGGGATGTGGATTATTCGAAACTGGTGGATACCCTGGGTAAACTGCTGACCGATGCAGGTTGTGCCGAAGTGGCAACTTCCGAACCGGCTTCCAAGCCTGTAGAAGAGAAAAAAGAAGAGAAAAAATTTGTCCCGGCTGAGGAGAAAAAGGACCGCAGACAGGCTCCTACGGCAGAAGAGGCAGAACATGTAGCCCAGCATGGAGACAAACGCGCTACTACAGACCGGCGTAAAGAAACCCGTGGCGTGGCGGATTCCAGCATCCGTGTGGATGTGGATATCCTCGATCGGCTGATGAATCTTGTTGGGGAACTGGTTCTGGCTAGAAACCAGATACTGCAATATGCTCCCGCCAAGAGCGACTCGTCGTTTATTGCAACCAGCCAGCATTTGAACCTGGTTACTACGGAATTGCAGGAAGGTGTCATGAAAACCCGGATGCAACCCATTGGCAATATCTGGAGCAAGTTTCCTCGTGTTGTTCGGGATCTTTCCATGGCCGTTGGTAAAAAGATTCGCCTGGAGATGGAAGGCAAGGAGACGGAACTGGACAAGACGCTGATCGAAGCGATTAAAGATCCCCTGACGCATATTGTCAGAAACTCCTGTGACCATGGAATAGAATCTCCCGAAAAACGTTTGGAAAATGGCAAGGATGAAGAAGGTGTTTTGTTATTGCGTGCTTTCCACGAGGGGGGACAGGTCAATATTGAGATCATTGATGATGGTGGCGGGATTGATCCTGAGAAAATTAAAAAAATAGCTCTTGAGAAAAATGTTATCACGCAGGAGCAAGGGGATAGAATGGGCGACCAGGAACTGGTCAACCTTATTTTTGCCGCCGGATTTTCTACCGCCGAAAAGGTGACCAATGTGTCCGGACGGGGTGTGGGAATGGATGTGGTTCGTACCAATATTGAAAAAATTGGCGGAACCGTAGTTATTCAGAGCTACCCTGGAAAAGGTACAACCCTGCGAGTCAAGATTCCTCTTACTCTGGCAATCATTCCGGCTCTGATTATTACCACTGGCGAGGAACGTTACGCCATCCCGCAGGTGAACCTGCTTGAACTGGTTCGTCTTGACGGAGATCAGGCCAAGAAGTCTGTTGAACAGATTCAGGGTGCTCCGGTTTACCGCTTGCGCGGCAACCTGCTTCCTTTGGTTTCCCTCAATGATGCGTTGAAGGTAGACAAGGAAGAAGAAAGCGACGCTATTAATATCGTTGTCCTGCATGCAGACGAGCGCCAGTTTGGTCTGGTAGTTGAAGGAATCAGCGATACCGAGGAAATTGTGGTCAAGCCTCTGAGTAAACAGCTCAAAGGTATCTCTGCATTTTCAGGGGCAACCATAATGGGGGATGGAAAACTGGCATTGATTCTGGACGTCATGGGGCTTGCCCAAAAATCCAGCGTCATTTCCGGTCATCAGGATAAGACTCTCGCCAAAGCGGCATCAGCCCAGGGAGCCGCAGGTGATCGTCAAACCCTGCTCATCTTTGGTTTGGAGGAAGATGATCGCATGGCGATACCGTTGTCTGAGGTTGCACGTCTGGAAGAATTTAAACGCTCAGAAGTTGAGCAATCAGGTGAACAGGATGTGGTGCAGTATCGTGGAGAAATTATGCCTCTGGTTTACCTTAAAAAGGTTCTGCGTGGTGACTCTTCACAGGAAGCTGCTGATACAGACTTGATGCAGTCTATTGTTTTCACCAAGGATGGCAGGAGCGTTGGGCTGGTCGTTGAGCGCATCGTCGATATTGTAGAAGAATCGGTAGAGGTTAAACGTGGGGCCAACCGCCCTGGGGTACTGGGAACCATTGTTGTGCAAGATCGGGTGACCGACCTTCTTGACATTGAAAGTGTGGTTGCATCTGCCGACCCTAGTTTCCTGGTTGATACACAAAGTGTTGCATTATTAGAGGAGGCTTGACATGACTGAGCAAAAACAATTTTGTACTTTCTATCTCGACAACCATATGTTTGGGGTGAAAGTTGAACAGGTTCAGGAGGTTTTTCGTTACCAAGCGATGACTAAAGTTCCTCTGGCACCTCCCGAAGTGCGTGGGCTGATCAATCTGCGTGGGCAAATTATCACGGCCCTTGATCTAAGGCGGCGGTTAGGTATGGAAGTCCAGCCTGAAGACAAGTTGCCAATGAATGTGGTGGTGAGAACGGAAGATGGGGTAGTGAGTCTTCTGGTTGATGAAATCGGAGATGTGCTGGAAGTGTCCGAAGATGTTCATGAACGACCGCCTGAAACCATCCCTGAAGGGGTAAGGAATCTGGTGCTGGGTGTCTATAAATTGGATGGCAAGTTGCTGTTGATTTTGGATTCTGAAAAGGCAGTGAATGTTGGCCACGCAGTGGCTTGACCCCAAAGGTTATATCCGTCCCACTTTCAATTTTGCGATGATTTTTTGCCCTATGTCTTTGAGCGGCAGGATTTCATCTGCCAGACCGGCTCGAGCGACAAAGCCGGGCATTCCCCATACCACGCTACTTTGTTCGTCCTGAACAATCACCTGGCCTCCTGCCTGCTTGACTTGTTCACAGCCTCTAAGGCCGTCCTGACCCATCCCTGTCAAAATAACCGATAAGGTTTTGGCCCCATAAATTTCCACGACAGATCGAAATAAAGGGTCTACTGCAGGCCGGCAGGAATTTTCCTGAGGGCCCTGGTTTGTTTGCAAATAAACCCCAGTGCCCTTTTTTTCAAGAACCATATGGTAGTCTCCCGGCGCGATCCAGGCTTTTCCCGGCTCGAGTTTTTCACCGGCTTTTCCTTCCTGAATTTCCAGCGGAGATTTCGATGTCAGTCGTTCCGCAAGTAGCTTGGTGAAAAAGGGTGGCATATGTTGCACCAGAACTATCGGCACAGGCAGATCACCCGGAAGAGTAGGGAAGAGCTCTGCCAAGGCATTGGGTCCGCCGGTGGAAACGCCGATTGCGAGAATATCGAATTTCTGGTTCGGGGATGTTTTGGCAAAAGAAGGTTTTACGATTGGGGTAGCTACTTTAGCGGCAGGTTTTGGAACTATAACCGATGAAGTTTGCAACCCCGCTTTTTTCGCACAAAATGTCTTGATCTTGGGGATCAGTTCATCCCGTATCCTTTGCATGGCAACCGATACGCTTCCCACGTTTGCGGGTTTGGTGACATAATCCGTAGCCCCAAGAGCTAAAGCTTCCAAAGTTTTTGCCCCACCCCTCTCGGTAAGGGTGCTGAACATAATGATGGGTAAGGTGGGGTAGAGCTTTCGGGCTTCGGCGAGGGTTTCAAGCCCATCCATTTCCGGCATTTCAATATCCAGAGTCAGGATGTCGGGATTGATTTGCGGAATTTTTTGTAAGGCGATTTTACCGTTGGCGGCGGTAGCCGCTACTTCAATATCAGGATCGCCACTTAGTGTGTCGGTAACAATTTTCCTGACAACTACTGCATCGTCAACGACGAGTACTCTGATTTTTCGCATAGCAAGATTAGAAAAACTGGCGAGAGTTTATTGAAAGTTTATAAGGTCAAAAAAAACAACACTGTGTAACCTTAACCCAAAAGGGTTTGAATATCCAGCACAATCCTGAATGCAGACCGTCTATGTCCATTCCGATATAAACTTTGATTCCGTAAGATTGAAACATTTAAATGATTAAAGCTGTGTAATACTGATTTAACTAACCAATTAGGAGGTTTTGCGATGGGAAACTGGTTGATGCTGACATTGGTAGGTAAAGACCGTCCCGGAATTGTTGCCAAAATCAGCCAGGCTTTATTTGATCTGAGTGGAAACCTTGGGGAAACATCAATGACCCGCCTTGGCGGCAACTTCACCATCATGCTCATGGTCTGTGTTCAGGAAAAGAAATCCGCTGTGCAGGAAAAACTCCAGCCTGTATGTGATGAGCTGGAACTTTTTTTTCATTTGGATGAGATAGAGGGCAGGTTGCACCAGCATATCGAACCGGACGTTCGAATCAGTATTCATGGTGCCGATCAGGCCGGTATCGTTGCTCGTGCCACCAGTGCTTTGAACAAAGCCGGGCTGAATATTCTCAACCTTGAGTCGGACGTAGGAGGGCACCCGGACAGCCCTGTTTATGTCATGCATATCGAGGGTGTTGCCAGTAAGGGATTAGAAACTCTGGATCAAGCTCTGCAAACATTGTCACGTGAAAACGATGTGGTGGCCCGTATGACCCCTATTGATACCATGGTCGGATAACCATGGCGCACCAGAATGTTCTGCTTTATCCGGATGAAAGACTGACGCAAGCCTCTCAGCCTGTAAAAGAGTTTTCTGAAGACCTTAAGAGTTTTATACATGATCTTGAAAAAACCTTTCGCTCTTTTCCCGGGTGCGTGGGAATTGCGGCTCCTCAGGTGGGCCGATTTGAAAGAATTGTTCTGGTAGATATTTCCCATAAACCTCAGCATGCGAATCATGGATTTTTGGTGTTGATAAATCCTGAAATCACGTTTTTTGAGGGAAGGAGTATTGGCAGGGAAGGCTGCCTTTCGGTTCCTGACTATACTGGCAAAGTAGAGCGGGCCAAATCTATCAGCATGGAAGCCCTGAACGAAAACGGCGACAAACATGTGTTTCAAATGTCTGGTTACGAGGCCCGTGCAGTTCAGCACGAGATTGATCATTTAGACGGAAAGCTGTTTCTGGACCGGTTGGTTGGCAGGCGAAATGCCTTGAGCAAAAGGGCCGAGCTTTCCATTTAATTTCAAAAGGGATTTTGTTTTATTGGCCTATGGGAAGTGTGAGGAGCGGGGCATTATCTTTGATTTTGCCTGCCTGCAATGAAAAAATCTGAGCCAGAAGTGAAAACGTGGACTTGGATGACAAATCCGTATCGTCAATATAAAACCAGGTTCCGCGATAAAAAATAACCATGAAACCCGTTTCCGGGCTTTCAGGAAGAGAACGAATTCTCAATAAGTCACCAGTCATTTCCTGCCAGTCAAAAATATTTCCGGCGGGTGTTTTTGTACGGGTTACCTTGCCTTGCAAAACATCCTGACTGGGAACCTCAACCGCCTGAGAAAGATAAAATAATATTCCTAAAAGAGAGCGGGTCACGATTCGGATCTGGTTTGTTGCGTTAAAATCAGGTGAAAAAGTCAGCACGTAACGGGTTTTCCCAGGCTCTACGTTCATCGCAAGGGCAAACTGTTTTGCCTCTTCCCGGTTTTTATCCTCTTCGTTTATATGCAGAAGTAATTGGGGTACTCCATTGGATTCGTAATAAGACAGGCTTATGGCACCTTGAACCTGTAACGTCCGCAAAAGTTTTACAGCCGATGCGAAGCCCTTAAATTTAGGGGCAAGGCTGGGAGTCGGGCCCGATGCGCTGGGGGCATTTTTTTGGGAATTCATCTGTTGAAAACATAAGCGGAAAATTCTCTCTATGCTCCAGCCGGAATGAAAAAGAAGTGCGATGGTTTGCAAGGGCAGGGGAGATAATACGCGTTGTATGAACTTGTCTCCCTGTAAAGGGGAGTAGGTTACGGTGGGTTTTTCGGTTAGCCCCATGCTTCCTCCTAACCCAAAGAGTCCTCTGACACCATCCTGTAAAGTGGCGCTGGCATTAGCGGTGGTTGACAAGGTGAACTGGGATGCCACACTGCTGACTTCCATGAAGAACGGAGTGTCTCGGTATTTGAGGCGGACCAAATTGAGCAAAAGCTGTTCGTCATTGGTTCTTTGAATTGCGAGATTGTAGTTACTTCTTTCGCTTTTCAATGTGGTCGGACCCAGGTTCGCGCAACCTGTGAATGACAACAGGAAAAGAGCGATTAGGCAAAGAAGTAATGAGATATTTGAAGAGAAATAACGCAAGTTCATAAAAAATAAGTATCGGGTTTACGGGTTTTTCAATACATTCTGATTTGCCAAATGAATGGTTGAAGTGGGAAATGCTGCCTCTGCTCCATTTTGTTCAATAATTTTCAGGATATTTAAAAGGATGTCCTGCTTGATAACGTGGTACTTTTCCCAATTGGTTGTTTTGGTAAAAGTATAGATGAAAAAATCAAGGGAGGAGGGGGCAAAACTATTGAAATGGACCATCAAGGTTTTATTGCTATCGATTTCAGGGTGGTTTTTTAACATCGTCTCAACCTGACCCGTGATCGCTTCCATTTTGCCTGCGTCATCATAGCGGATTCCGATGGTCTCCTTGATTCTCCGATTCTGCATGCGTGAAGGATTTTCTACTGCGATTTGTGAAAAAACTCCATTGGGAATATACATCGGTCGCTTGTCAAAGGTTCGTATTAAAGTGACTCTCCAGCCTATTTTCTCGACAACGCCTTCAATCTCGCGATCTGGCGACCGGACCCAGTCTCCTACCGCGAAAGGTCGGTCCATATAAATAAAGAGTCCTCCGAAGAAATTTGACAGCAGGTCTTTTGCCGCAAAACCCACAGCTATACCACCGACACCACCAAAAGCCAGGACGCCGGAAATGCTGAATCCGAGTGTTTGCAGTATCATTAACACTGCTGTGATGACAACGGATATGCGGGCCAGTTTTGAAATGGCATCCAGCGTTGTTGCGTCGATATCTTTTCCCGCAGTCAGATAACTTTTTTCAGCTTGCTGAATTGTGAGAACTAAAAACCAGGCCAGGGCGGCTATAATAATTGCATCGCGCAAGGGGATGAAGGCTTCCAGAATCACGGCTCCGGTAGCCTTGCGAATGATTTCACTGGCGAAGGCGATTCCAGTTATCCAGATAATGGCACTTAACGGACGGGGAATGGATAGAAGGAAGGCATCATCCCATTTGTTCTTGGTGGTTTGTGCTTTTTTGGATAAGGTTCCAAAAATTTTCTTTTGGAACAAATCCACAAGCAATGCCACGAACAGGACCAGAAATGCCTGAAGTATGTATACGTTTTCCTGAGTTAACAGTTGACTAAGTCCTGCCATTTATTTTCATTCCTTTAAGCCATTTCTGGTGCTGAAAGTAACATATTTCAAGGGGGTGAGGAATATTAAATACTAATTCATTGATTATTGGTTTGAGTTTATGTAATGTTTCCAAATACTACTTTTTAAGACTTTGAGGTTTGTTGTGGATCAGGTTAGTGAGTACATGGTAAAGGTGGTGAGGGATATTGACGTGGGGGCCTCTGTGAGGGATGCGGCGGAAAAACTGGGCTCTTTGGGGATCGGTTCGTTGCTGGTGAAAAAGGGTAACGAGTACGTGGGAATGGTCTCGGAAATGGAAATTACTCGCCAGTCGGTGGCGAAAAACCTTGATTCAAACAGTACCAAGGTTGGCGATATATTGAATCCCGATATTGACTATATCGACCAGGAAGAAACCATGTCCCGCGCTATTGCCATAATGAGGGAGAAAAAGCTCCGTTATCTTGTAGTCAGGGATGGAAAAACCGTGACGGGAATTCTTTCGGTAAAAGATCTGCTGACCTATTATGAAAAGTGGTTCCAGTTAATCCTTTAAAGAGCACAAAAAAAACGCCCCGCTTTTGCAAGCGGAGCGTTATTGAAGCACAGGAGCTTCCGTTAACTTGTGGTTAACAAATTACTCCGGAAGCTCCCCAGATACTTTCATAGATCACGGGATCACCTCCTTCTCAGGGGGGTTGTATTACAGTGCCATAGGTTTCCCTGTTAAACCTACCGCCCGGAAACAACATAATCCAGCAACAACTTAGAATCCTTGACCACCTTTTTGCAAGAGTTTATTTCTCCCTGGCAACGCATATAACAACCGCTCCAATGATCGCAATGGACGTAGAGCCAGTGCGTGGGCTTGGTTTTAATGTCCTGGCCTAGAATTTCTACTGTCCCCTCTTGATTGACCGTGTATGTTTTTACGGCGCCGGGAATGGTTTTTGGAAGAACAAGGCCATTGGAGGCGCAAGAGGTTAGAAAAGAAATTGCGAACACTATTAAAGTTAAACCTATTGTTTTTTTCATTCTCTTCCCTTTCCTTCCAGGTGCGGGTTAGTACCCAAGTTTCGATTAGCGCTAATTATAGCACCCCTTTTATAAAATCCTAAACATTAGCACGAAAGAGAATGGTTATTCTGGGAGGGGATTTATACCTGCGATTTAAATCAGGATATCCAGGGTATGTTTTTTGACCTGTTCTTGGATCTCAGACTTTTTACTGTTCAGGCTTTCTTCCAATTGTTCCTTGAAGGATTTTTGATCCTTTTTCTTTTTAAATGTCCAAGGTTTTTGTCTGTTCCCGCCTAACAGGGCATCTTCTATTTTCATTGATGTTCCTCACAGGATTCAACTTATGTATTTCTTATCGTTTCTTAAAAAAAAAATCTTTATTTTTTGACAGGAAATGAACTGAAAAATCGTATTTTATTGGAAATTAGAGTTTTACCCCCCTCTTTGAGGTGGTTTACTTTACATTTGTAAATAATGTAATATTTGTGAGAAGGGATCAGCATTATGGCTGAAGACTCTTGCCAAGGAAGGATGGTGTACCCAATGTCAGGGGCTCAATCAAAAATACTGGTGGTCGACGATGAGGTTAAGGCCTGTCAGCTGTTCTCAAGGTTCTTATCCAGTCAGGGGTTTTTAGTTCAAACTGCATCGGATGGGAAAGAGGCCCTGATCAGAGTCGATGAATTCCAGCCAAACTGTATTTTGCTGGATGTGAGGATGCCTCATGGTGGACTGGAGTTGTTGTCGCGTTTTAGAAAAAAACTGCCGGATTCCAGCATCATCATGGTTTCCGCGATTATTGAGCCTGGTCAGGTGGGAGACTATTTGACCGAAGGTGCCTATGCCTGCATTAAAAAACCCGTAGACATGAACATCCTTCTGGAAAAGATTGAGCAGGCTTTGAAGCACCACTAGGCGTGGGGCCAGCAAGCAGTAGCTCTTTACTGCGGGCAAAGTGTTGTGGCCTCGGCTTAAAAAGTTCTTGCCCAGGTGCTTCCCCTGCTAAGGGGCACTAGCCAGCGTGATACCCCTTCTACCCCTTCGGGGCATGAAATTATGGAAGAAATATAACAGGCTCACGAAGGCAAATGAATGAACATAACTCGCTGGACCTCATGAGTAATAGCTTTGACTGCTAGCAAACCTTGCCTTCGGCTCGGTGGGCTCTTGCCCAGTAGCCTCCCCCGCTAGGGGGTCAGGCGGCTTGTAAAAACACTTGCAGGGCAGAGTTGATATGCTTGTTGAGCTCTTTGCCTAATCTTTCCCGGGATATTTCTTGAGGCAGTTCGATTTTTTTCCAGGCAGTCTGATTCATGGGGAAGGGAAACGGGCTTTCTCCGCTATCGCCCAGTGCCAGGGTATTAACAATATAGTCTGCTACATGAACGATAGAAGTCTCTTTGGCAAAGTTGGGGTTTTTTCCTGGTTGATGATGATCGCCGACAACCTCCTGGAGAAATACAGGCAGGCCCCAGGTTTTTAAAAGATGCTTGCCGATATCTGCATGAGTAAACCCCATAATGTCCTTCTCGGACTCATGAAGTGAGATGTTTTCTGACTTGCATCGCATGAATACCGATAGGATATTGAAAGGTACTGTCAGAGCTATTATCAGCCGGCCGATATCATGGAGCATGCCCGCCACAAAAAACTTTTCAGTATTAACTTCCCCGCTGTGCGAAGAAATTATTTTCGCCGCCAGCCCACAAGCGACACTGTGTCTCCAAAACGAATCCATATTCATCACACTATCTGGAATACCCTTGAACCGTTCCATGATGACGGTTGAGATGACCAGGTTGTTCAACTGTTCCAGCCCTACCACCCCGATGGCATGCGATATGGTTTCTATTTTTGAAGGAAACCCGAAGTAAGCACTGTTAACAATTCGCAATAACCTTACGGAAAGCCCGGGATCAGTAGCTATGATATCTGAAATTTCCTCAAAAGATCCCTCAGGATCATCCATGGCCTCTTTGAATTCATAATAGACATCTGGAAGCGAAGGGATCTGTACGTCCGCACTGAAGAGTTCCTGAATTTCCATCAGTTCTTACCCAGAACTGCAACGGATGGCATGAGAGGAATCTTCGAAAACAGAAATTCTATGGGGTAGAGAAAATGAAACTCAGGTGGGCTGGCTAAAGTTTTGGCAGGTGGTAAAAATAAAGTTCCAGAATTGCGATCGAAAGGTTCCATGACTCGTTCTCCCCAGAAAGTTGGAAACCGTATATAAAATATATTCTGTTTCGTGAATAGCATTTTTTACATGCCGAATCAAGAAGAAGAAATGCGAAATTTTGCAATGTGGAAGCGAGTTACAATTTGTTTTCTTAATCTGTAGCGAAAGAATTTGAAAAAACGGCAATAAGCAATTACAAGGATAAGGAAAGTCGTTGTTAAATATGTCGAGATTTTTTTTTAATCAATTTCAAATTATTAAAGGATTTCCTTAAAGAAAAAGGCATTCAGGAATGTCCTGAATGCCTTTATTATAGGGGATGATTGTCAGCCAAGAGGTAGTGGATGCGCTGGAAATAGTTGTGGAATCGAAGAGAAAGAAGAAGGTTAGATAAGGGGGAGATTATCAATGGAGACTATCATGGCATTAGGTAGTGTAGGGGTATTGTTTTTCTTCACTCTTCTTTTTGTTCTTGGAATTTTAATTCCACTATTTTTGAATCCTATTTTGACGGGGGAATTATGGAGGATAAAGATTATTTAATTGAGGAGTACAAAACCTTACGCCAAGAAATCTTACAAAAACAAATTATTGCTGTTAGTTATTTCACCTTTGCCATTTCTGTGAGTGGGGCCATTTTAGGATATGCTTTAAAGGAAAAAAGTGGTTTTGCTTTGCTGGCTCCCTTAACTATATTAATACCTAGCGTTTATTTGATTTTCTATCAATTTGAGCACCAGGGTCGAATTGGTGCATATATTCGAAGGGAAATTGAACCAAAATTAGAAGGTTTAAGTTGGGCGACCAGCTGGCACGGGTTTTTAGAAAGTGGTCTTTGGAAACCCAAAAGCCAATTGTTGAAAATTGGAGTTGTAGAGGCTGTGTTGATTTCTATCCACGCTACTCAGGTTTTATGTGTTATTGCTTCTTATCTTTATTGGAGTGACCCGCTCTTAAAAATAATCCCAATTTGTGTTGGTTTTTTTATATTTCTTCACATTTTTCATTCTATTGCCTTTGCTAAAACTGCGATTGATTATGAAGCCCACTATGACCGATGGAATGATTATTTTGAAAGTGAGTAAAGAGTAGAAAATTTAATACCCAGGTATTTTGTTATTCAAATGGATGCCAGGAAAATAAAAAAGGGCCTATGGGAGATATACCCATAAACCCTTGCTTTATAATGGTACGCCCGAGAGGATTCGAACCTCCGACCCTCGGTACCGGAAACCGATACTCTATCCAGCTGAGCTACGGGCGCAAAATTTAGATTATACTTCTGGCCTTGCAACCTTCCTCGAACCCGGCTACGGTTCCTACTTGAGTATCCAGTTCTCGAGCGAACTCTTTGATCATCTTTAAACGCCAGGTCCACCACTTGGCTTCTGCCTGCACTTCTTCCGAAGCTTCCGTGGGAACGAGTACATTATATTCTTTATTTGTTTCATCAAAATTGACTTTGATTTCAGGATTGATCTTTAACCCATGCGCTTCCAGGACTTCAAAGGGGTCTTTGGCCAGACTCTTTTTAAATAATTCATCGGTGACCGCTTTAGCCGCAACGGTTTTCCAATTGTCATCGAGTTCTTTTTTTCTGATGGGGTTGATCGGGGAACTGGAACCCGTGGAACCCAGTATTTCGCTCATGTCTAATCCTTTCCGGGGAACTTCGACCGGTTCAGTTAATGGGTAAGAAGAAATAATACAGGATTCCATGGACCATTTCTATAGAACTTTCAAGAATGGACTCAGCCTGTATATTGCGCGAGAGGCTGTAAATCACCCCAGCCATAAAATCCAACCCTCCCATATGAAGGGAGGGAAGGTTATTAGAGTAGTATCATTGCCACCGGCGGCTCGCCGGCGCCTAGTGGGTGGAGCGGATCAGTTCTTCTGCTTTTTTGAGGGCCTCATCGAGCTTGTCAACTTCGGAACCTCCGGCCTGTGCCATATCCGGTCTGCCACCGCCACTCCCTCCCACGATTGCGGCTATTTGTTTGATGATATTCCCCGCATGGTATTTATTGGTCAGGTCTTTGGTGACACCTGCCGCCAGGGAGACTTTACCCTCGGCAACAGAGCCCACGACAACAATCCCGGATTTTAATTGGTTCTTGGCATTGTCGATAAAAGTGCGCAGGGTTTTTGCCTCCACACCATCAAGCTTTTTGATCAGGCACGAAACCTCCCCAAGTTTTTGCACATCATCGGTACCGGTAGAATCTTTGCCGCTGACCATTTTTTCCTTTAGAGCGGCAATCTCTTTTTCCAATTGCCGGTTTTTTGCCAATAGCTTTTTCAGCTTCGCAGTTTCTTCGTTAGAGGGGGCTTTTAAAAGTCCGCGAATTGCCGATAAAGATTCCTGCTCGGCCCGGATGGTGTCATAAGCCGTGGCACCGGTTACGGCTTCGATGCGGCGAACGCCAGATGCGATCCCTCCTTCAGAAGTAATTCGGAACAAACCGATATCCCCTGTTGCGGTAACATGAGTGCCGCCGCATAACTCTTTGCTGAAACCGGGAACATTAACTACGCGGACCTTCTCGCCATATTTTTCTCCAAACAGGGCCATTGCACCTTCTTTTATGGCACTATCAATGTCCATTTCCCGTGTTGAAACCTGAATGTTTTCCCGGATTTTTTCGTTTACACGGGATTCAATGCGGATTTTTTCTTTGTCCGTCAAGGGAGAAAAATGGGTGTAGTCAAAGCGCAATCGATTGGGTGCGACCAACGAACCTGCCTGTTTGATGTGCTCGCCCAAAACTTCCTTGAGTGCCGCGTGCAAAAGGTGGGTGGCAGAATGGTTGAGCGCGGTGTCTCCCCGGGTATGCCGGTCCACCTCCAGAGTCAGGCTGTCCCCGGTACGAAGGGTTCCCTGAACAACTTTTGCTTTATGAACAATCAAGCCGGGCACGGGTTTGTTCGCGGCGTCGAGTGCCAGTTGAATATTTTCATTAAAGGCCCGACCGGAGTCTCCGACCTGTCCTCCGGATTCTCCATAAAAGGGAGTCTTGTCAGTGAGAAACTCGATCTCGTCTCCTGAACTTGCAGAATCTACAGGTTGCTGGTTTTTTAAAATGGCTAATACCCGGCCTTCGCCCTCAGTGGTTCCATAACCTTCAAAGACGGTTGCGGGAGAGGATTGCAAAAACTCTTTATAAAAGGAGGCAACTTCTTTTTCTCCTGATCCTTTCCAGGAGGCCATGGCTTTGGTCTTCTGCTCATTCATGGCTTGGGTATACCCCTCCATGTCGAGGGTCAGCCCGGCATCCTTGGCGGTTTCTTCTACCAGGTCTGTTGGGAAGCCATAGGTGTCATAGAGCTTGAATATTTCTTCTCCGGGTATGGTGGTGAGTTTTTCCTTGCGCACTTTTTCCAGGATTTCTTCCAGGCGTTGGGTTCCATAATGCAGGGTATTGCCGAAACTTTCTTCCTCGTTGATGACAACTTTTTGGATGAAGTCTTTGTTGTTGTTTAAATCGGGATACGCTTCTCTAAAGTCATCAATTACCTTGCTGGTGATGCGGTGAAAGAAGGGGCCTTTCTGGCCGAGAAGCTTTCCGTGCCGCAATCCCCGCCGCATGATTTTACGCAAGACATAACCCCGGCCCTCGTTAGAGGGGATGACCCCATCGCTGATTAGAAATACCGATGCGCGGGCATGGTCGGTCAACACTCGAAGAGAGACATTCACCTCATCCTGTTTGCCGTACTCTTTGCCTGTGATGTGGGCGGCCTCAGTGATGATGGACATCATGAGATCGGTGTCGTAATTGGTGGTGCGGCCCTGAACAACGGCGGCCAGCCTTTCCAGACCCATCCCCGTGTCGATACAGGGATTAGGGAGCGGAGTGAGTTTGCCGGATTCATCGCGATCGTATTGCATGAAAACCAGATTCCATATTTCCAGGAACCGGTCGCAATCACAACCGACCTCACAGGAGGGTTGACCACAGCCTACCGTTTTACCCTGGTCGATAAATATTTCCGAGCAGGGGCCGCAGGGGCCAGTAGGGCCCATGGCCCAGAAGTTATCCTTTTCTCCCATCTTGTATATCCGCTCACGCGGCATTTTCACTTCATCAACCCACAGGTTGAAGGCCTCGTCATCATCTTCGAAGACAGAAATATATAAACGGTCCCGGGGCAGGCCAATCACATCGGTTAAGAATTCCCAGCCAAACTGAATGGCTTCTTTTTTGAAATAATCCCCAAATGAAAAGTTGCCAAGCATCTCAAAGAAAGTGTGATGCCGGGCCGTGCGCCCGACCATTTCCAGATCATTATGTTTTCCGCCGGCGCGAACACACTTTTGCACCGATACCGCGCGGCGATAATTTCTTTTTTCTTCCCCCAGGAACACATCTTTAAACTGCACCATTCCCGCGTTGGTGAACATAAGGGTTGGATCATTTTGCGGAACCAGTGAACAACTGGGCACAACAGTGTGTCCACGGTCTTTAAAATATTGCAGGAATTTGTTTCTGATTTCGTCGCCGGTCATAATTGCAATTGGAAGATATTCGGGGTTAAACGACACCTGCCTTGAGGATATCGTGCAGATGGATGATTCCTTCTATTTTCTCGATATTACTGCCCACTGCCAGGGAGGTGATGGTGTGGTCTTGCATGATTCTAACGGCTTTTGCTGCCAGAGTGTCTCTTGAAATGATTTTGGGATTATGGCTCATGATATCTTTTGCGCAAACCTGCGAAACATCTATTTTCTTTTCGAGGAGTCGCCGAATGTCCCCATCGGTAATAATGCCGAGAAGTTGGCCCCGATCTCCGACTACCAGAGCTGTTCCCAGTCTTTTCAGGGAGATCTCCTTGAGGACCTGATAGATATCATCCTCTTCCTTTACCTTCGGGATATCTTCTCCACAATGCATCAGGTCATCGACCAGGGTGAGCAGTTTTCGACCAAGACTGCCGCCGGGATGGTTGAGCGCAAAATCTTCTTCCTGTACCCCGCGAAGCTCCATGAATGCCATGGCAAGCGCGTCACCCATTGCCAAAGCCGCTGTTGTGCTGGCCGTGGGAACCAGATCCTTCGAGCAGGCTTCTTCTTTAACGCTGATGTCGAGAACATAATCGCTTCTTTTGGCCAGAGAAGATTGCTTGTTGCCGGTCATCCCGACTAGAGTGCAATGGATTCGATTAAAAACCGGGAGCAGTTTGACCACTTCTTCCGTTTCCCCGCTGTTGGAGATGGCAATCACCGTATCTCCACTTGAAAGCATTCCCAAGTCACCGTGGCTGGCATCTGCCGCGTGCAGAAAAAGGGTGGGCAGTCCAATGCTTGCAAACGTGGATGCTATTTTTTTTCCAATCAGCCCGGATTTCCCAACCCCCGTAATAGCAAGGTGCTTGCACTGGTTCAGGTGGCGCACGACCTCGACAAATTGAGAATCAATCCGGTTTTCCAGTCCCGCTACAGCCTGACTCTCAATATTCAGAACTCTGTGGGCGGTTTCGATGATCAACCGGGTTTGGTCGTCCTGGCTTTCTGATGAATTTTTCAAGGCACGCATTTTTGATTTCAACTTAACCCTTTTAATTCAATTAGTTCATTGCCGTAAGGAAGTTTCATGATAACACAATTAATTAGACACGGTAAAGCTGCGACTTTATACTTGGTCAGCATTTTTTATATTTTAAAGGACAACTATGAGCAAAGCCAAATCCCTCTACCTGATAGATGGTTCTTCCTACATTTTTCGTGCCTATTATGGTATCCGGCAATTTCTGTCGACATCAAAAGGATTTCCCACCAATGCCTTGTATGGGTTCATCAATATGTTGCAGAAAGTGATGAAGGATGAAAAGCCGGATTATCTGGTAGTGACTTTCGACAGTAAGGAAAAGACTTTTCGCCACGAGATATATGCCGATTACAAAGCCAACAGGGAGGTGCCTCCTGAAGACCTGGCAAAACAATTCCCCTATTTTGAGCCACTGGTACAGGCCTTTAATATTCACAGTGTCCGGGTTCCAGGTTTTGAAGCCGACGATATCATGGGAACTCTGGCTAAAAAGGGTGCAGAAGAAGGGTTACAGGTAGTCATAGTCAGTGGCGATAAGGACATGATGCAGTTGGTCGGTCCAGATGTCCGCATGCTCGATACCATGAAAAACAAATGGTTTGACATAGAAGCTGTGGAGGAAAAGTTTGGCGTGCCTCCACACCGGGTGATCGAGGTGATGGGTTTGATGGGCGATTCGAGCGATCATATTCCCGGTGTTAAAGGGGTGGGCCCTAAAACCGCCACGGAACTCATACGTAAATTCGGTTCGATAGAGGACCTGTATGAACGGATCGATGAAGTGGACAAGCAAAAACTTAAGGAAAAACTTGTTCAGGATAGGGAGATGGCGCTACTCAGTCGTCAACTGGTGACCATCAATACGTCTATGGAGCTGGAATTTAAACTTGAAGATCTTAAGCTCAAGTCCCCTGATAATACGGAACTGAAAAAACTATTTTCTGAATTTGAGTTTTCCTCCCTGCTCGGGGAATTGGAAGACAGTTCCGTTGCGAGTTCACCAGCGATTGCTAGCCAGTATGAAACACTTCTCACCGAGGCCGATTTTGAGAGATGGCTCAAACAATTAAAGAAATCAAAAATTTTCGCGCTGGATCTGGAAACCACAAGCTTGCATCCGGTCCAGGCGCAGGTGGTGGGAATTTCTTTTTCCTGCCAACAAGGGGTGGCTTGCTACATTCCGTTGTCCCACCGCTATTTGGGAGTTCCCGACCAGTTGAATCTTGATTGGGTTATCAAGAAACTCAAACCATTGCTTGAGGATCCAAAAATTAAAAAAGTTGGACAGAATATTAAATACGATTTGATTGTGTTGAGAAATGAAGGGGTTAATCTCAAGGGTATTGCCTTCGATACCATGCTGGCTTCCTATATTTTGAATCCTTCCGGCAGGAGGCACAGTATGGACGCTTTGGCTCAGGATTATCTGGGCCACACCACCATCAAATATAAGGATGTTGTGGGCACCGCGTCCAAAGAGATTGGATTTGATGAAGTGGATGTCGAGCGCGCGACCGAATACGCGGCGGAAGACGCAGACATCACCTGGCGGCTCTATGAAAAACTTTCGTCTCTTTTGCAAGGCGATGACCTTCAGCTTTTTCAGGATTTGGAACTACCGCTTTTAGAAGTCCTGGCAGAGATGGAAATCCATGGAATGAAGCTGGATCAAAAACATCTGCAAAACCTTTCCAAGATAATAGAAGGAAAAATCGAAGAGCATACAAAGAAAATTCATTCCATAGCCGGTGAGGTGTTCAATATCAATTCCCCCAAACAGCTTTCGGTAATTCTGTTTGAAAAGCTGGGGCTGCCGGTCATCAAGAAAACCAAGAGTGGCTATTCGACCGATGTCACCGTATTGGAACAATTGGCTGAGGAGCACGACCTTCCGGAAGTGGTATTGGCTTACCGGCAATTGGGCAAACTCAAGTCCACCTATGTGGATGCGTTGCAGGATGAGATATTCCGTAAAACGGGCAGGGTCCACACCTCATTCAACCAGACGGTAGCGGCTACCGGGCGGTTGAGTAGTAGCAACCCGAATCTGCAGAACATCCCGATCCGTACTGAAACGGGACGCGAAATCCGCAAAGCGTTTATAGCGGAAGAGAATAATTATCTGCTTTCAGCGGATTACTCCCAGGTGGAGTTGCGTATTCTAGCCCATCTTTCCGGTGATGAAGCTTTGGTTGAAGCGTTTCAGTTGGGTGAAGACATTCACACCCGTACCGCTTGCGAAATTTTTGGAACGACCGCAGATCGTCTGGATGCGGAATCCCGCAGAATGGCTAAAGCGGTGAACTTCGGTATCGTTTATGGCTTGAGTGCTTTTGGTCTCTCCCGGCAGTTGAAAATTTATCCTAAAGAGGCGAAAAAGTTCATCGACCAATACTTCGCGCTATATAAGAAAGTCAAAATTTATATGGATGAGACTGTGGTCGAGGCCGAGGAACTGGGTTATACCCAGACTATGATGAATCGAAAGCGCTATATGCCAGATCTTAAAAGCCAGAACCGGCAAGTGAGGGAGGCGGCAGGAAGGGTTGCGATCAACTCCCCGGTGCAGGGAAGTGCGGCGGACCTGATTAAACTGGCGATGATTCGATTGGCGCAACAGATCAGCAAGAAAAAACTAAAATCCCGAATGATCCTGCAAGTTCATGATGAACTGGTGTTTGAATGCCCGCAAGAAGAGGAGCAGGAAATGCGGACTCTGGTCAAAAAGGAAATGGAAGAAGTGTTCCCTCTTAAAGTTCCCCTGGTAGTAGATATGGGGTGGGGAAAAAACTGGAACACCGCCCACTGCTAGCCCCGGCCAAGCAGCCGGTGGAAATGCTGCGGTGACGCTTACGCGACCGCCAAAAGCGTTGAACTAGCAGTGGAGGCAATGGGCAATGACTCATCGGGCCGAGACAAAACTATTGAGAGCATGAAAATGATATTGCAAATTACCAGCGGAGGTACTCCGCATTGACTAAGGAACGCTTACAATTTGGTCGTGAAGGTGAGTCTGCCGCGTTGACCTTTTTAAAAAAGAAAGGTTATCGAATTCTTGAAAAAAACTTCCGCACGAAAGTGGGGGAGATAGATATCATTGCCGAGCAGGGCGGGGTGATCGTTTTTATTGAAGTCAAGGCGCGTTCGGGTCATGAGTTCGGTCATCCTTTCACGGCCATAACATCGGCAAAGCAGAAAAAAATTATTCAGACCGCCAAAAGTTTTCTTGCTCGAAAGAGAATCTCGGACAAACCCATGCGGTTCGATGTGGTGGCCTTGACATCCGATGCGTCTGATTCCTGGCAAATCGAATTGCTTGAGAATGCTTTCCAGGTTTGACTCGACCTCATTTCCATTGGCTGAAAGACCGATAATAAGCAAGATTGCAGGGTGGCGTAACTTTATAGAGAATTTTTTCAGGGAATTTGCGACTTTCTTGTGTTTCTGGCATCTATATGAAGAATAGAGAGTTGTGTAGCATTAGTGGCAAAACCGACTTTACAGGAGACAATCCTTTGAATTTTATAAAACGTTTTTTCACGGGTATGAAACAGGATGTGGAGCCAGAGGTACCGGTAATGGTTGAACCAGAGACACCGGTAATGGTTGAAGAGGTTGAAAAGAGTGCTGGGGCTCCTGAACCCGAACCTGAAACCGAGACAAATTTTCCTGCTGTTCGCAGTGTTCTGCAGATCCCGGCTATTTCTACAGGTGTTTTCCCAAAAGACTCTGCTGAAGTTTTAATCAAGGCACAACCTTCTACAACGGGGGATCAGTGCCTTTTCACCGTTAATCGGCCTTTGATGAAGGGGTATTCCTGGTATTTCCCGGATTTTGAAAGTGCGGTGGAATCTTCTCTGGCTGAAGCTCTGTTTTGCCTGGATGATGTGGAAACCGTCTTGGTATGTGAATCCACTGTGACGGTTACTCGAAAGGATAAAACCCTCGTTGACTGGGTTCCGCTGGCTAAGGAAGTCGGTACGGCAATCCGAAATGCGCTGGGGACGGGTGCAGGACTTATCGCTGAAAAAATCGTTTCTAATTTGCCTTCTGAAGAGGAAATTCGTGAGGGAATTCAAAAAGTGATTGATACAGAGGTGAACCCGGGAGTGGCCGGACACGGTGGAAACATCAGCTTGCTTGCCGTTAAAGGAAATTCAGTCACCATACAAATGGGAGGCGGGTGTCAGGGGTGCAGTGCCGCTGATTTGACTCTCAAACAGGGGATTCACACCTCATTCAGAAAGGCTGTGCCCAGGGTGGGTGCGATCTTCGATGAAACCGACCACACTGCGGGTTTGAATCCGTATTTTTCCTGAGGGGAACCATGCCGAGAGTCAATACGTTTAAAGTTAAAGTGCAAACCGGTCAGCAGGGCATGTCTGAGCCTGTACATTTCAATTTCAATAATCATAAACTGCCTTTTGAAAATGCTACGGGATCTGCGGAGTCCGGAGAGGTTTTTGAGGGGAGTTTTGATGTGAGCAGTTTTGCCCATAGCTTGACTCTGGTTGGGCCGGAGTCCGGGAAATGGGAGATAGAAAAAATTACCATCGAGTATGACTGCGAAAATGAGAAACCCTACACGGTCCATTTTGGCGCGGTCACTCTGGATGAGTCGACAGAAGTGAATATCTGGCAGGATCCACCTATTTTAGCTTTTGATGTGTAAAACCGCACTCGCTGCAGTAGTTAATTTCCCTGTGGGTGAAGCGGGCGTGCAGATCGCCCAGTAGGATATAGTCTCTGACGGTGGTTTCAATCGGAACATAATGTTTGGATATCCAGGCCTGCAGCTCTCCGGTTTTGGTCTTGAAAATTTCTTTTGGCACAATGATGTTGAATAACAGCTCGTCGTTTTTTTCTCGCTCCTCTGCAATTCTAAAGCGTTCCTGATCCTGTTCCGACCAGATATGAACGGAGATTTCATCATGTCCCTTTTCGGGGATGGTTTTGATTTTGAATTTCCTTCCCTTTTCTAACTTGCCATAAACTCCATTGCGTACATTGTAAAAAGAGGTGAGGATGTCGTTGAAATCGTTTCCAGGAGGAATCTCATTTTGTCCTGCTTCCACTTTGTCTTCATTCACATGGACCACCCATGAATGCAAGTGTTTGGCATAATCAAACTTATGGTGGGTGGTCTCCACCTGATTGCCAATGGTGACCTGTCGCAGGAAGGTTTTGGGCCGGAGTTTTTTGCCGTTATCAATGATTTCGAATTCAGTCTTATAAAAATGCTTGCGGTATGAGGTGAAAAAACCGACAAAGCCCTTGGTGCTGGCTTCCAGAACTGAAAAATATCTTCCCTGTTCCTCAAAAAAGCTCACTTTGGCAGAGGCGGCGTTTTCAAACCACAGGAAACTGATGTCGTAGTACAGGGTTTCTCCGGAAAACCGGGTTATTTCCCCTGCCGGGAGGAAGTTGTTATATTCGCCAAGCGTTATCGGTTTGGCTGATCTTGTTTCCAGGGCATGGGTGGCTGAGCAAAAGCAGATCAAGCCGAAAATGGGGATAATCAGGAGGAAATGGCGTTGTAGGGGGCTGAAACTCATGGTTTCGGGCAGAAAAAAAATGAAAAAAAAGTTGTTATATTTTTTAATATTATTTTAAAATGGGAAAAGAACAGTTTGTTGAACCCTTAGCCCTTTCGGGGCCATTTCTTATTAGTCGCTATGTCAGTAGAAACATTACCTTTTTCGCCGGGAATTATTGAGGAATCTGAGGGGGAAACCCGTCGAGCCTATCTCCCGCTCTATAAAATTATTATGTGGGACGATAACGTCACCACTATGGAATTCGTTATTCGGGTTCTGATCAAATTGTTCAGCAAAGATTATTCGACTGCAGAAAAGCTGATGTATGAAATTCATCTCCATGGTTCAGCCCTTGTCGAGACTCTGCCGCTGGAGCTGGCTGAGTTTAAGGTGGAACAAGTGCACACTGCCGCTGCTATGGAAGAGTTCCCCTTCACCTGCACCATTGAGCCTGTCTGATTGAGGTAAGCTTTTTATTCCTCCCTGTTTTCGATCGCAACGTAATCCCTTTTAGACGCGCCTAGATACACCTGTCGCGGACGACCAATCTTGAACAGCTTGTCTTCCTGAAGTTCCTTCCATTGGGCAATCCAGCCTGGTAGACGGCCCATCGCGAACATAACCGGAAACATATTGACGGGAATATTCAGGGCTCTATAAATCAAGCCCGAATAAAAATCCACATTTGGGTAAAGCTTTTTCTCAATAAAGTAATCGTCCTTGATGGCGATCTCTTCCAATTGCAATGCGATATCAAGAAGCGGTTCCTGAACTCCCGGTTTGTTGAAAATTTTGTCGGCCAGTTTTTTGATGATTCGGCTACGCGGGTCAAAGTTTTTATAGACCCGGTGTCCAAATCCCATCAGCCGGAAAGAGTCGTTGGAATCTTTGGCCTTTTGCACGTACTTGTTAACATCTCCCCCATCCTCATGAATTTGTTGCAGCATTTCAATGACGGCCTGGTTTGCGCCTCCGTGAAGAGGACCCCACAAGGCATAAATAGCGGACGATACCGATGCAAACAGATTGCACATGGAACTTCCGACCAGGCGAACGGTACTGGTGGAGCAATTTTGCTCATGGTCGGCATGCAGAATCAATAGAACATCCAGAACTTTAGCCGCATCCTCATCTATTTCATAGGGTTCGCAGGGAAGAGAAAACATCATTTTTAAAAAGTTTGCGGAATAGCTCAGAGTATTGTCAGGATATTGAAAGGGCTGGCCGATAGATTTTTTATAACTGTATGCCGCAATGGTTGGCAGTTTTGCCATCAGCCTGTGGATGGCGATTTCCACCTCCCGCTCGTTTCTGACGTCCAATTCGTTTTGATAGAATGTTGCCAGGGAACCGACAACCGCACTGCATACTGCCATAGGATGCGGATTGTTGGGGAATCCATCATAGAGGTTCTTAATGGATTCATGAACCATGGAATGGTGTACCAAGTGGTGCTTAAAGTAGTCGAGTTGCTCCAGGGTTGGGAGTTCACCATAGATGAGAAGGCAAGCGGTTTCGATAAAGGAACTTTTCTCGGCGATTTGTTCGATGGGGTAGCCCCTGTACAGCAGGATCCCTTTCTCTCCATCCAGATAGGTGATCTCGCTCTGACAGGACCCTGTACTCATATACCCTGGGTCAAAAGTGATCAGTCCTGTGGTATTCCTCAGAGAGGAAATGTCTACAGCCTTTTCTCCGCAGGTGCCTTCTAGAACCGGGAACTCATAAGTTTTTCCCTGGTAGGTGAGCTTGACGGTTTCTGCCATGGTTATCCTCCGGTTATATTAGGTTCCGGGTGTTCGTTATGGTTAAGAATTGCAAAGCCGCTGTTACTCTGTATTATAAACCCTGTTGATGGGTGAATTTTGTTTTTTTTTAAGGATAATTCGTGATGAAAAAAAACGGACTTTTATATCTGATGATTGCTGGCATTGTTCTGGGAATTTTTTCCGGATGGATGTTTGGAAGCAAGATGCTGGTGGTGGAGTGGATCGGCGAAATGTTTCTGGATGCCTTAAAAATGCTGGTGGTTCCCTTGATCATTTCCTCGATGATTGTTGGCATCGCGGGTTTGGGAGACATAAGGAAGGTAGGAAAAACCGGCCTGATAGCGCTGGGATATTTCATGACCACCACTTGCATTGCCGTAATTATCGGATTGGTGATGGTCAACATTATCGAACCGGGGGTCGCGGTTGAGATGACGGTGGAACAAGTCCCGGAAAAAGTCGCGGGCAAGGAATCTGTTGGTATCACCGATATTCTTAAAAGTTTTGTTTCTCCCAATCTGGTGCAATCGATGGTGAAGATGGACATTCTTCCCCTTATCGTGTTTTCCCTGATATTTGGCGGAGTCTTAACAACCCTGGGTGAACCGGGCAAACGGGCGATTGACTTTTTTGATACGGTCAACGCCGCGGTCATGAAGATCGTCCACCTGCTGATGTATTTTGCGCCGATCGGGGTTTTCGCGTTGATCGCGTCCAAACTGGGTGCCGCTGGAGGCGGGGACCTGTTTCTGGCTGAGTTGGCAAAAATCGGCAAATATGCCACAACCGTCATCTCTGCGCTTTTGATTCACGGACTTGTGGTCTTGCCGGCGGTTCTCTATGTGACGACCCGGAGAAATCCTGTCACCTATTTTAAAAATGTGGTGGAAGCACTGACTACGGCTTTTTCAACAGCAAGTAGTTCTGCCACTTTGCCGGTCACCATCGAGTGTGCTGAGGAAAACAACCGGGTCTCCCGGAAGGCTTCTCTTTTTGTCCTGCCCCTGGGCGCTACGGTGAATATGGATGGCACGGCTCTTTATGAATCGGTAGCGGCTTTATTCATCGCACAAATGTTGGGGATTCAACTGGGTTTCGGAGAGCAGATGATCGTGTTTCTTACGGCAACACTGGCCGCCGTAGGTGCGGCTGGAATTCCGGAAGCCGGACTGGTCACCATGGTGATGGTGCTACAGTCTGTCGGGCTTCCTCTGGAGGGAATCGGCATGCTTCTTTCCATTGACTGGTTTCTGGATCGATGCAGGACTACGGTTAATGTTTGGGGAGACTCCATTGGTGCCGCAGTGATAGATACTTTAGAAGAAAAGTGGGTAGAGAGAGGAGGCAAAAATTGATCACATTGGCGTTGTCTGGAATAGTCATAGGTATTATTTCTTCGGGGTCTGGTCTTGGAGGGGGCTTTCTGGTGGTTCCCCTGCTGATCTTCCTGGGCCGGGAGGCTAAACTGGCAGTCGGCACAGCCTTTATTTTCATTTTAATGACGGCGATATCTTCTATCCTAACGCATTATCGGTTGGGAAATATTGACCTTAAAACCGGATTGATTCTGGCTTTGGGTGGCGTGATCGGCGCGCAAATTGGGCCTCACCTGATTCAACATGTGTCCGACCAGAATTTTAAACGACTGTTCTCCGTGCTTCTGGTGATTACCGCAGTCTGGCTTTTCGCCAACTCCTTTGCCAGCTCTGAAGGATAGGTCAGGAATCGCCTTTATTGTAGGTGCCGCGTACCAGCCGGACGGCAAAAGGGCCCTCCCCGAATTTGTTGATCCAACTGGAACGGCCCTTGACCAGACTGAACAGCATGGCACGATCGCCATTGACTGTGTCCGTCCAGGTGCAATCGGCGCACTTGGGCTCGAACTGTGCGGGAATGTGAATTTCAGTATTCCCAAAATCCCGCAGGCTGAAACTTTTATCAAAAATAGTTTTAACATCTTCCAGCTTCGGTACCCTCCAGTCGTTAAAACCAGCAAAGCTTTCCGTGTTTTTTTCCTCAGCAAATTTTATGGCTTTTTCCAGATGAATCCATTTCCCGATTAACTGCCGTGAATCCTTCTTAAACCAGGTCAGGCCGGTTTGGTTATCCGTGATGGTATCGTTTCCATTGTCTATGAACCGGGACATGGTGAACCTCATGAAAGTATGTGATTATTACTGAATGATTGTAGCAGAATTCGGTGTGAGCAGAGAGCGTGTTGAGGGAATGCAGGCATAAAAAAAACCGGTAAGGCAATTTGCCCTACCGGCTTTTTCCTCAGGTGAGGTTTGAAACTTTTCTGTTCTTTACTTGACGGATAGGTTCATGGTCGGATGGTTGATTTCGCAATCACCTTGAGAAACCAGATTTTCCTGCATGTAACCCTTACGGTTCTGATTCATCGCTTTGCGATATGCATCATCAGTGTTGTCGCCACGACAGTCTCCCGGTACCAAGCCATAAACACTACCTGCATCTTCAACATTTTTCCATTGTTTCCAGGACTGCTCAGTCTGGGAAGAGCCGAACTGATAATCCTGCATTACACCAGAAATGCTTCGAGAACTTGCTGCTCTAGAGCTCAGGTTGACCGCATTGGTCAAAGCTCTGTCTTTGGCACCAATTTGCATCATGGTCTGACTTACACCAATGCCGGCGCCATTTGCTTGACCATAAGCTCCAGGAATTGTGTTGTCAGCACTAGCCAATGTTGTGAACCCTACGAATGCGCCTACTGCTACGAACAAAATTGCTTTTTTCATTACTTCCTCCCCTAAGGATGAAATTTGGAATAAAAACTTCCTGATTCTAACGATTTGTTTTTTGTCGGGGTATAGGGTAAACGCTGTTTTTTTATATAAGCAGTAGTCCTATGCGTTGTTGGGTTTGTTTTTAGCATTGAATTTTGTGGGGTTCTGAAAAAATAAGGTAGAGGAAAAATTCACAATGATATGATGTGTTTCGGTTAAGGGTTTTGCTTGAAAATATATAGTCCTTATGCCTATACGGTTTTGTCGGCTGGTAGGGTGATCAATCCGGGGAGGAAAATTCTATTCCCTGAAAGCCGTAGCGTAGGTAGGAGGGGTAGGGTAGCGAGAAGAAGCCCCCATCGAAAGGCGGATTGAGTGCCTGGGCAATTATTTTTTTGTAATCATGTTGGCTTTCCTCGCAGGATCTGAAAAAACACCAGCGGAAATGGACAGGGCGGTTCTTATCTCTTTTGAGGATGATTCCAAAAATGTCCTTCTCGTTGAAAAAAAACTGCAAGCTGAATGCTTTGTGGTTGACCCGATAGGTCTTTCCTCTGGGGAGTTTCGCAATTTCCATGGGATTGGGGACAGTTACTCCTGTTTGCGGGGAGGTTTTAAAGGAAATTTTTTCCATGGCCCATAAGCAGGTTGGGGATAAGTTGAGCAAAACCGACAATAGATAAGTTATGAAGAGTGTTTGTGCCAGAGGGAGGGTCTTTTTGGGCATAGTGAGGAAACCGGAAAGGTTGTGACCCCGAATCTTAATCGAATCAAGAGCTAAAATGCAAAAAAAAGCCGGCAGGGCAATTCGCCCTACCGGCTTTTCCCTCTATAAAGAGGTAAAACTTAATTTTGCGATGAAGCGATTATTTCAAGGTAGGATGATTTTCTTCGCATTGTGCGTTGGAAACCAGTCTCTCTGACATGAAACCTTTGCGGTTCTGGTTCATTGCTTTGCGATACGCATCATCAGAGTTGTCGCCCTGACAGTCACCGGGTACCAGTCCAAAAACTTGAGCTTCTTCGATCGTTTTAGCGGCTTTCCAGGACTGCTCGGTTTGAGAAGAGCCGAACTGGTAGTTGCCACCGGAAGCCGATCCAGAATAATCTGATCTTGCATTGCCGGCTCCAGAAGCCAGGTTGACCGCATTGGTCAGAGCTCGATCTGCGGCTCCTATTGCCATTATGGATTGGCTTACACCAATGCCGGCACCTAGTGTTGATGGAGTATAACCTCCCGGAATCATCTCATCAGCACTGGCATTCAATGCCGTGAACCCTAGAAATGCACTTACTGCTACGAACAAAATTGCTTTTTTCATTACTTCCCCCCTAAGGATGAAATTTGAAATAAAAACTTCCTGATTCTAACGATTTGTTTTTTTTTGGGGTATAAGGTGAACGCTGTTTTTTATATAAGAGGTAGTCCTACGATATCATCGATTTTTTTCTAAAATTGAACTTATCAGAATTATAAAGAACAGGTGAGGGGGAAAATTTACGGCAATGCGATGTTTTATTATTAGGTGTTTCGCCTATATTTATTGTGGGCCTGGCGACTGGAATGGTTCTATCGGCTGGTAGAGTGGTCAATCCGGAGAGGAAAACTCTATTCCTTGAAAGCCATGGGGTAGGGGGGTGGACATAGCGAGGAAACCGGAAAAGTTGTGACCCCGAATCTTAATCGAATCAAGAGCTAAAATGCAAAAAAAAGCCGGCAGGGCAATTTGCCCTACCGGCTTTTCCCTCTATAAAGAGGTAAAACTTGATTTTGCGATGAAGCGACTACTTCAAAGTAGGATGGTATGCTTCACAGTCAGCGTTGGAAACCAGTCTCTCTGCCCTGAAGCCTTTGCGGTTCTGGTTCATTGCTTTGCGGTAAGCGTCATCAGAGTTGTCGCCTTGACAGTCACCAGGTACCAGCCCAAAAACTTGAGCCTCTTCAACCGTTTTAGCGGCTTTCCAAGACTGCTCGGTTTGAGAAGAACCGAACTGGTAGTCGCCACCGGAAGCTCCCGTGTTTGAATTAGCTCTTGCATTGCCGGCTCCAGAAGCCAAGTTGACCGCATTGGTCAGAGCTCTCGTGCTGGCTCCCATTGACACCATGGACTGGCTTACACCAATACCGGCAGCTAGTGTTGATGGAGTATAACCTCCCGGAATCATCTCATCGGCACTGGCATTCAATGCCGTGAACCCTAGAAATGCACTTACTGCTACGAACAAAATTACCTTTTTCATTACTTGCCTCCCCAACTGAGATTGGAAAAAAAACTATTAAACTAACAAGCACTACCAAACAAAATGAATTGACTCCTGTAGGAGCCAACTGATTATCTTTTCAGAATGCCCTACGCATAATTACCGTTTTTCCTACGTATAAAATAGGCATAAACGGTCTGTGAATGTCAGAATCTATAACCTTACGGCCTGTTTGTCAATAAAAAATCGGCTCTTACTGCAAACTGGATAAAACACGCGTCGGACAAATTTTCAAATGCCCGTTATTTTGTCAATAAACTATTGAAAAAAAAGCATTTAATGACTTGTGTTTTTTTAGTTGTTGGCTTTTTGAAAAAGTTGGGATTGTCTGTTTGGTTTGGCGGGTTCGATCTTCGAAGGAGGGTTTTTCCAAACAAGGGAAAACTGGATAAGTACTCTCAAATTCGTATAATGAAAAAGTGGTGTTGTAAATTACAAACAAATCAAAATATATTTTCATGTCTTCAAAAAAACTTTTTACTCTGGATGAAGCCAATTCCCTTATTCCCCAGTTGTTGAACTGGGTTCCTGAAATTCAAAAGTTATCTACTTCAATGAATCGAGATTTTCCCGATATCCGCAATGCTCGCGAAAAGGCCAAGTGGAATGGCGGAAGTGTTGAGGGGGGTGAGTACCTGAATGTAGTTATGAAATATAATCACTTGACCCGGAAGATTGAATCGGCCGGTTGTGAGATCAAGGGGATTCGTGAGGGCCTGGTGGATTTCCCCTCTATCCGGGAAGGTCGGGAAGTATATCTTTGCTGGAGAATGCCCGAAAAAGAGATTCGGTTCTGGCATGACCTGCATTCCGGTTTTGCCGGCCGCCAGCCTATTTAGCCACTCGGCGTGGGGCCAGCGAGCAAGTACTTATTAAGCCGAAAAGAATGGTTGCCAGCCAATAAAAGCTATTGCTAATTACCAGCGGAGGTTCTCCGCCACTCGGCGTGGGGCCAGCGAGCCCTTGCTCATTTCCGGTTCTCCGCGAAAATTTTGCGAACCTGCTGGACGAGTTTAGAGTTCCCCACCACTGCGGTGCCTTCTTCAATACTGGCACGCCTCCCTGCGAAGTTCGCGAAACGGCCCCCAGCCTCCTGAACCAGGATTTTACAGGGTGCGTAGTCCCATATTTTGGCAAGCGGGTCCACCATCACATCCACAACACCTCTTATCGCCATCAAGTGACCAAATGCATCGGGATAGGTTCTCACGATCCCGGCTTCCTTGTTCAGGCGGTTGTACAGGAAACTGCACTTTTCACTACGAAAACAATAATGGTCTGCCACTGCGACAAAAGCTCCCTTCAAGCGGGACTGCGAAGAAACCTTGAGGGGTTGCCCATTTGCAAAGGCACCTTTTCCTTTTACAGCCCATGCAGTTTCTCCCATGGCCGGGAGTTCGATGATGCCCAAAACCGGTTCTCCCTTGTGCAGAAGGGCGATCATGGATGCAAAAAGAGGTAGTCCTCTCACAAATGACCGGGTTCCATCCACAGGGTCGATAGTCCGTGGGATCCCCGGGTACCGAGCTCG
>JGI24915J38486_100022_pt1 | contig 33819 bp, 38 predicted proteins | sample LinPfosmplate3_FD_38486 | JGI IMG/M metagenome (IMG submission 38486)
TGCAGGTCGACTCTAGAGGATCCCACTACCCTGACCGATGATCTTCAAATGTTGATTATCTGCTCCCATTGTTAATACCTGAATTACTTCCACTCCTTTTAAGCCCAAAATTGGCTCTCTATTACCCTGTCCAAAAGGCGCAAACTCCCAGATGGCTTCAATTGTTTTTTCATCAATTAACTCCAGCGGTATCACTGCTGCCACCTCAATACTAGGCTTTAATAACTCCTGATCAATCTTTTCTTTTGCTAGTTTTTTAAGTCGCTTGATCACTTTTTTCAACTTCTTCTCACTAACTCCAAAACCAGCTGCCATTGGATGTCCACCTACCTCTAGCAAATCATCTCTCACTTCACGGATTAACTCCACAATATTTACTCCAACCACACTTCTGGCTGAAGCCTTTCCAATTCCATCCCCAACACTAATCGCAATCGCTGGCTTATAGAATCTATCCATCAATCTACCGGCAATTAACCCCACCACTCCCTCATGATAATCTTCAGAGTAAACAATAATGATATGCTCATCTTTCCAGTCATCAGATTGAGATAAAGCATGGCCATACATCTCATAAGTCATTTCTTGGCGTTGGACATTAGTCTCACCCAAAACCTGAGCTAGTTGCTCTGACCTAGCTCTGTTTTTGGTCAATAATAATCTCAGCGCATCTAGACTATGCCCCAACCTACCCATGGCATTTATTCGGGGTGCAATCCCAAAGCCAACTGTCTGAGAGGTAATTGTCTTTTGATCTTGCTTAGATTGAGCTAAGAGTGCTTTCACACCTAGTCTTTGAGATATCCTCAAAGCTTCTAGTCCATACTTAGCAAAACTTCTATTAGCACCTCGCAGAGGCACTTGGTCTGCAATAGTCGCAATAGCTGCTAAATCTAGTTGCCAAAACTTACTCATTTCTACATCAGCTGCTTTTGTCACTTCTCTGGCTAGCATCCAAGCCACTGTCGCTCCACAAAGCTTAGTGGAGTGAACTACAGCCGTTGCTGTTGGTAATTTGTCTTCAGGTTGGTGATGATCAGTGATAATTAAGTCAATTCCTCCATCAGCTACTCGTTGAGCTGGCTGGTGAGCCACAATCCCATTATCAACGGTGATTATTAAAGCCGGCTTATTATTTTCCAACAAATCATCTAAGGCTTTATCCGACAAACCGTATCCATGCTTGTCTCGATGAGGAAAAAAGGGAATTACTTTACAATCCAGATCATACAGAGCTTGCCAAAGAATAGCTGTTGAACATACTCCATCAGCATCATAATCACCAAAAATAACAATTTCTTCCTGCTTTTCCTTTGCCTGCAAAATCCTTTTAACTGCAATCTCCACCTGAGTTTGATCTATATCCACCTCTTGTAAAGATATGTCTTGGGGGTGCGGAGGAGAAAAAAATCTTTTGGAGTCCACCAAATTAAGATTTTTAAGTAAAATCTCTTTTAACTCCGCCGCATTACGGGGTATAGTAGAGTCAAGAATATTCCAGTTCATTTAATCCTAGTATAATAAAGAACTAACTATAAAACAGCATCATGAAACTATCAATCAGAGAAGAAGCCCTTTTTATCATCAAAACCCTAGAAGACGGTGGCTTTGAAGCCTACTTAGTAGGCGGCGCAGTCCGAGATATTATTATTGCTTCCAATCAAGATATTGACCCCAGCGAAGCTATTAAAGATTATGACTTTACTACTAACGCTACTCCAGACCAAATTCAGAAGCTCTTTCCGGAGAGTTTTTATGAAAATGAGTTTGGAACAGTCGCTATTACTCATCAAGAGTTATTGACACAAATGGGTGTTGAAGCAAATGAAGCCATTCTCCCTAAACCCCATCACTTACCTCAAGATAAAATTATTGATTTAGCTAATGCCACCAGAATACATGAATCACTCGGTACTCCTGAAGAGATTAGCCAAGCTGAAGCTGAGACAAACTGGCTACCAAATTTTGAAATTACTACCTATCGCTCAGATGAGATCTATGCTGATTTTCGTCGTCCTGATCCAGACAAACTTACTTGGGGAAAAACTATTCAAGAAGACCTTAAAAGAAGAGACTTTACCATTAATGCCATGGCCCTAAAATATTTGAAAGATGATGAGTTTGAGTTAACTGACCCTTTTGAAGGCATCGAAAACCTCAATCAGCACTCAATTAGAACTGTCAATGAGCCTAGTGATCGTTTTCAAGAAGATGCTCTTAGAATGTTGAGAGCCATTAGATTTGCTGTTCAACTTAACTTCCAGATCGATGATCAAACTTTTGAAGCCATTATCAAGCACGCAGATTTGATTACTAAAATTAGCTGGGAAAGAATTAGCGATGAGTTCTTAAAAATTATCGCCACTCAGTATCCTGCTGAAGGAATCTCTCTTCTAGATGAAGCTGGCTTACTCCAGTTTATTTTGCCAGAATTGATCGAGTGTAAAGGCGTCGAACAAGGTGGCCACCACAATACTGATGTCTGGACTCATAGCTTAGATGCACTTAAAGAATGCCCTAGTCCTGATCCAGTTGTGAGATTAGCCACCCTACTTCATGATGTCGGCAAGGCTCCAACGTTTGAAATTAGAAATAATAAAATTACTTTCTATAATCATGAGATTCTTGGCTCTAGGATAGCTGATAAAGTTGCTAAGCGATTAAAATTTTCTAAAGACCAACGCCGTCGCTTATTTATTCTAATTAGACAGCACATGTTCTACTATCAAACCCAAAATAGTGATGCCTCCATCAGGCGTTTTATGCGCCATGTAGGTTTAGAAAACATCGATGATATCTTGGACCTGCGAGAAGCAGACCGCTTGGGAAGTGGTGCTAGAAAAACCAGTTGGCGCCTAGAGGAAATGAAGCAAAGAATGATTGAGCAGCTTAATCAGCCAATGAAAGTTACTGACCTAGCTATCAACGGTCATGATTTAATGACAGAATTTGATAAAAAACCAGGCTCATGGCTAGGAGAGATACTGGGGAAATTACTTGAAAAAGTATTGGATGATCCAGAGTTAAATACAAAAGAAAAATTAATGGAACTGGCTAAAAAAATTAATTCTCAATAATTTGTTCTAGAAGCTTGCAAAATCCAAGGACAGCTGCGGCAGGTAAGTATGTTACAAGGATAGAAATTGCATTTTCTAATACTCTGTCTCTGAGACTTAGTTTTTCCATATCCATATCTTACCATATCACTTTTTCTTTTTCTGCAGTTTCTCAGCTAGATCATCCCAGAGTAATAACAGTGGAGCAGCGGTGAAAGTTGAGGAATAGGTTCCAGTGACCGCACCAACTAATAAAGCTATTGCAAACCAACGAATTGTGTCTCCACCTAGCATCGCTAAAGCAGAAAGCATAATGATAATTGTGACTGAATTGTTTATTGAACGACTTAAAGTCTCAGTCACCGCGGTATTAACCAAAGTTACCAACTCATAGCGAGGATACTTTCTCTTTAATTCTCTAATCCTGTCGTAAACTACAATCGTGTCATGAACAGAAAATGAGAGAGTGGTTAATAAAGCAGTTACAAATAACATGTCCACTTCAGTGCCATAGAAATAACCCAATAAGCTAAATATTCCCAATAAAATTATTGAATCATGAAACATGGCCAAGATCGCACTTACCCCATACTTCAATTCACTAAACTGCACCCAAACGTAGATCATAATTAGAACAGCTGCAATCGCTACCCCAGTCAAAGTCTTTCGGAGCAATTCTTTTCCTAAAGATGGGCCCACAGTCTCAAACCTCTCTTCGACTACCACTCCATACTCTGTAGCTAATAAATCTAAGACCTCATTTTTAAGTTCATTACTAATATGTTTTCCTTTTAAAATAATTTTATTATCTCCAGATTGTTGAATTGAGCTCAGCTCATAGAGATCTTGCAAATTTTCCTCAAGACCAGCCACGCTTAGTTCTTTATCTTGAGTTATTTCTGTGAAATTAACCTCTAGTAAACTACCACCGGTAAAGTCTATAGATGGCTTCAAACCAAATAGGGTCAAAGAGACTATTCCTGGAATAATTACCAATAAAGAAATTAAAAAATAAAGCCAGCTCCATTTCATAAAGTTCATTTTTTTTGATTCCTTTTTTTATTTTTCTGGCTCTTTTTATCCTTCTTCAGGCTTGGATCCCTCAAGAATAGCCTCATGAAAGTTCTGGTAACTACCACCCCAGTAAACAAACTGATTAAAACTCCAATTAATAGAGTAATCCCAAAACCTCTCACCATTCCACTCGTATTCAAAAAATTAAAATCTAAGGGATTGATCAGTACTAAGGCAGTCATAATAGTCGCAATATTGGCGTCTTTAATACTATCCCAAGCTCGACCAAAGCCAAGCTCCATCGCTCTTTTCCAAACTTTACCCAATCGCAGCTCTTCTTTCATTCTTTCAAAAATTAAGATATTGGCATCTACTGCCATTCCAATAGTGAGTAACATCCCAGCTATACCAGGTAAAGTCAGCGTTACACCCATCACCTTGTAAATTGCTATCGTTAGAATGCCATAGATCATTAATGCTAAATCAGCAATTAAACCATTCCAGCCGTAAAGCATAATCATAAAAGCCATCACTAGACCAATTCCGATCAAACCAGCTTCGATACTCTTTTCGACTGCTTCTTGGCCAATACTTGCTCCCAACTGACGCTGCTCAATGATCTCAATTGGAACAGGCAGAGCTCCTGCATTCAACTGAATCGCCGTTTGTTTGGCTTCTTCTATATCAAAACCACCAGTCATGACTGCTCTCCCATCAAGAATAGGAGTATTGATACGAGGCATAGCCAGCGGATAATCATCTAAAAATATTGCTAGCACCTCCCCCACATTCTCTTTAGTTATGGCAGCAAATATCTCTTTCCCTTCTTCATTAAACTCAAGCGCAATGACTGGCTCATTAGTTTGTGGATCAAACTGAACTAGTGCTCTCTCAAGCTCCTTCCCAGTTAAAGTTGTTTGTTCAAACTGATTGAAAAAAGCAATCGCAGAGGTAGTCGATTCTGCAGTCGCTAAATCTGGATTTTGAAGTCTGAAATCAAGTTGGGCCGTTGTCCCTACTAACTGTAAAGCTTGATTTGGATCACTCACTCCGGGTAAATCTACTAACAATCGATAATCAGTGGCAGTCTTAGCGGTAGTTACGGTTGGCTCATTAATTCCAAATAGATCAACTCTTCTTAAGATTACTTCTCGAGAGCTTTCAATAGCCGTATCACGATCCTCCTGCACAATCTCCGTCATATCAGCTTTTAAAACTACTTCCATACCACCTTGAATATCTAAGCCCTTTTTGAGCTCAAACTCTTTTTGAATATGCTTGCCAAAAATAGTAAAATTTAAAGGAGGAACAATTTCCTTGGGCAAAGCGATATAAAGACCAACTATAGTCAATAGGGTAATAAACAAAAAAACTTTTTTGGTTTTGTGATACATATCTTTTTCAATTATCAAACACTTGGAACTTGACGATCAACGAACTCTTCTTCGTTACCGATAATCATAACTCTACTACCATATAAAACATCCATTATAAAAGGATCACGGCGAGTTTTTCTAAAATCAAACTCTTTTTTATCGAACACAGCTACTCTAATTTCTCTATCCAAACTCTCCTCCTCTTGTTTAATCAGAGCTTCCAACTCTGCCAGCACTACTTCTCCAATAACTAAAACATCAACCTCATTTTGCCTAGGTGCAAGGCGACGGATAAAGCGACCAGAAAACATCACTAGCTCTAGTGTTCCCAGCTTGCGACGCAACTTAACAATTTTTTTACCCAAACCGGTACTTTTAACTACCATCTGCTGAAGTTCTTGAAAATAAAAATAGCGCTTATTGAGATAATAATAGAGTCTATTGCCGCGCTGTTCACTTCTAAGTAATCCATAGCCAATCATTTTATCTAGCTCTCTTCGCACTGCATTGATTTCCTCGTTAATTTTACGAGTAATTTGCCTAACATAATACATTTCTTCTGGATCAGTGAAGAATAACTTCATCATCTTCACCCTAACTCTGGAAATCATAAAGTCTTTTAGTGAAGTCATATTAAATCTATCCTTTAAAACAATCTGTACTCAAATTGTAGGTGAGACTGGTGCTAGTTGCAAGCAGAAGCTAATAGGCAACTTCGGTGTCTTTGCTTACAACCGAGATCCAAGTCAAGCCTCTGGCAAGAGGCACTTGTTTGCCACGATTATCAATAAAATCTAACTCGCTGGTGCGAGTCTTTTTTGACCAAGTTACTTCCACCGCCTCACCATTCTTGAATAATAATGCATCTCCAGTTCCAGTCGTACCGTAGAGAAGATGTTTCTTCTCATCGATTGGTCCTTTTTCAGTAGTTAAAAGCACAATTACATTAGCTGCTTGGATTTGCTGATCATTGTTTAAGTCTACATGACTGTCGCCACCCATGAATCTTTTATAGCCATTAGTTTCAGCGTCAAATTCCCATTTGACGGAGTAATCTCCATAGCCACTCCAGAAATCATATGAAATGTTTCTGGTTTGCCCTGCTTCTGGCTGACTATCTTGGAAAGACCAGCTCTCAAAATCTTCTTGCCAATCATCTCCACCAACTGTTTTATAGCCTGCTTTTCTCTCTCTAGAAATATTTGTCCATTCTCTCTCTACTCCGACCTCCCACAGGCCTTCAGTAGTAGTCACCATAGTGTGCTCGGTAGCAACCTCTTTACCCTCAACTCGATTGTAATCTCTCACAAAAGTGGGATAGCCAATTGAAAACTGATTTAGATCATTTTCACCTGCCCAACCATAATCTGAAATTTGACCTAAAGCATCAGCTGGTCCTGGCAAGTTAGCTCCTCCCACATGAACATAAAGGGGCCTGTTGAATCCAGAAGCCCAATCCACAAAGTAACTTCTAGCAGAACGAATTGGAGCTAATGTGGTATCAAAACGCTGAACTTCACAGTAAAACATACCCATGAATCTAGTCACGCCACCCTCTGCAATAGCTTCAAAAACAACATCTGCTTCAGAGAGACCAGATTGAGGTCGTGCCTCAGGGTGATTCTCGATCATCACCGCCAAAGGACGACGTTTTTCCCAAGCTTCACGCTCAGTCTGAGTATAGTATTTTCCATTTAATGGACAAACCTGATCTTTCTCTTCTTTAGGATCAATCTCCAACAACTCACTCAAAAGTGTTTCTTCATTTTCACCTTGTTGATCTTGAGTGGTTGTCGCTAGGCTGTTACCACTTCCAAAGTAACTAAAGAGACCAAATGAAATTACGGAGGAAGCCAGGTAGAGGCCTAAGATTAAAAATAATGCTGGTTTTTTCATAATATTATCCTTTTTAATAAACAACTTTTTTGCTTGCGTCAAAGCTGATAGTATAACGCAACTAGTGCCCCAAAAACCACTAAAGTAGAAATGGAAGTCCTAGTTAAGTCTTTAATTATTAAACTAATATCATAATGAATTAAATTCTCTACTTCAGATGACTTGTTTTTTGTTTTTTTATTTGCCATAAACTAAATAAATATTCTAATCACATCTCTAATAGTAACTGAGATAATCAAACCTAACAATAAGATATAGCCAACATAATTAGCATATTGCTCAATTTTCTTAATTCTCATCCGACCAGTAATCTTTTCAACTAAGATAAAAATTGCCCTTCCACCGTCAAGAGCAGGGATTGGTAAAATATTCATAATTGCCAAATTAACAGATAGCATTCCTGAAAAGCTCAGTAAAGCCAAAAATCCTTCAGCGAAGATACCCTCGCTAGTTGCTTGATGGACAATTCCGACTGGACCAGAAATTTCCTCAGGAATTTGTCCTAATAAAACCATATTCCTCAGCAAATCTCCTAATCCATCTAGAATAATTCCACCCAACCAAAAAGCTTGCACTAAACCATACCAAGCCCCTCTGAATGGCATTTCATACCAAGGATAGTCTAAATAAACTACGGATTGGAATATTATTCCTAAAGATCCCTGTCCAGCGGGAATCTCTTCCGCTTTTCTTAGATATACCTCAAACTCTTGGGCCAATTCTTCGCACTCTAACTGTTCACAATGGCCTGTAGTTACCAACTTAACTGTTTCTCCCTGATGATTAGAAATTTCCTCAATCACCCCTTCCAAAGCATTGATTTCAAATAACTCATCATTGGCTTTCAAAGCTAAAATATTAACGTCAGTTGGTAGGTTAGCTGCAGCAGCTGGAGAGTCGGGTGAGATCTGTCCAATTCGAGGCTGATTCAGCCTAGTTGGAATACCAGAAATAGAAAACACTAAGGAAAAAGCTAAGACTCCAAATAAGAAATTGACTGTTGCTCCAGCTAAAATTACAAACAATCTTTTATTAGTCGAAAATTTATGAAAAGCACCATTTTCATCTTCCTCACCCTTAATAGCCACAAACCCGCCAAAAGGAACCCAATTAAGTGAAAAAAGAGTTTCTTTCCATTTGAATAACTTCAATGCCCTTGGAGGATATCCAATTCCAAATTCTTCTATCTTCATCTTCATTAACCTAGCCGCAAAAAAATGTCCCAATTCATGAATAATGACTAAAAATGATAAAATTAATATGAAAATAACTATCGACATGAGTAAAGCTTAATTTAAATCGTCATCAAATCTTTTTCTTTATACTTAGCTAACTCATCGATCTCGTCAATTTTTAATTGTGTCAACTTATCAAGCTCTTTTAGATCACGCCTGACATCATCTTCACTGACATTAGCCTCTCCATCCTGATTTTCAATATTCTGCTTAACATCAGTCCTAATAGAACGAATCATAACTCGACCACTCTCTACTTTTTGATAGAGCAACTTGACCATTTCTTTGCGTCTTTCTTCTGTGAGTGGGGCTATCGCAATCCTGATAATATCTCCATCAACTACTGGATTCAAGTTTAACCCCGATGAAGCAATTGCTTTTTCAAGATTACTTAAAATTGAGCTGTCCCATGGTTTAATCACCAATAGACTTGGATCAGGCGCAGAAGCATTGGCTAGTTCAGCAATTTTCATTTCTGATCCATAGACCTCAACTCTGATTGGATCCAGCATCTGAGTAGTTGCCTTGCCGGTTCTTAAAGTAGCTAGGTCTTTCTTAACATGTTCGATGGCTTTATCTGCTAGTTGATTAAAAGTTGAAGGTTGAAATGACATATGTAAAGATTATACTCTATTTTAGATACTAACAAAGAAGCATGCAACTTAAAACATACTGGCATATTATCAGCCGTCTCCTAACCTCTCCCAAGTATTATTTGGAAGTTCTTCAAACTAACTTTTGGGTTAGTTTTAGATTTTTTACCATCAGCATGTTTATCTTAGGCATAACTCTTGCTGTAAAAATTAATCAGAGGATAATCCCAGATCTACAACATCAACTTAATGTTGTCTCAGATGAGGTCATGACTCATTACCCAGATGATTTAGAAATAATTTGGAGTGAAGATTCACTTGAATACTCAACTGATGAGCCATTAGCGGTATCTTACCCCAGCTTTATAGAGAAAAACCCTCAGCTACCACCTCTTTTTGGATACCTAATCCCTAAAGACCTCTCAGTTGAAAATTTTTCAAAAGAATTGACTAATGAGAGTATGTTTGTAGTTACTACTCAGAATTTCTTTATTAATAACCTTCAAGGGGTTTGGACTAGCGCTCCCTTAACTGACTTACTGCCTCAGAGTGAAATTACTCTAAATAAAGAGACTCTAACTGAGCTTACTCCTCAAGTCATGCAGGATTTGGAAAAACTAATGCTGGCTATTAGACAACTAAACTTCATAGTTATTCCTCTTGGATTAATCGCTTTGAGATTTTGGATGAGTTTTATAAAAGCAATCCTATTACTGCTATTTTTTAAATTAAACAGATTTGAATTTAGCTTTAAAAAAATTATTCAATTATCATTACAGCTGATGGTAATTGCTGAAATCATTGCTCAGCTGACTAGCTGGATCTATCCCAATACTCAAATCTCAATGCTAGTCCCATCTTATTGGATTATTTTCTCCTACGTCTTTTGGACTCAAAAAAGTAGTCTCTCCAAATTAAATAAAACAATTATTCATCAAGACTAATCTTAGAATTTATAGGTGGAAATGGTAGGTCTTCTTGGTTAGGATCAGCTATCTCCAGCTCATTATCTAACTCTAAAAGTCGCTGATTAAATGGACCTACAACCACTTCTGTCAGCTTGATTTCCTCACTCTCAATAATTTCTTCATCTTCTCTCATTGAACGTGACCTAACGACTATGAAAATAATTAAAATTACGAATAAGAAGAATATTGAAACAATAACTATTCTCTTAACTTTTTTTTGCTGCAACTGCTTTAACTCATCTGCTGATAAATCACTAGCCGGAGCCTCTTCAGGCTCCACATTTTTCATCAAGGGACTTTCAGCTACAAATTGAGTTTGATCTAAATTCATATCTTGGTTCATATTTTGAGTAGCTCCTCTAAAAATGCTAAAGCTTGAGCCAATGAAGAATGAATTGAGTTTAACTGCTTTTCAATGGCCTGATGAACACCTTTATATCCAGAGCTGGAGGGCTTAGCATACTTATCTTCAACCCAGTCAAATTTTGGTTTTAAACTCTCCAGCAGACGGTTGGTTTCATCAAAAGACCTTTTTCTCTCTGTCGACTTTAGTGCTCCACCTGCAGAAGCAATTTCTATTTCCATATCATCTCTTAAGATTATTGCTTTGTCATGAATCGTTTGTAGCTCTCCAATAGAAATTATTGTCAAAGCCTGATAAGCAGCTTCTTCTACTTGATCAATCAAAACTTCAAAGTCTTCAGAGATTTTATTAATCTGAACTTTGTCTAACGATTCATTAAAATGCTGTTGATGTTCTTCAATATTTTTTATGGCTGAAAGTAAGCTTTGCTCAGCAGCTGTTTTCTCTGGGAGTTCTATTCCAGGCTGCGACAACAATTTTAACCTCATCAGTCTCAAGTATGTCCTCAAAACTTTATCGCGCAAGACCATCACTTCCTGAGTTTTCTGAACAGCATCTTCTAAAGATGCTAGTGTACCTAACTTGTGATATTGGCTTTTAGCAATTAAATATAAATTTTCTAAACTCCGATATTCTTCTAGCTCACCTCGATACTGTAGTTTGAGCTGTCTTATATCCCTAGACAAGGATTCCTTTTCATAAACAACTGGATCAGGAGCTTTACTTTCTTGAGCATAAGTTACACTGAAATTAGCTAAAAATAATAGCGTGAAAATTAAAGATAAAAGTGTTTTTTTTAAAAATGACATCTTTTAGTTAAAATGTAATCAATACTAATAATAATCCCGATAGAGCTCCTACTCCCAAATACTCAAAGACAATTCTTCTACTTATATGACCATTTTTAAGATGAGATAGCACTCCCCAGATGAAGTAGAAAGCAGCAATTCCGACAGAAATAATTCGTTGTAGTTTGCGGTCTGGCCAAGAACCTAAAAACAGCACTACTCCTAGAACTAAACCAATAATCAGAATCACATACATTAACTTATGTGTTTTTATTTCCTTTAGCATTTTATTTAACCTACTACCCCTCCCTTAAAGAAGATAACTAGATACATGACTGTCATTAAAATAAAAATATGAGCTAAATTTTTACCAACTAAGCGGGTCACCCCTCGATGTCCAATCACTAAAGTGTCATAAGAAAGAGTCCCAATTATCAACATAATCACTGCTAAGAAAAAGGCTTTAGTCAGCTGAAGCGGGGTAAATAATGGTGGAGATTCTATGCCGCCACCTGGCACTAATACACTTGCTAAAACATTAGCCTGAGGTCTTTTAACCGCATCTCCAGATTCCTGAAGATTGGGTTCTTGAATAGTGAACTCATCACCTTCTTTTTCAGCTACCAAGCTGGGTTTAGCCCCAACGCTAGTTTGAGCCCCAAACATTTGAACTACTAAAGTGGTCTCATAGCCATCTAAGACACCATCTATGACAGCAATCCCAATTTCTTCGTACCTAGAATTGACAATATTGGCCCGATGGGTTGGTGAAGACATCCAAGCAGCCAGCATGCTCTCGGTGGTAGAAAAATCCCGAGCTAAGTTCTCTCCTGCCAAACGATATTTGTATCCTGCCTGCTTAATAAAATGCCATGGATCTAGACCATCTGGAGCAACATGAGACCAGTATTGATCAGCAAACATATCTTGACCCTTAGCTAAAGCAGCTTCAGATAAACTCTGATTGAAGACTAATTCATCCAAACCTAAACTAGCTCTTTTTTCATTAGTAAGAGCGACAACTTGCTTAGGAGTAATAGTGGAGGCATATCCGAGGACACTATATCTAGAACTAGATAGTCCAGAAAAAAGGTGTAATAAAGCTACAAAGCCACTTGAAATTAGAACTAGAAAAAATAGGGCCTCAGGGTGAAGTAACCGTGGGCGATGGTTATTAGAACGTCGCGGATGAAAAATATGGGCAAAGATATCTGAAAGTTTTCTCACAACCTCCATTATGCTAGAAAAGCTCTTTTAAACTCAAGAGCTAATCTTCAATCTCATATATAACATTCTCTCCCAGAGGTGATGGCTCTCCAGCAGAGTCAATACTACGGATGGATAAATAGCCAGAGTCAATCATTGGAGCCCTAATAAAAATTATTTCCTTACTACCTGGAGGCTGTGGTGAAAAATATAATGGTAAAAATCTCTCTGTTTTTTGTGCTTGGGACCAATTTTTTAATGTCATTGACTCTGACGAATAACGAATCTCGTAGGCCAGAGGTTTTCCTAGACTAATGTCATTGTTCTTAGGGCTACTCCACTCCAGAGTAAAGTATCGATTGTTATCAATAGTAATGGCTAAATCATCAATAGCTGCAGTTTCTATGAAGCTGTGATCGTCATAAGGAACTAGTTTTATTTTTTCAATAATCGCAAAAGTATCTTTGAGCTTATCACCAGCGTTGCCACTCCAAAGAGATAAAAGATGTGGATTATTAGAAAAATAAGTCAAATTGAATACAACTATTTGAGGGCCAGTTTCAGAAATTGAGCGTTGATATACAAGTTGATCATCTAGATGAATAGTGAATCCTGGCGAGTCAAACCCAAGAGCATCTTCCTCAGATCTAAGATTAAATTCTAACTCTAGATACCAAGGTTTACTTTGATCTAGCTTGGGAAGAAATATCTCTGCTTTTTCGTCTTTGAGCTTTTTTTCTTGGTCTAATAAGACTATTTCTTTAACAATTGGCAAAGAAATTTTGGGAGTGGGTGTGAACTCAGGAGTGTTATCTAAAGTTGGAGCTGGAGCTAAAGAAGGACGAGATGAGGGAGAAGTGAGTGAAAGTACACCACTTACTTCACCATCACGAATCTCTTTTTCAACCTTAGATTCACTAAAAAGTGGTATCTCTAGCAATCCAACTAATACTAATCCTAAAACCAATACTAATCTCATAATAATTTAGTCAGCTCTCCAATGATTATTAAAACTAGAAAAACAAAAATAACTGCGGCAATGCCAGATTGGCTCTTAAACCAAACTAATGCATAACCTAACTGGGGAACTGATCCAACCAACTTTCCCCTAACTTGTCCCGCAAAAACTGGACTAGATGATAAGTATTGAGTAGCGTCACCTTGAGTTAGATAAAACACCTGCTTGTCTTTTATTTTCTTCTCTACTACTCGATGAATAATCAGTTTCTCATCTGATTTGTAAACTATTATCTCACCAGGATAATAAGTTACTTGCGCTTTATAAATAGCCAGGCTTCCCACAACTAGATTTGGTTTCATTGAAGCCGATTGAACGATTGCCAACTGATACCACTGATCTGCGACGGGAATCAGTGGTATGAGTAGAAAAGTAGCGATCAGGATCCCGAATATTAGAACTGCATTACTCACAAAATGAGCTACTTCTTTCATTTTTAGTTAACCCCTTGTTCCGCGGTAAACTCTAGATCTACATCCACCCAAGCATCCTGATAGATAACGTCCGCATTGGGATCATATTGCCAGGTTAGAAATAAGCCTTTACCATGACCAGCGTCACCGCCGATAATGTCATCTGTAGTTTCTCCTGGCAAAATCTCAGCTCCATCCTCTAAATCAAAGGCAACTCCCGCATGTACTAAGTCCATGCCACTATAAAAATCTAGAAGAGTAAACTCACCACCATCGGTGTCATACTCTACAATTAGATCTGGCAAAATGTCCTCGTTAGGATCTTGAATGCCATCGCCATTGCGGTCATACCAGGCTGAGATTAAATTAACAACTTCATCTAGATGCTGATCACCATAATACTTGCGATCAGTCATAGTCATATAAACTGACTCTGCATCAATGTCACCAGTGTTTCTCAAGAAAATTTTTGAACTAATTTCATCACCTGGTGTCCACTCTAATGGAGTATTCCAGACACTAGTCACATTTCCGGACCAATTGTTAAAATTAACATCAGCGATATTATCTTCATCAATGTCAGTAGTACTAATTTGAAGATCAAACCCACCGGAATAAAACTTATTATCTTGAGCGATAACTAAATCTTGGAATAAAGCATATCCATGCCCGACACCAAACACACTCACTAATACTATAAATAAGGAAAGTATAATTTTTTGCATTGGCTCTCCTCCTTTCTATTTAGAAAGATAGGCGAGCATGCCTACTAAAAGCGTATCGTTTTTAAAATTGACCTCTATTTCTCTTCGACTACATCTAGTTTTTGAAATTGACCACGCCTAAACATAACAGCAATCACGGCATAAGTAGCGATGTCCAACCAAGTCTCTTCAATAGATTCATTAACTGGACCATCGCCCTCTTGCTTGATTAATAAATTTTTAAGTCTCTCAGCTTTCTCCATAATGCGCATCGATATACCAAGCTCTTCAATAGAGAGAATATTTCCTTTACCGTAATCCTTATGTTTTTTGAGAAACATTTCTAATATTTCGTCATTGACCTGAGCAAAAGCTTGATCCAGGGTTTGAGGGTCGTTTTGGGAAGACATAAGACTTTCTTCTATAAATATTGGTACAACATTAACTAATGTATCATATTTTGGTAAACTAACTCTATGTTATCTCAAATTATTTTTTTAGTTTTTATTATCGTCATCACTATTTTCCTGTTGTTAGAACTAAAAAAGCTTCTGATTAGATTCTATATTGCTCTTCAAGGACCATTTTTTGCACCTACTAACAGTCAGCGTATTCAGCAAATCTTAGAATTAGCTGAGTTGAAATCGGGAGAGAAAGTTGTTGATTTAGGATCTGGTGATGGTAGGATTTTAATTGCTTTGGTGAAGGCTAATCCAGACATAACTGCAGTCGGGATTGAGCTAAACCCGACATACGTCAAACTCTCTAGAGCCAACATCCAAAAAGCTGGTCTTTCGGAAAAAATTGAGATTAAAAAATCTAGTTTTTGGAAAGAAGACTTGAGCAAATGTAATGTGATTGTCACTTACTGCATAAAGAGGGTGATGGGTAAACTGGAGAAGAAATTGAAAAATGAAATTAAGGAATCCACCAAGGTTATCTCGGTATTTTTTCAATTCCCAACTTGGAAACCAAAGATTGAATCGGGGGATATTAGACTCTATCAAAAATGAGGTATAATTAACGTTCCTAACCGGCCCCATCGTCTAGTGGCTAGGACACCAGGTTCTCATCCTGGCAACCGGAGTTCGATTCTCCGTGGGGTCACAATATTTTTTCAGTTAGATTAGGTAGTTATGCTTAAAGAATTTATTAAGCTATATATAAACATACTTTCACTTTTTATCCTAATTGTTGCAGGTCTTTTTTTCTGTTTACCCGAATCTGATTTTAAATATAATATTATTACTGAGCTAATAGGTAGTGGAGTTGTTGGTTCATTCATATCATTTACAGTTTTATTTTTAGAACTTACAAAAGAAAAAAATGAACGAGACAAAGAGTTTAATAAGTTTCTGAATAACACTCTTGCCCCAGAACTAAAGGAGCAAATCAATAGAGGTAAGAGTGATTTTAATCTAAGCGGAGGAAAGAAAGCATATTTTGATGGTAGTTATGCAAACTCGCTATATTCCTGTTGTGAACACAATATTTCCAAAATTAATGAATTTGAGGATTTACTTTCTCAAGATGAATTGGGAATGCAACTAGTTTATTTAATAAGAGAAGCTAAAGCTGGGTATGTTTCGGGAGAAAAACTTGACAACTTAATTCTTAGAGCTGTAAGAGATGAGCACTTCAAAACAAACACAGATAGAACTAATGACTCTTATGTAATGAAATATATTAAAGGTAAGGTCTTCACAAATAGCACAGATGCAGAAATACTAAAATATCTTGATTATGGAAATAATAAAATAATTCCCAAACTAAAAAAAATAATGAAAGTAGTAGAATCTAATCCTGAATTTCAAAGAATAAAAGGTGAAATTATTGGCCAAAACAAGAAATTGCTAAAAACTGAAAGTGAAATAGAAAGAATATTACTTGTTTCTTAATAAGACCGTTAATCTTTTCATTTCACGATAAACTTTTTTTATTTGGTTCGCAGAAGAAAAAGTGAGGTTACAACTTACCCTATGCATCAACTAATTAACTTTATTTGTAGGCTCTTTTTCCAGGTAGTTCTCTAAGTTCCCCACAAAGACGCCTTTTTTAAGCTCCGTGGCCTCATGGGTCGTATAAGCAATTGGCGGGTAAATAATGCAGTTTTTAAATGGTTTGAGTTTAGCCAGCTGCTCCCCAGTCATTTCATCCGAATGATCCAAGATAAAAATCAGGTCATTCTCCCCTAGCCTAGCTACCAAAGCATCCAAATCAACCAACTCCATTGGACTAGGATTCACCACCAAAGCGCCTTTTTTGACCATCCCAATCCGCTCCTTACTTAGAAAACCATCAGTCTCAGCAGTTAAAGCCAAATTCAGCGTGATAATATCAGATTCTTTAAGTAACTCATCTATTTCTAGGTAATCAAAACCTTCTTTTTTATTTTGAGACCAATAACTCACCTTAGCCCCAAATCCCTTAGCAATCTCAGCAGTCCTAGCCCCAATATTTCCCAGACCAACCACCCCAAAATTCTTATTTCCAATCTCAGTTCCAGTAAAAGTAGCTTCAGAGTAATCACCATCCTTAGCCTGCTGTTTCCCTCTTTCAAGCTCGCGCAGCTGTTCTAGTATCACTCCAAAAGTAAACTCAGCCACTCCCTGCGTCGCATAGTCAGCAATATTGCAAACAGTAATACCCTTACTAGCTGCATACTCAATGTCTATTCCACCAAAACCAGTCCCCAGCATCCCAATGTACTTCAGCTCTGGAGCCTTATCAATAATTTCACTTGGAACTTTAGCCCCTAATTTAACTAGCAAGCAGTCAGCATCTTTAAGCTGACTATCTAATGATTCGTCATCAGTAGCTAGCATCACCTTTTCATCAGAGATCGCATCGACCCTTTGCCAATACTTTTCTTCCAATTCGCTACCGTCATAACCTAAGAGCAAGATTTTGTGAAATTTCATATAAGTTGATTATAACAGCTGGCTCATTAACCCATAACTGACTAGACTTTTGTTACCCAACTAAAGTAGGATGAAAATACATATGCACCTCCGCTCTCTTCATTTTTTTAAATTTACCAAATACTCTAGTATTACCGAAATACTAGCTCTAAATAACGTTTTGTATTGGGGAGGAGATACCTTTGTCTCAGTTGTATTAGCTTTGTTTGTAACTCAATATATCTCTGGTTCCTCTGCTAGCAGTGTCGGAATTGCTTACATGATCTATCGCCTATCCTCATCTCTTTCAACTGCAAGCATTGGTAGATTTCTTGATGAACACAAAGGCTACATCGATGAAATTTGGGCTCTATTTTTTGCTAGCATTGTGGCTGGTTTATCCTATATTGCTCTCAGCTTTGCCACAGAGCTCTGGCATCTCTACTTAAGCATGGCTATCTTGGGGGTCTGTAGATCATTCGACAACAACTCCTGGACCATACTGTTTTATTCACATATGGAAAAAAGTAAAAGAGGCAGGATTATAGGAGCCAACGATGCAATTTATGGTGTGGCTATGGGAGCCATGGCTGCTTTATCTGGATTTGTCGGTGAAGTTTACGGCTTTAGAGTTGTGATCCTAATTGCAGGATTACTAATGATTGTTGGTGGCTTCCCAGTTTTGTCACTGAGATCAGAAAAGAAAATTTAGTTTCTTCTACTCTTCAAATCCGGCTAAGCATTCAACTTTGTCTTCGCCAGTCAGCATATTGCAAACTTGTTTCAAGTTTTGAGTACCCTGCTTCATCTGCTCTACCATCGCGTTCATATCAGTGAACTCAACATCTGTGGGAGGAATGAACATTTTCTGATCAACCCTCCAGTTTTCACATTTAAACTCATAGTCTTGATTAGACATTTCTTGATAGTCATCATCTGCCTCATCCATGTCTTCGGGATTGTATCCCTCCATCTCTCCTGGTTCTTCCTGATCCATCTCATCAATTTTGCCCTTCATCCCCTGTTTGGTGGCTGGATTCCAAGAGTACATCCACTCTTTATCATTGATGCTAAACATCTGCTGAGCTGGCTGATCTTCCATAGCTGCCATTTCAAACTCAGAGCGAGATTTATCACCAGCTACATAAACAACTCCTTCTCCTTGATCAAGAGCAGTCCAAGTGCATTTTTGATTTTTATTAAAACCCATCAAATCCTTAACGTTACCAGTGAAACTACCACCATTTTTTTCTTCTTGTTTGGCTACCACTGGAGATTCTTCCTTAGTCGTGGCTGCTTGGTTGTCTGTTTTATTGCAAGCTGAAAAAGCTAATCCGCTTAAGATAACTATTAATGTAGGAAGAATATATTTTTTCATTTTGGACCCTTAATTTTATAATAAAATTTAGCTGGTACAAAAAGTACCATGTGCATAATTTACATTATACCGAATTTAAGCAGTTTGGTGATATAGTAAATAAGAGTATTTTGAACTTAAATAAAGGAGATTTTATGATGTGTAATAAAAAATGTTGTCTTTTAGACAAGATGACTGGAAAAGAAGCAGTCACTCTTATTTCTAAAGTTGAGAAACCTTTCAAAGATCTACCTCATCTCCCACAATCATTAATTGATTTCTTTGTTACTATTACTCCGTGGGGAATAGGATTGGGAGGATTCTTTAGCATCACTGGCGCCATCACAAATCTTAGATTTGGCCTAGGAATGAATCCAATTAGTAAGTTTGTTGGTTTTTATACCGGAATTAATCCCCTCTACTTTTTTCTGACTGCAGCTCTCCAGCTCATCACAGCTATGATTGCCTTCAAAGCTTTTAGTTTGCTGAGGGAGAGAAAGATTAACGGCTGGATTTATTTATTCTGGTCAAATGTAATCGCACTACTTTCATCTATAGTTGGTTTCATATTCTTAGGAGGTTCTGGAGTAGGTCTGCTAATAGGTGCCCTTATTGGCTACTATTTCTTATTTGAAATAAAACCAGCTTATGAGGTTAAAAAAGAAAAAACTATCGCTAAAAAGACAAGGTTAATGGCAAAGCCAGAGAAGGTGCCCTGGGGTAAAAAGTAACTGAAGGTTAACTACGAGGTCTAGCGATTACCAACAAGGCAGTCTTCTGCCATGAGTTAACTGTATATAAGATGACCACTTCTCTTAATTGTGACAGGTGATTAGCAAGCTGCTCTAAGTCGATTGCCTGAATCTCGACGACTGTATAGCGGTACCAACCATCATTACTACCAATCACGAATATTTCATCTCCAAGCTGAGCTTGCTGAAGATTGTATAGACTGTAGTCTTTATTCAAACCCTGAATAACAATTGGTCTGCCGCTGCCAATCCCAGCTGAACTTTCAAGGTGAAGTGCTGGTGCTTCTAAGCTAATCAAGGGTAACGTGGTTGCTTGACCACGCTTGACAGCAGTATCAATGCCGATATCAGTGCTTTTAATTCTGACTATCTCCATACCTCTAGCGAGATTGATTTGAGGGATACCTGCTTGGATCTGAGATGGATAAAAAGCCATCATCAGCCCTAGTCCTAAACCCAATCCCAAGCCAGAAGTTAGAACTAAATAAAATCTTTTGAAAAAACTGAGCATGAGTCTATTATATCAAACTATACTATTTAATTGATATATTAATAATAATTAAATCACCCTGATTCTTTTTCCAATGATTGTTACAATATAAATAGTGAAAAAATATATTGTTTTCGCCACTCTTATTACTGCCACCATCGTTCTTCCCATAGGTTGGCTGTTAGGTGATTCATTTGGACTTTCCTTTATTGCTCAAGAAAATAATCTTATTTCTCCCTTTGTTGATCAAGCTAAAGAAAAAAGGCTGCCCCTACTCAAATATGGCATTGAGGACTTGCAAAACTATGATTTTCAGCCCAGCTCGATAGTAGTAAAAGAAATAATTGGTGGTACCGCTGACTACAGCAGCTATCTATTTTCTTATCAAACCTTAGAGAAAACTATGACTGGACAGCTAAATGTACCCTCAACAGCTCAACCAGAAGATGGATATCCGGTGGTAATTATGCTACGCGGCTGGGTACCAGCAGAGACTTACACTACTGGAGCTGGCACTAAATCAGCCGCAGCTGTTTTTGCTGAAAATGGCTATGTCACACTGGCTCCTGATTTCTTTGGTTTTGGTGGGAGTGATATTGAATCGACTGATACTTGGGAAGCTAGATTTCAAAAGCCAATCAGCGTGGTCGAGCTCCTAAAGACTATTAACAATAATCCCCGAATCAAGATCGATGAAGAGAATATAAAACTAAGTAATGAAAGTGATGATAAACACATCTGGGCTCACAGCAATGGTGGACAAGTAGCCTTAACTGCTCTGGAGATCTCTGGAGAATCGATCAAGACTACGCTCTGGGCACCAGTGACAGCCCCATTTCCTTACTCAATTTTATTTTTCAGTGATGAGCATGATGATGAGGGTAGTGAGATGCGAAAATGGCTCAGTTTGTTTGAAGAAAGCTACGATGTGAGTGATTTCACGATGACTCAACATCTGAATCAGCTCCAAGGATCAATTCAGATCCATCAAGGTACATCTGATGATGCGGTGCCGGTAGCTTGGAATGATGAGTTTGTGGAAAAGATAGAACTAGAGAATGAAAAGCGATCGGAGTCTACTGATTCTGCCAAGCTAGACCCAATTGAGATAAATTACTTCAAGTATTCGGGGACAAACCACAACCTCCAACCAGGCTGGAACACTGCTATCCAAAGAGACCTAGTCTTCTTTAGCTCACTCTAACTTGACCAGATGACAGAGATTGATATAATCTAATTTTCATTTTTATTAAAATATGACTAGATACAGAAGAGAAGACTATATTAGCAAAGGGAGACTTAGTGCTATCGGAGCCATAGCTAATTTGAGTGAAAGTAGTAAATTGGGGAGTGGTAGAAATAACAATAATGAACTAGCGCTAGATAAAGCCAAGACTATAGCTTTAATGGTGAATGCAGCAATGATTGAAGAAGAAGATTCACAAAAAGCTAAGAATATTTTACAAGAAGTCATTGACAGCTGGGAAAAGGGAGACGATAGAAACCTGATTAGAAAAAAATTTATTCAAGGAATGAGGCTATTTGCAAAAAGTAATGCAGGGAAAATATGGAGTAGATTTTTTGGAAATGTTTATCCTAAAAACACTGTTGTATCCTGGGAAGCTGAGGGTGAGAAGGAATCTCTTGTTCCCTCTCAGATAATGGATGGAGAAACTCCCTATGGTGGATTTTTTAATAATCCCAGAGTATTAGAGATAGCAAAAAAAGATCCAGAGCTAGGGGCATACTTAGTGTATAGAGCTTTAGAACTACTAAGAGGATATTCTAACTACAACGATATTGGGCTAATGAATGCACATATGGAGGCTGTGACAATATCTTTATCTAATTTCTTAGAAAGAGCGGGGCAAAATTTTAGCGATGAAAGACTATCGTTAATCTCAAAAGAAATACTACTCATTGTGAATCAATATATTGAGATTAGTAAAAAGATCATGACTGGTGATGGACCCGATATCTTAGATGGACTAGAAATTCCAGATGCAGATGAATTAAAACTTAGAGTGAGTATTATTGGATTTCTCAGGCAAGTAAAATGCCGATTCCTAGACAGGAATAAAATCTTGAGAAAAAACTCTCAACCAGAAATAATACGCAAGATTCCAATATTTCCTGAAGATGCTACCCCTGATGAGATAAGAGCGATATTACGAGAATATGGCATATTTGCTCCCACAGTCTTACAAAAAGTTCTAGATGAAATGCCTACAAACAATCATTTTTAATCACTTAACTCTAACTGCTCAACCTTCTCTAACTCTTGCCCGTGGTAGTTTTCGATTTTTTCAATTTTGCGATTCATCTGCTTAAACCTAGTCCCAGTCAAATCATCATATGATTTTTTAAGAGTTTCTATCGAACGCCCATACTTGCCAAACTGATCTTTAAATTTACTCCATTCTTGAGTAAATGAGTCAATATAACCAATCACCTCCCGCAGCTTGTCCTCGAGCATAAAATTACGATAGCTCTCCATGATGGTGCGCGCCACAATAATAAAGGTAAAAGGAGAAACAATAATCACTCGTTTTTCTAAAGCCTCATCCACCACATCAGATAGCTTCTGGTTAATAAATGAAAACACCATCTCATTAGGCACAAACATAATCGCATAATCCAAAGTATTCTGCTCTGGGCTAATGTACTCCGCCACTTTATTAATTTTGATCTTTAAATCACGCTTGAATTGAAGTAAGTGCTCATTCTTACCCTTCTTTGTTTCCGCAGTCGCCATTTTTTGGATCTCAGAGTAAGGAAACTTAACGTCTACTGGCACAACGCGATTGTTAGGCAATAGTAAAGTTATATCAGGCTTAAGATTTGAACTCCCCAAAGACACCTGGCGCTGAAAATGAACTCCTTCTATCAAACCCTGAGAAAGAAGTAAGTCTTCAATAATTCGCTCTCCCCAAGCCCCACGAGTTTGATTATTAGAAAGAACTTTAGCCAATTGAGAAGTTGAGGTCTCTAGTTCTTTAGTTAGTTTACGATGCTCGTCTATCTGAGTGGTTAATTTATCAAATTTCTGATTGCGATCTTTATCAATCATCCTAGTTTCTCGCTGCCGTTCAGATAAATCCTCTTGAAGCTGCTTAATTAATTTCTCGATCACCTGCTGCTTATTCTCCAGATCAATTTTGATAGCCTCTTTTTCACCCTCCAGAACTTGCTTACTTTGCTCTGCAATCTTAGTAGTACTTAAGCTGAAGACTTTGTGGACTAAGTTCTCTACCTCCTGCTCTGAGTTATTTTTAGAAAGCTTCTTCTGTAGCAACATGTAAAGAGTAATAAAACCAAAAATAATGACACCTAAAACTAGTAATAAATCAATTGACATAGTTAGAGTATACTTGATTTAGGAAAATGCAAAAGGCTAAATCTAGAATCAAAACCAGCAAGAAACCTCAGTTGAAGATCAGAGCCCCTCAATTTCACTTTTCTACTGGATTATCTAAAAAATACCTCAAGCATTTGTCATTATTATTTTTAAGCATGCCTTTTTACGCCGGTGCTTATTATATTTTTATTAACATTCATCCAGATAAAATCAAACACTTTTTAATTCCTAATGCCTACTTGCCGCTACAGCTGGTTTTATTTGGTGGAAATTTCTTCTTGTTTAGCTATTTACTACTTAACACTAGGCGTGGGTTTGAAATTAGCCTGTTCATTGCTTTAACTTTATTTCTAAAACTCCAATTGATCACCAACTATCTAACGGTAGCAATCGTATTGGCAACTATTGGCTTGGTAATAGAGCTAGCAATCTCTTTGTTAAAAAAAGATTGATTTAGTTTGATATAATCGAATCAATGCAAACATCTAGTAAAAAACTTTCTAAAAAAAATCAGCAAAATATTACTGAACAATTCATCACTCTTCTATCAGACTTACGACATCCTGATGAGTGTGAGTATTTCTTCAAATCTTTTTTAACTAAAACTGAGCAAAGTGTTTTTGCCAAAAGACTGGGAATTGTCTGGATGCTGCACCAGCAAGAATCTTATAAAGATATTAAAAAGAAACTTAAGGTTTCGAGTGCTACCATCTCTTCAATCGCCGGACAAATGGATGAAAGAGGCACTCAATTAATAGTTGATAAACTCAGAGTCGATGACTGGGCCGGAAGATGGACGAAAAAAATCATGGGCTTTTTTCAAGCTAAGTCCTAAGCTAAGATAGAATCATGTCTAGCAATACTTTTTACCTCACCACTACCCTACCTTATGTAAATGCTGCACCCCACATCGGTTTTGCCCTAGAAATAGTGGCAGCAGATGTAATTGCTCGCTATCAACGCCTTTTGGGCAAAGAAGTGATTTTTAATACTGGCACAGATGAACATGGTCAAAAAATTTATCAAAAAGCATTGGAGAATAATCAAGATCCTCAAGCCTATGCTGATGAGTATGCAGCTAAGTTTGATGACTTAAAGAAGATCTTAAATTTAAGCTATGATCACTTTGTTAGGACTACCAACTTAGATCATAAAGCAGCCGCTCAAGAATTTTGGAAGCGCTGCAATACTAATGGCTATATCTATAAGAATGAATACAGAACTAAATATTGTGTTGGTTGTGAACTGGAAAAAACTGACTCAGATCTAGAAGATGGTAGGTGTCCTTTACATAGAAGTGCCGAATTAGAAATTAGGGAAGAAGAAAATTACTTTTTTAAATTCTCAGCTTTCCAAAAACAACTCCTAGACCTTTATGAGAAAAATCCTGAGTTTGTAAAACCAGTTGGCAAGCAAAAAGAGATTACCAGTTTTGTTAAGGGAGGCTTAAAAGACTTTAGTATTTCTCGTCTGAGAGAAAAAATGCCTTGGGGAGTGTCTGTGCCAGGCGATGACAAGCACGTCATGTATGTTTGGTTTGATGCGCTGGTCAACTATATCTCTACCCTAGGATGGCCCAATGATCAAGAAAAATTTGATAAATTCTGGCCAGTGATTCAACTGGCAGGCAAAGATAATCTTCGCCAACAGTCTGCGATGTGGCAAGCAATGCTAATGGCTGCAGACCTACCCAACTCAAAAAAAATTCTGATTAACGGTTTTATTGGTGTTGATGGACAAAAAATGAGCAAGTCCCTGGGAAACGTAATTGCCCCCAGTGAATTAGTCAATAAATATGGAGTAGATGCTGCCAGATACTTAATCATGAACTTGGGACCATTCGGCGAAGATATGGATGTGAGCTGGAAAAAATTGGACGAAGTGTATACCGCTGATCTATCCAACGGCCTAGGCAATCTTTGTTCTAGAGTAGCTAAGATGTGTGAAAAGGCAGAAATTATCGGAGAAGAATTTAATCAATTAAATAATGATTTCAGTGAATTGATGGATAATTATGACTTGGGTAAAGGATTAAGCTTAATAAATAATCAAGTGTCTGCCGCTGATCAATACCTAAGTGAGAATACTCCTTGGAAAAAAGAAGGTGATGAGCAAAAAAAGATACTCGTAGAAGCAGTCAAAAAAATTCAATCTATTTCTTATCACCTTCAACCTTTCATGCCGGAGACTGCTGAGAAAATTTTAGCTCACTTTAGTCAATCAAAGATTACCGCCCTAAAACCACTTTTTCCTAGATTAACCTAAACTATGATTTTCGATACTCACTGCCACTACAATTTGTCGCCTTTATATGAAAATTGGGAAGAACACTGGCGAAAAGCTCAAAAACACGGGGTAAAACAGGCTTTAATTCCAAGTTCTAATATGGAGACTAGTCGTAGAGCGATTGAGATAGCTAGAGAAGATAAAAATCTTTATGCCGCGATTGGCATCCACCCCAATGAGTACAATAAAATTTCTGCCGCTGATCTACCCACCTATATCTATGAGCACGCTGCTTCATTAGCCATGATGCACGACAATAAAAATGTGATTGCGATTGGTGAAACTGGCTTAGATTACTATCGATTGAAAGATGATGAGCGAGAACTGGCTATCAGCAATCAAAGAGAAGGTCTGAAGATGCACATTCAGCTAGCTAATGAATTTGAAAAAATCCTGATTATTCACGCTCGCGATAAAGGTGGTAATAAAGATAAAAATAACCAAGCCTACCAAGATATTTTAGAAATTGTTAAAAATAATTATCAATTTAAGAAACCATTTATTCTGCACTGCGTGTCTGGACCACAGGATTATATTAAAGAAATGCTTGAGCTGGGAGCTTATGTGGGTGTAGGTGGAAATGTGACTTATCCTAATGCTGATGAGCTGCGGGAGATAGTGAAGCTAGTGCCTGAAGATAAACTTTTACTCGAGACAGATGCTCCTTATTTACCTCCTCAGGAATTCCGCGGTCAAACTTGCGAGCCGTGGATGATTGGTAAGACAGCAGAGTATTTAAAAGCTGAAGGAATAATTAGTGCTGACTACAAAAATCTGCTCCCTTACTAAATTCCCCGCATTTATTTCTTTTTTCACCTCTACTCCTGTACAATACTTTCTTAATGGTAAAAAAATATTTTAGACGTCATCCTATCCGCACTAAACGTGCCTTAGAAATCCTACCAGGATTCGTCTCTTGGTCGTTAATTCTATTCCCATTCTGGGGTTCATTTGTATTCCCTACCATGGTGGCTTACTACGTTATTACCTTTGCAGTTTATTGGTTGTACAGATCATGGGCGGTGGCTATTCTCTCGATCATGGCTCATTTTAAGATCAAAGCCACCAAACAATTCGACTGGATATCAGATCTTAAGCGACAATTTCCTAAAAAATGGAAAACCATCCACCATATTATTATTATTCCTACCTACGAAGAGCCAATCTATATTTTACGTCGTACTTTAGAGGGACTATCAAAGCAATCTTTTTCTACCAAAAATCTTCATATCATGCTCTCTTTTGAAAATAGAGAAGGCAAACCAGCAAGAGAAAAAGCACAAAAATTACAACAAGAATTTGGAAACAAATTTGGTCATATCTGGGTCACTTTCCACCCTGACATTGAAGGTGAAGTCAAAGGAAAATCAGCTAACACCTGCTGGGGTGCTAAAGAAGCTAAGAAGCAACTAGTTAATAAACACCACGTCCCAATTGAAAACATTACTATTACCAGTGAAGATGCCGATGCTGTCATGCATCGCCACTACTTTGCAAACCTAACCTATGAGTTTTTAAGTTCAGCTAAGCCGCACAATAAAATCTGGCAGGGAAGCATCGTTTTTTATAATAATATTTGGCGAGTGCCAGCTGCTATTAGAGTTATGGCTTCAATTTTTTCAGTCACTCAAATGTATATCTTGATGCGAAAAGATCGATTGGTTAATTTTTCTACCTACTCCACCTCTCTCAAACATGTTCATGAAATTGGCTACTGGGATACAGATGTAATCCCTGAAGATTATCGCCTCTTCTTTAAATCTTACTTTGCTAAAAAAGGAGATTTTGAGGTTGAGCCAATATTCTTACCCATCCACCAAGACGCAGCTGAATCAAAGACCACTATAGACACCTTTAAAAACCAGTATGAGCAACTTAAGCGCTGGGCTTGGGGCACTAGCGATGATGCCTACATTATTCGCCAATATGTTTTGACAGAAGGAGTCCCTTTTTGGGATAAAACTATTCGAGTTCTAAAGGTTATTGAAGATCATTTCTTGTGGCCAGTCAATTGGTTTGCTGTCACTGTCTCAGCTATCTTACCGCCTCTACTCAACGAGCAGTTCAACCGAACCATGTTGGGCAAAACTCTTCCCCAGGTAACTTCATTTTTATTAACTCTTTCATTAGTCTCGATGGTAGTTATTTTTGTGATTGATGCGATTAATAGACCACCTCACCCTAAAAAACGAAATATATTTTCTTACATTGGTCAACCATTGGAGTTCTTACTTCTTCCCATCGCCGGCTTCTTTTTCTCGGCACTACCAGGAATTGACGCTCACACTAGACTTATGTTTGGTAAATACATCGAGTATAAAGTCACAGAAAAGGTCTAGCTTCAATTTGAAATTTGCTGCATAATAGACTCATGCTTCACCTAGCAAAAAAATTTGATCGTTGGCTTCATTCTCACCTAATCCTCCTACTCGCCCTAGTCTTATTACTAGCCCTGCGAATACCAAATTTTTTTGAACCGTATTGGTATGGAGATGAAGGTATCTACTTAACAATTGGCAATGCAATTCGAAATGGTGAAAAACTTTACACAGATATAGTTGACCATAAAACACCAATCATTTATTTCTTGGCAGCTGTACCAAACCAACTTAGTTTTAGATTGCTAACACTAGTCTGGATGATGACTAGCACCATTGCTTTTTATGGAGTTGCTCTTAAATTATTGAAAAAGAAGTTACCCACAGCTATCTCAACTTTTATTTTTGTCTTTTTAACCTCAGTCCCCTGGCTGGAAGGTAATATTCCCAATGGCGAGCTATTTGTAATGGGCTTTGTTTTAGTCGGAGCTTGGATCATGCTCAAAACCAAAGTCCTTGAATACTTCTTCAATCAAAAAAAAGAATTCTCAGGTGTCCAAAATAGATTTAAACTATACATAGTGGGAGTACTATTTGGATTAGCAATATTAACTAAGATACCTGGATTATTTGATGTTGTAGCTTGGTTGGCGGCATTTTGGTTCATGCTAACCAACCAGATAGACCTACTCTTTAACTCAAAATCCAGATTGCAGTGGTTTCAATTGCTAAAGAAAACCAGCTATCATCTTTTCTGGCTCGTCTTAGGAATGGTCACCCCTATCCTAGGATCAATAATTTATTTTACTGCCGTTGGCTCTGGTCAAGATTATCTGCAATTTGGACTGCTCTATAACTTCCATTACGCAGCTAATTGGAGCTTGCCATTCCAAAATAAAATTCTAGAACAACTCTTCACCCTACCCGGAAAAATAGCCATTGCTGCCTTGGTTTATCTAGCTTTAACTTTGAAACCAAAAAGGTTTAAACCAAAGGATCAGTTTATATTTGGCTGGTTTATTCTATCTTTAGTTGGAGCGTTGCTTTCAAACAGACCATATCCTCATTACTTCCAACAACTCGTGCCAGCTCTATCTCTACTGTTGGGAAATCTGATTATTATTGCTAGATTTAAGAAAAAAAACCTTCAAAAAAATATACCCACCATTTCAATGAGTTTAGTTTTAATAGTCCTTGCCGTGGGAGCACTAAAGCTGCTTAATTTTGGAGCCTATCCCCTAGCTTCCTATTATCAAAGATTCTTTCAACTAGTATCAGGAAGAATGACTAAACAAGAGTATCGTCAATCTTTCAATTACTTCATGGAAGACAATTACGATGCAGCTGAAATTATCAACCCTTCTGGGGTAAATGAAATATTTATTTGGGGAACTAACCCCATGCTTTATGCATTAACTGAAACCAATCCAACTGGAAAATTTACAGTTTCATTTCATATCAAAGACTTGAAAGTCTACGATGAAACAATGGCGAGTGTAGTTGCTAAAAAACCCCTGTTTATCGTGGTGATGGATAATGAGCATGAGGAACTTCCGGGATTGAATGAATATTTGCAAAGATACTATGTGCTTAACTCAAACTTTACTAACTTTAGTTTGTGGAAACGCCTGCCAGAGCTAGTTTCTTTAGGCACGCTATGAACTCATACTCAAAAATACCAAAGTATTTAAAAAAAATATTTCTAGTATCTTTCCTCCTTACTACCTCAATGTTACTAATAACATTGATCTTTTTCTTCCGAATTCAACCACAAGTACCTCTCTTCTATTCATTAGCCAGACAGTCACAACACTTAACTTCTAAAAATTGGTTATTCTTACTACCAGCATTGTCACTCGCCATTAGCTTAACTCATCTACTGATCATCAAATTAATTGGACAATCAGATCAACTCTTGATGAAATTATTTGCTTGGACTACAGTCGGAGTTCAATTCATGTTTGGACTAGCCTTATTTAGAATTTTAATAATTATTACTTAGTTTTTATGTGGCCTTTTATTATCGCTTTTGCAATTAGCTTTTTAATTACTCCAGCTGTAATCAAATTTTACAGATCAAAAAACTGGGTTGATGATCCTCAAAAACTAAAACATGCCAAAAAAACTCATTCCAAATCTGTTCCTAGAGGTGGAGGTCTAGTAATCTACGCCGGTATCTTGATCACTGCGCTAGTTTTTTTACAGATAGATAAATACTTAATTGGAATTCTTCTGGGAGGATTTCTCCTAGTCATAGGTGGGGTCTTAGATGATATTTTTGACATTCACCCACTACTCCGATTGGGGATCAATACGGCGGCGGCTTTGATCGTGGTGGGATCAGGAATCGGCATTGCCTACGTCACCAATCCTTTCTCAACCGAAGTCATTCACCTTAATCAACCACAAATTCCGATTTTTCTTTTCGGAAAAACTCGCACCATCTGGATACTAGCCGATCTTTTTGCCTTGCTATTTATTGTTTGGAACATGAACATTGTTAACTGGTCAAAGGGAGTCGATGGACAACTACCTGGATTTGTAAGTGTGGCAGCGTTAATGATCGGCTTCCTTTCGTATCAATTTATCGATGATCCTACTCAATTCAACACCTCTCATCTTAGCTTTATAGTGGCTGGAGCCTACCTGGGATTACTATTTTGGAATTGGTACCCTCAAAAAATTATGCCTGGTTATGGAGCGGGATCGCTAGGAGGTTATTTTTTAAGCATTTTAGCAATTCTCTCTGGTGCAAAAGTGGCAACTGCTCTCATGGTACTAGCTATACCAACTGCTGATGCTATTTTTACCATTGCTAGAAGAATCTTAGCTGGAAAATCTCCTTTTTGGGGTGATAGAGGTCACCTTCACCATAAACTCTTAGATGTGTTGGGTTGGGGTAGAAGAAGAATTGCTGTTTTTTACTGGGCCTCTAGTTTAGGACTAGGCTTACTCTCGCTTCGACTTCAAACATGGGGTAAGATAGTGACATTAGCAGTAGTCATGAGTTTGGTTTTTGGATTTTTGATCTGGGCCAAACTCCAACAAACTAAAAAAGTAAAATGAACCTATCAAATAATATTCTATTTCTAATTCTTAAATCAGCTCGACCTCGGCAATGGATAAAGAATATAGCTCTTTTCGCAGCCTTAATATTTTCTGGATTTTTCTTTTATAACCCCAGTGATGCTTTACCTTACTTCGTGACCGTTACTCTATCAGCCATAGTTTTTTCAGCTTTAACTTCTAGCATCTACATCATTAACGATATTATTGATTATGAAGCCGACCGCAAGCACCCTTTTAAAAAGAAAAGACCAATCGCTTCAGACAAACTACCCATCCCCATCGCTCGGCTTGCAGCAATCATAGGGCTTAGTTTCTCTCTCATCGCTTCATTTTGGTTTGCACCTTTTTTTAGACTCATGGTTGTAGCCTACTTCTTACTCCAAATTACTTATGCGACCAAGCTCAAACATATTCCCATTTTAGACGTAGCTTCAATTGCGACCGGATTTCTAATCAGAATCTATGCTGGAGCAGTGGTGGTTAATCTTCATATGAGTGTCTGGTTTTTACTAACAGTTATCTCTGCTTCTTTGTTCTTAGCCGTTGGTAAACGTCAAAGTGAGCGAACTTTACTGGCTGGATCTAATCAGAGTAATAAAGACTTAGGTGAAACTAGATCTATTTTGAAAAAATATAGTCAGCGCTTACTAGATCAGTACACTGGCATGTTTGCTAATGCTACCTGGCTCTCTTATGCGCTATTTGCTTTTCAAGATGAGGCCGTCAGACCCGATGATAAATTTGCCACTTTTTATGGAATTTTACCCCGCACTCTTCAATCTCAAAAACTACTTATGCTAACAGTTCCTTTTGCTATCTACGGCATCATGAGATATCTACATTTAGTTTATGAAAATAACCAAGGTGAGTCTCCAGAAAAAGTTTTACTAGGAGATAAGCCACTACTGACCACAGTTTTTCTATTTGGAATCTCAGTCATGATCATAATTTATGTGCTGAGCTAAATTTTAATGCGAATCAAAAACGGACCCATAATTTTAGCTTTTATTCTTTTTTTTAGTTTTGTGGCTCGTATCTACCGCCTCCATGTCCCTGATCGTTATATTTTTGATGAAGTTTATCATGTGATTACTTTTAAGTTAATTGCTGCTAATGATCCCCGTGCTTTTGAGTGGTGGCATGGCGCAATTGAACCCAACACGGCCATTGATTGGCTGCACCCACCACTAGCTAAGTACACTCAGGGATTTTTTATTAAAATTCTGGGAAGCAGTAGCTTTTCTTGGAGAATTAGTTCGGCCTTGTTTGGGGTAGGTGTCATTTGGGCAATTTATAAACTCAGCCAAAAGCTTTTCAATGATCAGCGAATTAGCTTGTTAGCGGCAGGATTGGCTTCACTAGATGGTCTGCTTTTAGTCCAATCTCGGATAGCTATGAATGATATTCATGTTACATTTTTTATTTTACTGACTTTTATTTCTTATCTTAGTTATAAAAAAAATCCACAAAATAAGAGACTATTCTTGACAGGTCTACTCGCCGGCTTAGCCATGAGTAGTAAATGGTCTGGAACTATGGCGGTAATGGTTATCTGCTTGCTAGAAACTATTGATTGGCTAAAAAGATTTTTTACTAAAAAAATAAAGTGGAATGAGCTGATTAATCAAGGATTGCTGATGGTGATAGCTTTAGGACTAATTCCCTTTACTGTTTATATTCTCTCTTATGGGCAGATGTTCTTGCAAGGCAAAGGCTGGAATCATTTCACTAAGCTTCACAACCAAATTTGGTGGTATCAAACTAATCTCACCGCCACCCATGGCTATCAGTCTCAACCTTGGCAATGGTTTTTAAATATTAAACCAGTTTGGTTTCATGTAGATTATCCAAGCAATGACCAAATTGCTAATATCTATTCGATTGGAAATCCAGCTTTCCATTGGGTAGGAGTGATAGCCGTAGTTATGACAATTTTTTTCTTAATTTTTCGCAAACTCAATCATAAAAAATCTAATCGAGAAGTTAAAAACTTGAATTGGCTTTTAATCACCTATCTTTTCTTGTGGCTACCGTGGCAGCTCTCACCACGAATCATGTTTTATTATCACTACACACCTGCTGTCCCATTATTGGCTATCATCATTGCCTATTGGCTGATAAAGATTTGGTCAATGAAAGTTAAAAAAGACTCGGAGTGGAATAAAATTACTATCCTGGTGACTGTCTTACTAATTTCCATAGTTTTTGCAGTTTGGTACCCACAGTGGACTGCTATCCCCATGCCCAAAAACTTTGTCGATGCAGTTTATTACGCAATTCCCAGCTGGAAATAGATATTTTTTAAATAAAAAACCGCTTTTTTAAAGAAGCGGTTTTTATCTATCTTAACAAGTTGCACTTGCTGAGACCTGATAACTTAAGTTTATCTTAACCTATTCTAGTTGCTATTGGCTAGTATCAGTCTTAAAAGTGTGGACCCGTCGAGAATTGAACTCGAAAGAAAGAGTTATCAGGTCTCTCGTGCAAGCCTGCCGGGCCCCGCACTTTTAACATTAAAACAAATGAAGCTTACTGGAAGTGTAATATTTTTTACATCACCCCTAGTTTTTAAAAAATTAAAACTCTAAAAATTTAAGTTCTCTAATCTCACTCATCACTTCTTTAATTAGATGTGGGATCCCCGGGTACCGAGCTCGA
>JGI24915J38486_100519_pt1 | contig 33786 bp, 41 predicted proteins | sample LinPfosmplate3_FD_38486 | JGI IMG/M metagenome (IMG submission 38486)
TGCAGGTCGACTCTAGAGGATCCCACGCTCACCGATGGTGGTCTTGCCCGCCTTCATCGCAACGAACATCTGGTCCGAGACGCCGGTCACCTGGTCCGCGGCCATGCCGTAGGAGTTCATGATGGAGGTGAGGCCATCGATAGCGGTCTCGGTATCGGTGATGCCTCCGCGAGCCAGCTTCATGGCTCCTTCCAGCATGACGGTGGCATCCTGCGCGTCGCCAAATCCAGCAGAAATGGTTGTGTAGAGGGCCTTGGCCGTGTCCACGGGCATCTGCCCGAACTCTTTGGAGAGCGACCGGACGTTGCCGGCGAGGGCATCCATGTCGGTGGTGGAGGTGTCGACCAGCGTGGAGACCTCTGCCATGGAGGTGTTGAACTTCGTCGCAGAGTGGACCGCCACGCCCAGCCCGGCAGCAACCACGCCGCCCGCGATCATCGCGGTGGTGCCCATGCCGGTGAGCCGGGAGGAGGCCTTGTCGATGGCTCCAGTATCGATATCAGGGGCGGAGAGCTTCGAGTTGACGGAGAGGGCCGTGGCCTCAGCAGTCTTGCGGAAGCTGGTGAGCGAGTGCTCGGCTTTCACCAGCGCGCCGGACAGGGCGTTGTGCCCCTTGACCAGCACCCCGATGGTATGTGACATCCCTCCAGCCACGTTCGCTCTCCATCTTGCGGACTACCTTTTCCTGCCGCCCTTGCGGCCAGCCTTCTTCACGCCTTTGGCCTCCTGGTCCTTGACCCACAGGGCCGCACCCACGACTTCGGCGAGGTCGTCCGCACACAGCTCGTCCACGTTGTCGAAGTCATACCCGGCGAACGTGTGGCAGATGAGCGCCCGCATCTGTTTGTACCCGTCCGAGCGGCATGCGGACCGCTCGGCCTCTACCATTTTTTTAGGGTGGCCCCCTGCGAGAACCCGAGCCCCTTCTGGATCTGCTGCGCCAGGGTGACGACCAGGCCGGGATCCCACTCGGTCTGGATCTCCTCGTAGTCCGGCTTGGGATGCACCAGGAACTTCTGCACCAGGACCTCGTTGGCATCGGCCTCGTTCTTCACGGAGCCGATGAGCCGCTTGTACTCGGCCCACGAGGATTTGCGGGCGAGGAACACTTCGTCCTCCCGGTCGGGCACGAGGATCTGGAAGATCCGGAGCTTCGGGTTGTCCGCCCGCAGCTTGTCCACAATCTCTTGAGCCTGTTCATCAACGGTCTTGGTGTGTTCGTCCAGCATCGAATCCTCCAATCAAGGGGTGCCCACGAGGGCCACCACGTCGTTTATCTGCACCAGGCCCGAGCCTACGGCGACGCCGAGCAACACCAGGCCTACGGTCTTCACCCAGCGCAGCACCTTCTCGTGCCGCAAGGTCCGGGAGATGAGCGCAGTGACCGCCTTCTCAAGAGCCCCGACCCGGGTCGCCAAGCCGTCAATCTTCTCTGCCAGCAGTTTCACGTCTTCAGCAGACATGGCGTCCTCCTATACGAGGCCCTCGGCATCCATGGCGATGCCGGACATCTTGCGGCCGACCGACTCGTCATCTACCGAGAAGCCGCCCTCGACGTCCGTGAATTCGAAGCCGAGGAAGCGGATGATGCGCTGCGCGTTGTTCTTGGCCGGGTACATGATGAGCACCGTCGCGTTGCGCAAGTCCAAGAGGTCGGAGAACTCCTGCTCGCCGACCTTGAAGGTCTTGAGCTGCACCTCGCTGGAGCGGGGGGAGTTGATGGCCTCTTCGATGACGGCCTTGTTGAGCTCCTTGACCTCGAAGTCGACCTCGTACTCCTTCGGCCCCCGGCCCATGGCATGCGGCTTGTTGTACCCCGCCCCCCGGATCACGCTCTTGGCCTGGCTCGCCTTCCACGAGAGGTTCTGGAGGGCCATGATCTTGATGCCGTCCACAAGCAAGGAAATCTCCTCGCCTGAGGTTCCCTGGATGTATCCTTCTTCTGCCATGACTCCCCTCCTACTTCAGGTACACCGTGGTGTAGATCATCTCCATGGCCCGCCTGGGCTGGATGCCGAGCGACACATACACATCGCCGAGCAGCCGGTCGTTGGCCGTGGAGACCGCGGTCAGTTCAAAATCGTCCACCTGCCCTCCGTCCCGCATTACTTCCAGGGGCCGGGACATGGCGGACTCCAGACGCCGGAGACCCTCACCGGCCGAGTCGTTTTCCTCGCCCACGTAGGGCTGTCCTGCTTCCCGGGCTGCCTTGGCCCCGTAGTAGACAGCGCGCAGGTCGTTTGCCCGGGAGTAGTCCGAGCCCTTGGCCGCGGCGGTCATGGAGTGTGCGATGATGAAGCCCCGGCCGGGCTTGAACCGAATGCAGTTTACCCTGGCCTGGATGAGGGTCTGGATGTGCCCCACCGAGAACTCGGGCGCGAGCTTCAGCACGTTTCGCACTGGCTTGTTGATGAGGGACTTCTGGACCTCGAGGCCGGCCATGGTCCCACCGCAGGCCGCGGTGATGGACCGGTTGTACGTGGTCCCGTCCGAGGCCATGAACTGTGCGCCGCCAGCGAAGATGACCGCGTTGCGGTCGCCCACCTTGTCGGCCATAGTGACGATGTTGTCCACATAGTCCTGGAGGTCTGCCAGGTACGCGGCGGTGCCCTCCTCGTTGTCAGAGCTGAACGCCGGCGTCTCCAGGATGGCAAAGCGCTCCGCGTGATGGTCCTCCAGCATCTCGGCGCAATGAAGCAGGATCGCGGTCCACAGCGCGTTGGTAACTGCGCCCACTGCGTGAAGCCAGTTGGTGTCTGTCTTGGAAACGGTCGCCTCGAGGCCGGCCAGGTAGTCACCGTTAGTCAGTGCCGCGCCGTCCTCGCCCCCGGTGAACGCATCGAACCAGGTCGGGTCAGGCAGACCCCCGTCGTCCTCGCTGGATGGAGCCAGGAGTTGGTGGTCCTCTTCGAGCAGTTCGGCCCCGTAGACGCCGCCGGCCGCGATGGCCGCGATGACCAGCTCCGTCACCGTCTCAAAGGTACCGGTGGCCGAGTAGATGCGCTCGAGGTAAGGCGTCATGTTGCGGTCTTGGAGCTTGACCGTGGTGGTGCACTCCAGGGTGGCAATGTACTCACCGATCCCCTTCAGGCTCTTGTCCGTGGTCCAGGAATCCACCTGGGCTGCGGTGGGATCCGGGTCTGCATCCCAGTTGAGCTTGAGGCGGGTCACCCGGTCCACCGGATCGACGGGTGAGTAGATGGCGACCAGCACGTCCTGAGTTTCCAGGTCGAAGCCGATGCCCTCGGCCGTGTCATCGTTCACCCACGAGCCGATATCCACCGAGCCTACGAGCTCGGCCGGCTCGCCCTGGGGCAATGCAATCCCGTAGATCTTGTTCTGGGTGCGCTCCAGCAGGAGCAACAGCGGCGTAGGCTCCTCGCCCTGGAAGAGCGCGTTGATGTCGAATGACAGCACCGCGGACGACACGTCCTGCGGATTACCCTCGAACGCCGAGTAGTCCACCGTCTCCGTCAGCACCGCCACGCCCGGCTCTGGGAGCAGGTAGTAGAGCAGGTGCTTGTCGGTGGTGACGTAGATGCCGTCGCCAGGCTTGAACGGAGCCTGGACGATGCCCGTGATGGCGTCCCCCGGTGGAATACTGGCCGTTAGGTCGATGGTGTCGTCAGCGACCAGCTCGTCGCTCTCGTCATAGTGCCACAGTGTCGGCCCGTCAGCACCGCTTCCCAGGACCCAGAATCCGCTCTTCTCCTCGGTTCCCAGGGGGAACTGCTGCACGCCGATACCGACGACCGAGACAATGGCAGCGTCCAACTCCACCTCCCGGACCACCTCAAACGCGTCGTCGTAGAAGACCGCCTTATGAGGATCTCCGTCGAGGACCGCAGCGAAACCGGACTCGATGTCGTCGAACGCGTGCATCACGTTGACGTGGTGCTTATTGCCCGAGGTTCCAGAGTCACCCTTGAGCTTGAGGAACTCGGTCCCCATCACGTCCTTGATCTTGAGGGTTGCCTGCTTTGGGCTGCCGATACGTACTGCGTGGAAGCGGGTGGAGCCGGCATCGAAAGCCTCCTCGAGGGCCTGGAGGAGCGGGCCACTCTTGAAAACGGTCTTGGCCATCTTCTTGGCGTCCGGGCCGGCCAGCGTGTAGACCTTGCCGGGGATGCCGCCCTGAGCTCCGCCCACTTTGGCTTCGACGTTGGCGAGGGACGCAGGCACCACGCCCAGGTGCCCGTCCTCGTACTCCGTGTATGCGTCGGGGATGATTCGTTTGAGCACCATGACTACACCTCACTTGCCGGCCGCGCCAGCCACTCGTCACGCCTGCGCAGGAACTCCCGCCTGGTCAACCGTGTTCTGTCCGTCCAACCGTATGCGGCTCTCAGCGCGGCCAGCACGAGAGGAGATGTCCCCGTCGCCGACGCCTGGGCCGATACCTGGGCCAGTCTGGGCTTGGCTCTCTTGACCGTCTCTCGCCGGGGAAGTGGTGCCAGGGTCACGGAAGCGGCCCGGTCTGGCGTGGGCTTCTCTTCCATCCGAGGCTCCGGCGTTGGCTCCGCAGCCAGCGAGTTCTTCTTGTCGTCCTTCTTCTTGCTCTTCTCAGCCATGGTTTATCCTCCAAGCACCTGCACGTGGATCTTCTGCATCACACCGTCCACCGGCTTCTCCAGCGGGATGGTGCGGGCCAGTTTGATGGTCAGCGCACCTCGGAACAGGAACGGCTCGCCGGAGACGTCCGGAGGCACCGACTGCCGGCCCTCCATGGAGATGCGGTCCGCGGTAAACACCGCAGGCGGGTCTGCTTCGCTGTCCTCAAGTTGGAGTGGCTCCCACGCCATGCCGGCCTCGGCGACGGCCTTTCCCAACTGCTCCAGAATGGCGTCGACTACTTCCTGGCCGTTGCCTTGGGGACCGGACGCGGCTTTGAGTGTCAGCCGATAGGTTGTGTCGGCCCGGACCATCTTGCCCGACGATGCGACGTGGCCTGTCTCCTCGTCGCGAGTGGTGAAATCCCGCCGGCCGCAGCCCATCTTCGAGAGCGAGTAGGAAAGCTCGGTCACGGTACAGGCCGGGTACGAGTGCTTCGCATTGGCCAGGTCGTCCGCATGAACGTGCAGGCCCGGCACCTGCGATGCCACCCATAGCCCGAAGGCTCGTTTGAGGGATCCGCTCACTTCACACTCCTCTCGAACCGGGCGATGGCCCGGGAAACCGCTTGGCCAAACACCTTGCTCGCCTGCCTCTTGCCCTCCTGGAAGGCCGGCTCCAGGAAGGGCTGGGCATCCATCTTCCGAGTGCCGTATTCGACATGCGGCGCGTAATGAGTGTTGGTGCCCACGTAGCCCGCAGCCCAGGACTCGATGACCGGAGTGATGGAAGCCCGCAGCTTGCCGGTATCGACCGGACATAGCTTCTTGGCCTCGGCCTCGACCAAGAGCACCAGGTAGCGGACCGCGTTGCCCAACTCCTCGGTGATGAGGGCAGGGGCGCGCTTGATCGCCTTCTGCAACCGCTCGATCTGGCGGAAGTCGATGTCGACCATGGCAAGCTGTCCGCGTCTACCCATCTCGTCTCTCCCTCTCAAGGTGCAGCTCGAGGTGCGTCATCGTCCCGAAGAAGTTGTGCGGCTTCACCTCGGTCACCCGATATCTGGTTTCCCCGATGGCGAGGAAGTCTTGTTCTTGCACGCCCGAATCGGGCAGAACATGGGCTACAGCATCGGCCCCGAGCTCGCTAAGGTCCTTTTGCGGCAGGTCCTGCATTTCGGTGGGCACGGTTCCGACCTCTTCCTCGGCCGTTTCGTTGGGCCCGAAGAACGAACCCTCGCCGCCGACGTTTGGGCGGGTCACCTTGCCTGTGACTCCCGATTGCTCGATGAGCCACTTGACCTCCTTTTGCGCCTGGTTGGGATACCCCGGTTTCACGGCTTCTCCTCTGCAAGTTGCCACAGCGACAGCGGCTGGCACTGCACTCGCACCTTGCCCGTCTCCTCGTCCTGCAAACCCACGCACCGAAACTCCACCAGGTGTCCTTCCGATTCGCAGCCGGCGAACAGCCCGCCGCCATACGTGACATTGTGGTTCCAGTCCACGGTGAAGGCCGGCGCGATGGTCACGGTCTGGCAGCCGCCCAGGTAATCGGAGGCTGTGCTCATGACCGCGGTCTGGGAGTCCACCAGGAATTGCTTGCTCACCGTGGTGCCGCATCCGACCAGCATCACTGCCATCGCCAGTACGAGCGCCAGGAGGGTGCCCGGCAGCATCGGCGGCTTCGGCCCGTTGGACCGATACCAGCTCAGGAAATCCCCGATGAGGTTGCCCCTGGCACCGCCGGCCAATGCGCCGAGTGCCAGCAGACCCGCCTCGTTGCCCTGCATCAGCATGATGAGGCCGATCATGGTTGTGGCGAGCTGCACCAGCGACGTGACCACGTTCCACGTTCCGTGATTGAAAGGGTCAAGCTTCGTTCGTTTCTCCATGACTCAATCCCCCAGTTGTGAACCCCGAGAGTAGATCACGGGCCGAGCGTTCGGGCTCAGCACCGAGTCGTCTGCTGCGGGGTTGATCTTCTTGATCCGCGACGCGTACTCGCCCGCCAGATCCTTCTCCAGAGCAGCCCAGTTGGCTGCTTCCTTGCTGCGGTCCATCTTCTTGTCGCCGGACGAGAACGAAACCCGGCTAGCGGACTGGGCCCGTAGGAACCGACAGACCAGGATCTTCGAGCGAAGCAGCCACAGCTCCCGGTGGGTCCCGGGCATTGCGGGTGTCACGTCGCCATCGACAAGCTGGTACGGCACATCGAGGTCCGACGACACCTGGGGAAGGGCCCGTTCCGCAGCTCGCTCCGCATACTCCGCAGCGACCAGGGGCTCTCCCTCCTCGTCGGTGAAATCGGCCAGGATGTCCTGCACCAGTTCTTCCAGCATCAGCTACCTCTTCTTCTTCTTGCGTCCGCCCTTCTTCTTGGGCGGGTTCTTCGGCTTCGTCTCGGTCTTCTTCGGGTAGTGAATGACCACCAGCTCGTTGCGCTCAGCGTCCTTGAGCGGTCCGGTGACCTTTTCCACCTGCACGCTCCCCTTGGGCAGCAGCTTCAGGCATCCGCCTTTGTCGCCAGCTCCAGGAATGACCAGATGAGAAGCCAGGTTGTTTTGCACCGTCAGCATGGTTCTCCTTTGGCGCTGGGGCGGGCCCCACAATTATGAGACCCGCCCCCTTGTCAGTTGCGCCAAGCCGTCAGGCCTACGCGAAGACCAGGTCCACGATCTCCTTGCAGCCCACGAACCCGGAGCCCTGGGTCGCCCCGCCGACCACACTGATGGTGCCGACTTCGGCGAAGGAAACCTCGAGGTCGAAAGATCCCGTGACCTCGTCGGTCTCGATGATCATGTCCGGGCTCCCGGTGCCGGCGAGCACCGTCCCGTTGCCTGCTGCCTTGAGAGCCATGGTGGCCCCCTCGGTGCAGGTCAGGCGGATGCGTTCGACCGCTACCAGGTCGTCGTCCAGCGCGTTCTTGAGCTGGAGGGCCACCGTGATCTTGTCATCTGCCTCGGCATCCGGGGCGCCCCAGCTGACCTTGGCGAACTGGTCTGCGAACCCCTTGCCCATCTCATCCGGGCTGAGCGTCTTGACCGGCTTCACTGCGTCTGCGATTCCCATGACTTCACCTCTCTCTTATGGGTTGAAAGAAACATCGGCCCCGGCCCGGCAGTCCAGCATGGGACTTGACTGCGTTGGGCCAACGGCCACCGAAATCACAACTTCTTCCGTGCACGTCACGACCAGTTGCAAGGCACCGGCCGCATCGGTCTGGGCAATGAGGTCCTCGGTTCCGTCGCCAGCCAGCGCGGTGCCGGCCTCGCCTACAGCCAGGTCCGCCTGGTCGTCACAGGTCACCCGCAGCGCGTGCGCGGCCTCCACTGGGTTGCCGGCGAGGTCTGCGAGCTGAAGCGTGACCTTCCGGGTTGTGGGGTCCACAACCTCGACCTCACCCCACGTCACCACGAGGAGCTTTTCCAACAGGGCAGCGGCCAGCATCTCCGCGGTCACGGTACCGGGGGGAATGTCCCCGCCCAGTGGAACGTCGGGATGCAGACGGTCCTCGGTGATGGTGCTTGGCTTGATGAATTTTCCATCGAGTCGGCTCATGACGACCACCTCCCGACGAACACGAGAATGTCGCCCGCCTTGAGCTCGACCTCTTCGTCCAGCCACTCGAACTGATTGGTAGCGGCGTCAACGGACCAGTCCGTGCCGAAAACCTGCACGAGGCCCCCAACGGTCAGGTTGACTTCGTCGGGCCCGGGCCACGGGAACGGCAGGTAAAATACGGTCTGGGCATCCTCTTCCACGGTGACGACGTAGGTCGCTTCCTGACTCACCACCTCGAGGTGCCCGGCCTGGATGGCTGCGGACAGGGCTGAAGAGATGCTGTCCACCGTCTTCTGCTCTGCCACAGCGAACATCAGCCCGGCACCCGGGATATCCAGTACCGTGGTCAGCTTGTTTTTCACGACGACGGACATGGACGCCTCCTAATCGGTGATGACCACTTTGGCCAGCAGGTCGGAGCGGGTTACACCGTGTGCGGCTTCCATCCACGCCAGCCAGCCAGTCTTGAAGCGCTTGGCTTCGTTGATGGTGTCGGTAGTCAGTTTCTGCCGGATGGCGAACTTCCCGACCTCTTCCTCGGCAACCAGGAGGACCTCGGTCAAGGGCATCGTAGCGGTCGAAATGATCTCGGACCCGTTGTAGATCTTGAAGATCCCCTTGAGCTGCATCTCCCGCAGGGTCTGCGGGTCCAGCCCCCAACTGCGCATATCGTTGGCCCGGGATCCGCGCATCAAGATGTACTTGACCCGCAGTTCCTTGTCCTCGATGAACGAAATGGCCTCATTGAGGGCATCAGCCGTCAGCGCACCACCGGCGCAAGCCACGGTCTGGTCGTCGGATACCGCGGCCGAGAGCACGGTCACCGTCCGCTTGTCGATGGCCTTGCGGATCTCGGTGGCGGCAGCCTTCTGAATGTCCAGCATGGAGCCGACGTTGCCGTGCTTGAGGACCGAGATGTCCACCATGGGCATCGAGTGGATGCGGTGGATCGGGAACTCGACCTCCTCTTCCAGGATGCCGGACTCGACCGCGTCGCCGTCTTTCGAGATCCAGTAGGCCTTGAGCGTCGGCCGCTTCTGGTACTTTGCCGCCTCGCCCGCAGGCAGGTTGTGTTTGGTCAGGAGCAACGACGTGATCTCCCGGCGCTTGATCTCCTGCTCAATGGGCGGTGCGATGGCCGCGGCCAGGGCCCGGAGCCCCTCGGGGGACTCCGCAGCCTCGGACATCAGCGCAGCCATGTTCTGCATGAATTCGTCGCTGTGGACGTTGGTGTCAGGTTCCATCGTCGTCACCTCCTAAACCAACAGCTTGAAGCGCAGCACGCCCGAAACGAGCGAGATGGTTTCACCCACCACGAACTCGTCGCCGGACGCGGCCTTCAGCTTGCCGGTGTCTGCATCGCAGGCCAGTTCGTCGCCCGCGCTGATGTTGCCCGTGTACTGGTCGGTCTCGTAGATGCCACCCATGCAGTACACGCCGCACAGCGCATCCTCGTCGCACGCTGCGGCCAGGATGCCGAACGAGCGCTTGGCCGCATCGTCGTTGACCGAGAAGACGTTGGCGTCCGTCAGCCGCACACACTGCCCTGCGACCGCATCCGCCGAAATGGTGCCCAGGCCGTAACGGAAGCCGGGGGCTTTGGGTTCTACGTACGCCATGATTTCCTCCTATCCTTCGTTGCCGACGCGGTCGTTGTAGGCCGCCATGAAGCCCGACGCGAGCTTGTCTTCCAGCGTCTTCTGCTTCTTCTTTCGGTCCCCCGAGCGACCGGCATTCACACCCGCATCAGCCTTCAGGTCCGCCTGCCTCTTCTGCTTCTTCTTGTCCTTGGGGTCGAGGTCGTCCTCCTCCTCGTCCTCCTCCTCGTCGCCGGGCTTCTTCTTCTTGCCCGCACCGGTCGCACCGGCCGCACCGAAGGCCTTGACCGCAGCCTCGGTGGCGGCGAAGGCCTCGTCGGTGAGCTTGAGCAGCCGGTCCAGTTCCGCGGTCCGGGCCTCGTCGGATTCGAACTCCCGTCCGGCCTCTTCCCAACCGGCCAACAGCGTCTCGGCTTTGGCCTTGCGCACGATGGCTTTGTGGGAGGCCTCAGAGTCGTTCAGCTTCTTCTGCAGGCTCTCCACTTCCTTGGTCAGCCGGTCGATGTCTCCCTGCTGCGTTCGGATCAGCTTGTCCTTCTCCACATCGGACAGCTCAGACGGGTCTACCGGCTCGTCCGCCCCGTGGCTCTTCTTCTTGGTTTCGTCACCCATCGGATTTCCTCCTCGTTTGTCCCTTTGATGGTCAGCAACCTGCCGGATCTCGGCCCTATCGTCCGCGCCCTCGCGGTCCAACAGGCCCATGCCCGTGAACGTGATGCCGTGCAGGATTTCGTACACCGACTTGCCCTGGTACTTCCGGCCTTTGTGGTTCTTCAGGTGGGTGCAGTACTCGGCCTTGTTCTTGACCTTCCGTCCGCAGACGGAGCACTCGCCTTCCTGGTAGTCGCACTCCATGGACACGTGGCCCACGATGCTGCGTTTCATGAGCTTGTAGGCCAGGCGCGCCGGCTCCGACTCCTCGGTGAACAGCTCGCCCACGCATTCGACCCGGGAGTTGTCCCCGTCCTCCACGAACTTCGCTTCGACGATGCCGCCCACGATGTCCCGGAACTCCTGGGAGTGGGACAGGTCGATCTTTCGGCCCACAGCGGTCTTCGCCGCGTTCCGCAGTTCCTCGGGCGTGAAGTGGTCGCCGTTGCGGTTGGTGCCCACATGCGTGAGGACGAACTTGAACCGCTTGTCGCCGGCCTGGGCAGCGTCCGCAGTCAGCGAGGACTGCTCCACGTGGCCTGCCATGTGGGTGTGGATGTTACGCTCGAAAGCGGCCTTCGCCTTCGTCGGCTCCGAGCCGATGAACACCAGCTCCTTGGCGTACTTGCCGCCCGACTTCGGGTCGTTGCGGATCATCGCATACTGTACCTCGATGCCCGTCACTCGGCTCGTTTTGAACCGGTCCTGGAACATCCCCTTGATGGTCTTCTCGTCCGGGTACGCCTTGTCTCGATACGACAGCAGCAGGTGCCTGCCCGCGGCCTGGCTGACAATGTCCGAGATGAGGGTGCCGATAGTCTCGCGGTTGTAGCGAGTGCCGGACTCGAAGTCTCGGCGGGGATTGTCCCGTAGATTTTTGCCCTTCCACATCGTCATGAGGCCCTCGACGAAGTGGAGGTTCATCTCGTAGTCGTTGGTCCCGAAATGCGTGATGTACGGCGGGTCCGCGTACACCAGATCGCAGTTGGTTCCCCTCACGGCCTCCACGGCATCGAGCCGGGTGGCCTTGTTCTCCTGCCCGTTGTCGAAGACCAGCTTGTTGATGCGGGCCAGGTGCAGCTTGAACAGGTGCTGGAAATCGGGCAGAGGGATGTTGGTCAGCGAGGTCTCCCGTCCCTCGGGGTTGCTCACCGGCTTGGTCAGCGCCTTCTTGCTGCGGGAGAACTGCCCGAACTTCGCCTTGCCTACCACGGTCCAGCCCAGCGCAGCCAGGGCAAGGTCCTTCTTGTAGCCGCTCAGCTTCAGGATATTGGCCCAGGCCATGTCCAGGAAGTGCAGGATGGGCTTGGTGAAGTAGTACCCGAAGAAGTGCTTCTCGCAGAAGTCGCCGGCGGCGGAGTTGTCAGCGAAGATGCTCTCGATCTCCTCGTCGGTCAGCGTCTCCTTCGAGTTCTCGATGAGGGCCCGGGCGATGGCGTGGGGATACGCCAGCTTGTCGTTGGACACCACCCGCAGCCCCTTCTTCTTGTAGAAGTACCCCACGTTGGCCCCGCCTGAGAACGCATCGAGGACGCTCTTGGCATCCTTTGGGGTCTGCTTCCAAAGAAAGTCCAGGATGAAGTACTTGTTGCCCATGAACGCGGTGACGCGCACGGCATCCTTGTCCTTCTGCGCAGCCAGAGCTTCGAGGAGATCCGGGTCATGTCCGCCCAGGAGGGAGAGGAAGAAATCGGCTTCCTCTGCTTCGGCATCCGAGTGCAGCGGCACGACGTCGGCATCACCGAGTTCCCCGGAGGACGAGCTTCCCGACGTCGGCGTGCACACGAACAGGTGCTCCTTGGCGGTGGAATTCTCGCTGTGCTTCGCGGAGATGCTGTACTTATGCTCGCGTGTCTTCATCCGGCTGGCTTTGCCGGCCGCGGCCACGATCTTCTTGATCTCGGCCTCGGAAGGGAATGCCTGGTCCCGGTATGAGATGATCCAGTGTTTGATGTGCTTCGCCGCGCCCAGGAAATCCTGGAAGAACTGCGACGCGTTGGAGCGGGTTACCTCGGTGGGGATCTCGTACTGCCGGGTTTTTGAGCCCGTCTGGATCTCCTTGCCCTCCCACCAGGTCATCAGCCCTTCGATGAAGTGGTAGGCCCGCTCGTAGTTGGTCTGCGAGAACTGGGTTGCATATGGCGGGTCGAAGTAGGCCACGTCGGCCGTGATGTCGGCCAGGATCTTCCGGGTGTCGCCGTGGTGCGCCTTACAGGGCCGCTCGCCCTTGAACACCAGTGCGCTGATGCGTCGGCAGTTGGCTGCGAACCGCTCCCGGAATCCTTTGGTATCGTCGGCCCGGCCATCCTGCTTCTTCGTGGTACCGAAGTGTCCGAACCCGCCCTTGCCGGTGATGCAGGCTTTGCCCAGTGCGAACAGGGCGATGTCCCGCTTGAATCCGCCGATGCCGGTGGAGTCGATGTTGCTGCGGATGGTATCGATGACCGCGTGCACGCCGGGCTCGAAGTAGATGCCCTTGAAGTGCTTGCGCACGAAATCCTTGGCCTTGGCGTTGTCCGCTGTCAGGGCCTCGATCTCCTCGTCGGAAAGGGTGGTGGAGTCGTTCTCCACGATGGCCCTGGCGATGTGGTGGCAGTAGGCCAGTCGGTCACTGGCGTGCACGCTCAGGCCATGGGTCTTGAACATGTAACCGACGACCGAGGATCCCGAGAAGGCATCCACCGCAGTCTCCACATTGTCCGGCGTGCTCTTCCAGATCCAGTCGGTCAGCTTCTGCTTCGAGCCGATATAGTTGGTGATGTACTTCGGGCGCTCTTCGCCGGCCTCCGTTTCCAGCGCCTCGTCAGCCAGGAACGCGCACAGTTCCGCCTCAGTCTCCAGCAGGAATCGGAATCGGTCTGAGTCGGTCCTGAACAAACCGGCCTCCCGGCTCGGAGAGGCGCATCATGCGCCGCTCATGTGCCAAGGATGCAGATGCCGGATCAGGCTGTAAAACCGGTTGCTATGACAATTGATACCGTAAATGTCAGGAACCGGTTCTGACCAGTTTCTTCGTGCGTCGGAACGAAACACCCCGGTCCCCCGGCCCGGAGCAACGCATCACGCGCCACTCACAGGCCAAGCGTGCCGAACCCCAAGGTCGCCATAGAATCAGATAGGGCGACATTAGGACTCACTTTCTCTCGATAAACCGGAAAACAGGAACTGAATAGCTTTGCTCCGGCAGACCCAAACGCGAGCCCTTTTGCCCCTGCATTATTCTTTTGACTTGGCAAGCCAGATAGAGCTAAAGATATCATTATAGGTGATTTAGGACATGTTCTCTAATCTTGTGGCGGTAGCTGTACCGAATTCTGGCTGAACGCCGTTCTGGAGGCAGAAAGATGCGTTTTTCTTTGGTGATTGTGCTCCTAGTAGTTGCTTTCTCAGTAATGTTGCAGTCATGCGGCGGTGATGACGATTCCTGCACGCCGATATGCGACGGCAAGGAATGTGGAGACGATGGCTGCGGCGGTGAATGCGGAGCTTGTCCGGGAGCGGCCCCTATCTGCAACGACAGTGGCCAATGCGTCCAGGAGTGCGCACCTAGTTGTGCAGGCAAGGTGTGCGGAGGCGATGGATGCGGGGGTTCCTGCGGTGCTTGCATGGGGGACGCACCCATCTGCAATGATTTCGGTCAATGCGTTGGCGAATGTGTTCCGGATTGCTCTGGACGAGAATGTGGCAGCGACGGTTGTGGGGGGGGCTGTGGCTCATGCCCCGCTGCTGTGCCCATCTGTACTGAGGCCGGGAAGTGCATCGCCGAGTGCACACCCAACTGTAATGGTAAGGAATGTGGGAGCGATGGTTGCGATGGTAGTTGTGGCACGTGCACGAATGGCATCTGTCAGACGGGAGTTTGCGGCTGCAGTGACAGCTACGATTGCGACGCAACCTCTATTTGCTACCAGGGGGATTGCGTAACGGCCTACGGCCGCCAGTACCGTGTAACATTCGAATCGGCCGTGATTGACGAAACTGCACCCGATGGCTCCGCGTGGGATACCTTCGGCGGTGCCCCCGACCCATTCGTTTCGTACAAATTCGATAACGTCTCCGGTTCCACCTCAACGAAGGACGACACGCTGCAGCCAGCTTGGCACGAGTTTGTGGACGTGCAACTTTCTCAGAATCAGACCATCAAAATTACGGTCTACGATGAAGATACAACTTCCAATGACGAAATAGGGCACGTTGAGTTGAACCAGATTTCGGTTTCTGAAATCAAGGACGGCGGAGTGTCGTTCGTGGGGACGTACCTGCTGGATTTTGTTCTCAGCATCGACCCGAAGTAGAAGTGAGATTGGAAAGCTCTTGAAGTGTTTGTCATTCGAATCGTCTGGCCGGTGGGCTGGTGGAGGGTACAATGAAGTGGCATCTGAACTCAGTTTTCCTGCAACTTGTCGTGATCACCCTGTGCGCAGGCTGTGGCGACTCTGGGGGGGGCGGCACAGAGGACGAACCCATTTGCGCAGCTCAGGAAAAGAAGTGCGATGGCAGCGACCTAGTGAAGTGCAACAGTGCGGGTTCTGACTGGGACTTCTTCAAGGAGTGCGCAGACGGTTGCGAAGGTGGGGCTTGCAATGGCACCGAGAGCTGTGAGCCCAGCTGTTCAGGGAAAACTTGTGGGGATGACGGTTGCGGAGGCAGCTGTGGCGATTGCGGCGAAGCGGCCTATTGCGATCTTGGTGGTCAGTGCCAGGAAGGGACCTGCACGCCTCAATGTGATGGTAAACTCTGCGGCAATGACGGTTGTGGAGGCAGCTGCGGCTCATGTGCCGAGGGGCTCACCTGTCAGGATTTCCAGTGTGTCCCAGGGCAATGTAATCCTGACTGCACCGGAAAGGTTTGCGGCAACGATGGCTGCGGTGGGTCGTGTGGTAGCTGCGCCGGCGGCAAGGCCTGCGAAGCTGGGCAGTGCGTGGAGCCTACTTGCGACCCCAAGACGGGCATCAAATCGTCCGCTTCCTTCCCCAGCGTTGTGGCCCCCTACGGAAGCGAAGTATTTGCTGTGTACCTAGCACACCTTCTTGGCGCACCCACCTTTGATGATGCTGGTTGGAGCTTCGCCGATGTGACAGTGAAGAACACATGTCCCACTACACAGGCATTCAAGGTAACGGCAAGGTTGGACGGCTTCTCGACCCCTGTTGAGAAGTACGAGTCGCTACCGGCTGGGGCTGAGATCACCGTCTCCTTGGTGCCAACTTTCGATTTCCCAAAGCTCTATGGATTGCCGGACGTCCTCCCGGGCGCAGCGAAAGCTCAAGTAGTGATGGATTCGGGAGTCGTAGCAGGCGATTTCAGCAAGGCGGTCAGTATTCTGGACGTGCACAAGATCCTTCTCGGTGCGTTTTTCGACCCGGTGCTCGAATTGGCATCAGAGCTGTGGTTTTCTGCGAAAGAGCTTTCCGCTACTCTGGTCACCCCAAAGGCAGGGGCAATAACAAGTTTCGTTACCGAAGCTATCAAGCAGTATCCGCCGCCCTGGGGCAACTCGTCCGGTTTCGGCTACTCAAGCGTTCCTTATCCTGGGCCTGTTCCCGAGAACGTATGGGATATCGGAGTAGGGGGGGGCTGGTCGTGGTACTTCTGGCTAGACGCAGGCGAAACCACAGAAGTCGAAATCCTGTCAGTGTCAGGAGGTTCGGATGCGGACATCGCCTACTATTTCTTCTCCAACGATGATTATGACGCAAACTACGATGCGTTGACTTACGGCGAGGCTCCCCCGGCCCAGGGAAGCTATGATGCCCAGGCAGGTCATTGGACTTCGTTCACCGCACCCGATTCAGGCTGGTACTACTTGGTACTTTTCAACACAACTGACAATTGGGCTTCTAGAGACGTTCAGCTTGTTCGAACATTGAGTGCCGAAGAAACGGTGAGATCAGTTTTGAAGTCACTCTATGACTACCTGCATGAACAGGGTGTTAACTATACGAGCTTGACATCCAGCGTTTTCCCCAACACTCAGTACGTTCGGTTGCCGTCGGAGACACTCTCACAGAAGAGTGGCAACTGTATCGACGGTACCCTTGTCTATGCATCGGCCATTGAGAGTTTGGGGCTCAATCCCGTCATGGTCTTTGTGCCTGGCCACGTGTTTCTGGCGGTTCCGACGTCAGAAAACACTGAGTCGTCTTTCTGGGTCTTCCTCGAAACAACGATGACCAACTCGGGCGACTTCGATTCAGCATACATGTCCGCTCTTGACCAGTTCGTGACGAACTGCCTAGAGAGTGAGCAATGCGAACCCGTCGACATCGGGCTGATGCGAAACTACGGTGTGTTTCCGGTGAACGTCAAATAGGCCCCACTGGTCTGCCTAGGGAGTCTAGCGCTCCGGCGGACAATCCGATTCACGCTGCTAGGAGACACATGGAGATATCTGATGGAAGTTATTTTGGACTGGAAAGGACCGTTTGGTCTCAGTACGGAGAAGGAGCGAGCTGGTTTCTCGCCGCCGACTGAGAGTGGCGTGTACCTGTGGACGGTCGCCAACGATGAATGCCTTCGGATATCCTACGTTGGCCAGGCCAGCAATTTCCAGGAGCGCTTCTACCAACATATGTTCTGGACTCTCGGCGGAGCCTACCGTTTGTGCGGGGACAGCCACGTCCTTCAGGGAATGATGCCCGAAGAGGTCTACGTGCCTTCAATGAAGACATTGTTGACCCAGTTCCTGGCAGACGATAGTACTCTCCGAGAGCGGGCAAGAACCGAGCTCTGCGCCTATCGCTTCTGGTGGGCCCCCTTCGCTGCCGAGAAGGTTGTCCGCGAAGCGGTCGAGTCGGCCCTCATTCTCTCGGCGAAAGAACGAGGTGAGCCTATCCAAAATCCGCGTGTTAGTCGCGGGCAGCATTGCTCCCCACACATCCGTATCCAACATCCCTTTCCGAGTGGAACAAGAATTGGTGGAGTAGTTTCTTCGCTTGAGTATGGCGATCTATAAGACGGTGCCTATCCAAGTGGCGATTGAGAGCTATGCCGCCACGGTTGTGCACCTACACCCCGGATGTCTAGGCGGCCCCTCGACCTGATCAATCCCGAACACCTTCCCGTCCAGGGGCCGGCAGACTATGCAGGTACGCTCGTCGTCGGCGATGAGCCACTTGACCCTGGTGATCCCGACCTGCCGGTAGAAGACCTTGCGGCCCTCGTTGTGGGCGCGGAGGGTTTCGGTGCGGGCGATGAGGGTAGCGCGGCTCTGGGCAGTCTTGAATACGGTCTTCCCGGCGCGGCGAAAGGCGTCCTTGTCTTTCACGACGCGGCCGATGTCCCGGGCTACCTGCGGGATGGACTTGCCGGTCAACACTCCGTGGGTGATGGTGCGCTTGATGCCGGAGGCCAGTTCGGCTGAGACGTCGCCGAGGAGCTGCACCTGGTAGTTGGCCAGGAAGTCCACCGCAGCCCGGTCGATGGTGGCGAAGGTGCGCTTGACCATGGCGTTGCGGGAGACGTCAGTGAGATCCTGAAAGTCGGGCATCTGCATGGCCTCGAGCTGGGAGATCCCGTCCTCGATGCCGAGGCGCATGGACTCCTTCACGTTGTCCCCGATGCCGACCTTCCAGTTGGTCTTGAGCTCCTGGGCGATGCCCTTCACCTCCTCCTCCAGGTCCCGCATGATGGACAGCCGCATCTGCTGCCAGGGCTTGAGCGCAGTCTTTGCCTCGAACCGACGGATCTGCTTCGCTACGTCGTCTGCCGCACCGTCCAGGGTATTCAGGAGGTCACCGACCCGGTCCTCCGCATAGCGGTCCCGGCGCTGGATGGCCTTGTCCACTGCACGACGGATGCTTCGCTGCTGCTCTGTTTCAGCCATTGCCGTCACCCTTCCAATACGAGGGGCAGGTCCGGCGCGCCGGCCAACGGCCCCCACTCGATCTCCCCGGATTCCGGGATGTCGGCCATGCCGTAGCATGTCCAGGGTCCCTTCTCGCCAGGCCGCACCCGGCGCCAGGTCCACGGCCGCCCGAGAGTGGCTTTGCTCCCATCCGCGGCCAGCCGGTACAAACCGAGAACGGCGGGGAGGCCGGTACGAGGATCGATGCACCCCATGCTCGGGCCGATCCGCAGGATGCAGATGACGTGTCCGCTACGCCGCTGGCAGAGGTACCACTGGCAGACGTGCTCCGGCCGAGTCAGGTCGGCGAGCTCGGAGACGTTACGCACCGAAGCCGTGTACTCCTTGAGGCCGCGGCAGAGTTTCCCCCTGATGACCTCGCCGTGCACGCCGCACAAGGGCAGCATCCGGTTCGGCATGCTGCTGGTCGGTCCCCGACCGGTGCGCCAGGTGGGGTAGATTCCCATGTCCGGGTGCATTCCCCGCATCCACCACGAGGTCAGGAGCCATGCCGCATGCCCGCAGGTAGCGCCGTGCTGCCCGGAGCCGTCGCAGGATAGAGGCACAACGTAAGCCTGCTTCTTCCCGGCTTCCATTCGCTCCCAGGCATCGATTCGACTCCGCCGGTACTGCGGGTCCATCCTGCGATTGTCTGCGTCGTACAGACAAGCCAGGCCGAGGGAGAGACGCGCCGCTCTGGGCGACGGGTCGGGCCTCAGCTCCACAACCTTTTCTCCCGCCAGCAGCGGCCATGTCTTTCCGCCGCGGTGCACGACCACGCCGTCTACCGCGAGGCCCCGGTCCTCCTGGTAGGCCCGCACGCAGCGGTCGAGCTCCGCACCGAATTGCGATGTGTCTGGCAGCGGGAAACCTGCCCTGCGCATCAAACCTCTCAATTCCTTGACTGCCTTCGAGTCCGCTCCAAGTTGTAGCAGCATCATCCACCTCTCTTGATTGGTCGGGTCATTGCCCGCTCTTGGTTTTCCGATTCCGGGCGTAGAGCTTCTCCACGTCCGCCCGGGCCGCGTCTTCCCGTGCGGTCTCTACCTTCTTCACCAAGCCCAGCCGGCCCCTGGCCTCGTCCACGGTGAGGACCTCGAGCGCTACGAGCTGGGAGATGTCCTTCACTGACCAGTTGGTGTCCACGACGATCTCTTCGCTCTCCTGCTCCTTGGTCTCCACGTCCGGGGAGAGGCCCATCTTCTGCTGGAGCGTGTTTTTCGAGATGAGGCCCCGGTCGTAGAGCTCGACGAGCAGCCGCTTCTGGTCCGTTTCGGCGGTGAGATCCATGTCGGAGAACTGGTAATGCAGCTCCTCGTCCTCGAAGCCCTTGCGCTCCATCCATTCGTCGAACACCCAGTCCAGGATGTTGCGCGCCACCTGCTTGATCTCCTTGAGCTGGACGATCATCTTCTGCATGGAGACGGACGCGGTGGCGAAGTTGGGGCCGTCGCCGGTGACGATGCTGCGGGCCATCCCGAGGGCGACCAGGATGTCCTCTTTGACTTCCCGCACCTTCTGCTCGGTATTCAGGGCTTTGCCCTGGATCCCGTAGGTCTCCGCCTTGACGAAGAAGGGGACGACCATGCCGGACTTCAGGTCCATCCGGTTCATCTCGTCCCGAATACTCTCCAGCATGGTCTGGTCCGGGGTGATGAGCTTGCCACCGAAGCTGCCGCCCACCTGGATGAATCGGAGCGGTGTGGTCCAGCGGTCCGCAATGGCTGCCTCTGCCTTGCGGTACTTCCTTAGCAGCTCAATGGCCTCGAACGCGGGCAGGACCATGGAGTTGCCCCTGGATTCGAACTCCGGCGCATTCCATTTCAGGTGGATCATCTGGTCCAGGGCCAGGGAGATCTCCTCGCCGAGGGAGCCGTCCGGGTTTTCGGGGCGCTGGATGGCCTCGACCAACTGGTCGTTCTCAAAGACGAACTTCATGCTCACCGGGTTGACGCAGGTAACTCGCTCCACATCGTCGCCGCCCTTGCTGCGGTTGAAGTAGCCGATTGCGTCGCCCTTGATCAGGAGCTGGAGCACCATGTCCTTGACGAAGCTGTTGAGCCCCAGCCGGTCGAATGCCTCCCTGGCCTCGTCCCGGAGATCCTCGTCGTCGCTGTTGAGTCCTATCTCGTCACCCAGAGCGAAGGTGCGCCAGGCGTTCAGCGCGTTGGCGACCAGGGGCTCCTCCTGGTAGTACTCCACCGCCTTCCGAGCCCGGTCTTCCCAGGACTCCGGGATCGCACCCGTGGTCGAAACCGCGCTGAACAGCCCCGGTGACAATGCCGCAGCGGTCCCGAGCCGGTCTGGTACGGCCCCCGTGGTCTGGTGGGACCGGTGCGACCGGGTGCCTTCGCTCGATTGTTTCTTTCGCTTCTTCTTTCCCATGGTCATTCCCTCCTCAGAAAATCGGGTCGGTGCATACCGGCCGCAGGTTCACAATGATCTCGACAGGGTCGTAATCGCCGTCCCTTTCCTGTGCGTGCCGAAGCAGCGCGCAGCGCATGGCATCCACGATGTGGTCGTTGCCTTTGGAGTAGACCATGCCCCGATCGGCCAGCACGTAGGTCTGGGTGCAGAGCTGGTCCTCGACATCGTGGTCTTGATCGGGCAGCACGAGCTTATGGGTGCCGAGTGCCTTGTTGATGAGGCGGGTCATCTCCTCCTTGGTGCGCTTCTTGATGGGGCGACCCCGTTCGTCTTCTCCCACCGTGATGGAGCTGCCGAATTCGTAGCCGACCAACCGACCGGCGAAGTGCCTATCCCGGAACTTGTCCAGGCCCATCAGCTCCTGCACCACGCTCATGCCGTTGCCGCCGCGGTCTACGCCGATGCCGGCCGGCGAGTACACACGGTCCATCAGGGCGATGATCTCGCTTATGACCGGATAGGGGATCTGCTCTGCGTGGATGCGGAGAACCAGGGTGAGGGTCTCGTTCCTCTCGTCCTCCTCGAACATCAGGAGCTCCGTCGGGTCCGATGTGTACCCGAGATCCCCACCCAACCAGAACGTGCCGTGAAGGGTCTTGAGGTGGAGGACGTCCTGTAGTCGCGCTCGAATCTCGGACTCGTTGGCGCAGCCCTTGAGCGCGTCCCCGGTGATGGTCAGTTTGCGGTAGTGCTTGACCTTGCTGAGCGCATCGATCACCAACGCCGGGTCGAACGCGCCATACGTCGGCTTACCGTGTTCGCCGGCCACCTCGTGCTGCCAGCCAGGCGTCCCCTTGCCGCCGTAGAAATCCTCCAGTTCCTTGTCGCGCTCTGGTGACCAGTCCGGTGCGGTCCAGGAGGGCCAGTGGAATCGCTTCCAGCCCCTGCCCTGGGTGATGCGGTAGTAGTACGTGTTCCGCAGGCCGTTGGGTGTGCTGTATACCCGAAACTGCCCACCAGGATTCAGGCACTGGCGCACGGCCTCCCACGCAATTTCGGGTATCCATGCGGCCTCGTCCACCAGCAGCAGGTCCACGTGTAAAGAGCGAAACGCGTAGCCGCCGGTTCCCCCAGGCCGGAAATAGACGTAGGCTCCGTTGGTGAACCCCACCTCGAAGTAGGGCTTGCGCTTGATCTTCTGGGAGCCGTTGGCCTTCAGGGCGATGCTGTCACGCAGAAGGTCGCTGGAATTGAGTTGGTGCTCCACCTCCTCGATGATCGTGTCCAGATGTCCCTGGTACGGTGCGGCCACCAGCACGGACTTGCCCGGGTGCATGAACGTGAACCACAGGATCATGGTGCTCAGGTCCACGGTCTTGCCCACCGACCGGCCGTCCCGGTGCACGATCTTCGGAGCGGTGCATTCCAGGTCCTCCCGCTGGTAGTCCCGGTATCGGCGCTGGCTGCCGTCCCGGTTGGTCAGGGTTGCCTCGCCCCATGTGGCCGGACTGAGCATTGCCTCGGCCAGGGCGAGTTCCTCGGCCGAAACAGCGTCAGAAAGTGACGTTTCGCGTCGCTTGGCCCGACCTTTTTTCGTAGAGAATTCGTTAGTCATTTCGCCACCTTGGGGGCTGGAGCCCTTCTTTGTCAGTCGAGGTGTCAATGAAGGGCTGTTCCGGCCACATCTCGCGACCAGGCCGGTTCCGGCCCGAGAAATTCTTTAGTCTTTTCGCCACGTTGTGAGAGCGATCTTTCTGGCCCCGGGGGCACATCCTGGAACACGTCCTGCAATGTACACGTGGTGACTTGACAAGGAGGCGACCACGATGAAGAGCACGATCAGGACGACGAAGAGAGGGAAGCAGCAGGAAGCCCGCCCCCTGGCAGGCATCGGCGGCGAGATCTACATCGCCACACTCAACTGGCCGAGCCTGGGGATCACCCCGGATGCACCCGAGTATGGGATCCGGACCGGCGCCGGGCCACTGGCCTTCTCCCGGGACCGGGACGCCCTGGTGGCCTGGGCCAAGCGCAACTACATCCACGTTCACTGAGAGGAGACGACGATGAGAAGCAACCTCGACAAGAGAATCGACGCATTGAGACCTGGCCAGAGCATCGAGATCAGCCGGACCGAGACTGGCCACTGCACCGCAGAGCGCAGCGGCGATGGCAAGACGATCCGATTCGTCAGGCACACGACGACCGGATGGACTGTGTTCAAGACCAGCGCCTACTGAGAGGAGACCACGATGAAGACGACGAAGCGCACCGCGACCGAGGCATACAACGAGCACACCGAACGAGCCCGCCAGAACCTGAAGCGGATCATGGAGGGCCTCGGAGCCCACATCGCCCGCACCGCTACAACGCCAGCGGGCACCTACGCAGCGACGCCTGACTGGGGCGACTGCGGCGATCTTGAGCATCTCAACGAGTTGCTGGAAGAGGCGGCTCGGTTCATCAACAGCGAGGGCGAGTAGCCCCGCAAACAGGAGGTAGGAGTCATGACGAAGATGAAGGAAGTGGAACTGCACATCGGCATCGAGGAGTACATCGAGCACTTGACCGCCATCGGCAAGAAGCCCAGCACGGTGGGAACTGCCAAACGGACCATGGCCATTTTCGGGGAGCATCTCGGGGCCAAGAAGGTGATTGCCAAGACCATGCCGGTCCATGTGGCCGGGTTCTTCAAGAGTGACGCGGCGACCACACTCCGGGACAAGCCCCGGGCCAAGGCCAGCATCTTGCAGATCCGACGCATCGTGCGCGGTGCACTGGTGTTCTGGCACGAGCAGGGCTACCTGGACTGCGTGCCGCTGCCGAAGGACGACAAGAAGTTCCTGGAGCCCAAGACCGGCGGGAAAGGCAAGACCGAAACCACCGAGACGCAGCCCGAACCGGTCGCACCGGTCGCACCGGTTGAACCGGAGCAACCGGCTGCCGAATCCAAGTAGGGGGCGACCATGACAACCGTACAAAAAGGTGACAGGATTCGACTGCTTCACATGCCCGACGACCCGGACCCCATCCCTGCTGGCAGCATCGGTACCGTGACCAGGGTGACGGCTGGCCCGCTCGGGCAGGTATCGGTGGACTGGGACTCGGGACGCAGCCTCTCCCTGGTGCCCGGTGTGGACCGCTTCGAGGTCATCGAGCCCGCTGCGGAGGCATCGGAGCCCGACAGCCCCACGCCGGTCACGGTGCCCAGGGCCGTCTACGAGGGCATCGCGGCGGTGCGGGACTCGGGGATGTTCAACATGCTGGACCTGCCCGCAGTCGCGGGACTCGCCCGCCAGTTGGGATTCGACGACGCGGCCAACTGGCTCAACGACCGCAACAACCACCCCGCCTATGCGCAGGGCATCTTCCGGGGCTTCCGGCCCGACCGGTGCGACCGGTGCGACCGGTGCGACCGGAGCGAGGAGTAGCCCATGCGACTCTCCCACGCCATCGAGCAGTTCACCACGTACCTCCAGGCGAACCGCCGCAGTCCGCACACTATCTCCTGCTATCGGCGGGACTTGGCCGGGCTGGTGCGGTTCGCCGGAGATGCGGACATCGGCGCACTGACCCCGGACCTGCTGCACGGCTTCGTAGTCTCGGACGCGGTCCAACTCAAGCCGGACGGCGCGGTCCGCTCCGAGGTGACTATCAACCGCGGTAAAGCGGCACTGCGCTCCTTCGGGGCGTGGCTCGTGCAGGCTGGTCACCTCGCCAACAACCCGGCCGGTGGACTCGACATACGCCGCGCCGCTCGGCAGTCGCCGTCCACCCTCTCGGAGCCTGAACGAAAGCGCATGTTGCGCGAGGTGGGCGCTCGCAAGGGGGAGGCCGCGGCCCGGGACCGGGTGATGCTGGAGCTGCTGCTCAGTACAGGCATCCGCCTGTCTGAACTGGTGGGCCTCGATATAGCGGACGTTGACCTGGACGGCAAGCGCATCAGCATCCACGCCAAGGGCGGTGACACCGAGACCCGGTTCCTGAACTCGGACCTGCGTCGGCGTCTGCGGCGGTACGTGCGGCAACGCAACCAGGCGGGCACGGAGTCGCCGGCCGTCTTCCTTTCCAACCGCGGCACCCGGATCTCCACGCGGCAGGTCCAGGCCCGGTTCCACCTCTGGCTCCAGTGGGCCGGCATCGACCGGGACGGCCTGACCGTGCACAGCACGCGCCACACTTTCGGCACCAGGCTCTACCGCAAGACCAGGGATCTGGTTCTGGTGGGCAAGGCCATGGGGCATCGCACCGTCGAGGCCACCGCCATCTACGTCCACCAGGACGACGAAGCGCTCGAAGAGGCCCTCGAAACTCTCTAGCACTGCCGCTTTCATTGCTCCCTCACAGGGGGCGCCACCGACTCTGTGCCAGTGCTCCTGGCCAACTCACCCAGCGGGAAGCCGGGCATCGTCGCTCCACAGCACCTGCAGACCACGGTGCCCATGTCGTCGCCGCATCCGGAACAGCCGATCCACTCGGCCTGGCCTCTGCATATCGGACATAGGACGTTCTCGTTCATCGTTCACCTCCCGGCAGGACGCGGCTGGAGCCGGTCTGCCATTCGTGCAAAATTGTGTCAGTTGGGCAGTCGTGGGCGGGCCCGGAACATCGCGCAGAACACGTCTTATGCGAGCTTCCGGGGAAACCGGGTCGCCAGATTCCGCAGACTTCCGAGCCGGCCGGAGACGTCTTATGCGACGAAAGAACTGCGTTCTGCACGGTTTCAGTCTGCATGGTCGCTATCCTCCTGCACCTCGACCACCTCGACATCGATGACCTCAGCCTCCACTGGCAAGGGAGCCGGCAGCAGTCCTCGCTCACGCACCCTCGCAAGCAGCGCCCCCATTACTTCCGCCGGCGTGGCACCGGTCGTCCGTGTCGTTTCCTTGGATTCCCTGGTGACCTGGAGGGCTTTGAGATTCCGGTTGAGCAGCCGGTCCAGCATGTCCAGAGCGTCGGACGGAGCGTTGTCTTGCACGGCGTAGAGCAGCTTCGTTTCGTAGATGGCCAGGCGGATCAAGGTCCGCCGGTCGGTGGCAGATGGATTGGGCACGTCCGTCATATAGTCGGCCAGAATCTCCTCGAAAAGAGGCCTCTGCTCCGGTGGTAGATGCGAACTGTACGCCCCGTGCTTCAGGGCGTTGGTGTTGCCTCTCGGTGGTGGGCCACCCGCACCAGGCGGTTTCGGTGTTCCCTTGGGGACTCCCTTGCCGCCCTTGTTCCCAACCGCGCCTCCACCATGAAATCGGCAGTAATCACTGCCGCGAACCGCCTTGTTCTTGCAGCGCTCTCCGCTCTGCCTTGAGGTCGCCTTGCATCTTCTCCGTATCTCGGCAGCCATCGGTCTCCTCCGTCGATAAAGTCACTGCTATTTCTTTCTGGAGGCGCGGGCGGAGGGGGCGCGGCGCGCCCTTTCCTTCGCCAGCACCCGCCATACCGTGCGTTCCGAAATGAAGAGCCTGTCCGCGATATCCGCGGCAGAATGCCCTTCTTCGTGGAGGCGCACGATGTAGGGATTGCGGCCGAGCCGGTTGAGGTTCTTGCGGGCCGGAACCCAGAGGCAGCATGCTCCTCCGCCCAGAGCATCGCTGAGCTGACGGAGCAGTTCCTCTGGCAGGACCCGAGCTGCGCTTACTGTGCGGATTGCCATGCAGCAACCTCCGTGATGTCGATGGGCTCGCCGTTGGGCTCGTAGACAATCTGTTCAAGGGGCAAGGTCGCCGACAGGGTCTTGAGGTACTCACGGCGGTCCTCCTCGTAGTCCGACATCGAGACATGGTCGGCGCACTTGTGCCGGCGACGGGCGAGGATTCTGAACAGGTCGCACTCCCCGTGTTTGCGGCCCTTCCTCCAGTGCCCTTTGGCGCACTTCACCTTCAGTACATAGCGGCCAGTAGCCGGATAGAACTCCCGGTACTGCTTGGCGTGCAGGCAGTCGGCGCATTTGATGAGGGGTGCTTCAATCGGGGTCGTTTCGCTCTTGCTCATTTGCTCACCTCTTTGCGGTAGAAGTGCAGGGAGTGACCTCCGCTGCAGATGATCTCGATGCTCTTGTTGGTGACCTCGCCCAACCGCTGGTTGCGGTGGATGAAGCAGACCAGCCCGTAATGGGATCCACACGGGAAGGCGAAGCGTCCCCGGGTCTGGTACAACTGCGCCTCGGCCCACCCCTTACCCAGTGCCTGGTCGCGTATAGCGTCCACCTGGGCGAGGGCGTACTTGGAGACGGGCTGGTTGAACCGGTATCTCTCGGGGTCTTCATCCGGGTACGCGTGCTTTGACAGGCCGTCCAGAGAGTCCGGGCCTTCCGGTATGCTTGCGGGCTGCGAGCTGCATCGGGGGCTGGGGCTCTGTTCTTTCGGTATCTCCGTGTGCGTGTGAGTCTCTGGTTCCATGCATGCGCGCCCAGGCCACGAGTAGGTCTTCGGGTCCATGGCCTCGAATGCGTCTTCGAGGGCGGACTCTCCAAAGAGGTCGATGGCTCGGTCGAGCAGGGCATTGAACCGAGTGCGGAGTGCATCGAAGTTGGCGGCCGGCATCTTGCCACGTGCCGTTTGGTTTCTGGCCTTCTGCATCTGGTGCCGAAGCCAGGCAAAGTACTCTGGGGTCAAGGGGCGGTAGACCTTCCCCTCGATTGCTATGTCCTGGAGCGAGGTGGGCATGATGGGCCAGTCCAGCTCAATGAGATCGGTGGCGACGAAGGGGACGTTTTTGACGTCGTTGCTCATGCGTCGTCCTCCTCGTCATCGAGATGTGCAAGGTCGACCACCGGGATGTCGGGGGACGTTGCAGGGGACATGGGGGGACGTTGTTCGGCAATGTCCCCCTCCGCAACCCATTGATTTTCCTGGGTTTGGGGGACGTGGGGGACGTGGGGGACGTTTTCCGGGGTTGTTCTCGTACATGTGTGCGCGCTATGTGTGCGCTCGCACCCGATCACATGCGCAAGGGTGGGATTAATGTCCCCCATGTCCCCCATGTCCCCCGCGTCCAGTGTTTCTGCGGGTTTCCGGAGGGGGACATAGGGGGGGACATTGCGTTCGAAGGGTAGTAGACGTCCCCCTTTTTCAGTTTCGCCGGCGTCGGCATCGATATCGTCATTGGTGTCATCGGCCACCTCGACAACGCGCCAGAGCCGCTGGTTGTGGCTGACCCGAGCGGCCTCGATGCGGTGGTGGGCGAAGCGACGGTTGCGGTTGGAGGCCAGGGCCTTACCGAGCCTTGTTGCCTGCGACCGTTCAGATTTGCTGCCGATGGTCAGGCCGAGCAGTTCCTTATCCTGGGCAAGGTTGAGGAGGAACTTGGTGGCCACTGGGGTGGAGCCGTGCTGGTCCCACCAGGCCTGCACAAACTCCCGCCACTCCTGACCCTCGAGGTCGGCAGACTCGTAGAGCTCTTCGGTGTTGCCGAGGAACCCGCCGATGCCCACCTCCTCAAGGATGCCGCCGATGACGTTGGCCCAGTGCTCGAAGGAGCCGAGGGTGCGGGGACCACGGGGGGCTCCGCCGGCAATCCAGGCTTGGATGAGGGTGAGGATGGACCACACGAGGACGCCGCGGTTCTCGACGACCCAAGGCTTGAGCGGGGTGTGGCGGAAGTTGTCTCGCTCCCAGGGGCGGTCACTGCGCGGCTCGATGCGGATGCGGATGCTGCGGCGTGCAATCTCCAGGGTGAGGTGCGGGTTGTTGGCGGTGAGCAGCCAGACTGCCCGGTTGGGAATGCGCACCATCTTGTTCTGGCCCAGGAGCCGGTCCTGCCAGGTCTCAGCGGTGAGGGCGGCAGCGAGGTTGGCGCTGTCGATGCCGGCGCGCACGTTATCGATGAGGATGACGGAGCGGCCGAGGGAGAGGACGGACGTGATCTTCTTGCGGGTCTCTTCGTCGTCCTTGCCCAACGTCATGGGGTCGGCGCTGTCCCCCGATGCTACGAGGTAGACAATCTCCGCCATCAGCGTTTTACCGGAGCCGGGCATCGGTGCCTCGAAGAGGTGGACCGGCGTGGGTCCGGGGATGAGGCGGCGGACGAAGGGGAGGAGCAGCGCGGCAATGGCGTGGGCCCGGTCGGCCTGGGAGACGAAGGGGAAATCCACCAGGAGCTCGTCGATGAGCAAGGCCTTGGCGTGCTCGACTTCGTCGCCGGAAGGATTCTCTGAGACCGGCGGCACCTCGAAATCGTTGGGCTTGTGGTACCAGAGGGCGGCGTCGAGATGGTAGCCGGGTGCGGCCGCGAGCTTCATGTCCTGGTCGAAGACGGGTGCAGTGACGATTGCATCAAGGGGCGGTAGCCGTGAGTCGGGGGATGCCACCAGGTCCTTGGCCACGTCGTGCGGGGGCATCACGTCGAATTCCCCGTCTTCGGTACGGCGAACCCAGTCGCCCAGGCGGGCCAGTGTCCCGTACATCACCGTGTCGTCGATAAACTCCATCTGCGGGGAACCGCCAGCCATGGCAAGGCGAACGAGCCGGCCGGAGCGTCGGAAGAGGAACGTGTTGCGGGCGTTGGCCGCGTGCACGATCTGCCAGGTGTCCCAGAGGATATCCCGGAGCTGGCGACCGTTGACGACGATGATGGGGTAGCCGTTGGTCGTTGCCGGCGGAGAGCCTGGAGGCCCGGTGGGGGGAGCGCTCTGCGGTAGTGGCACGCCAGTCATCTCAGCGACCTTGCGCAGGGCGTCTCGGAAATCGGTGGCCTTGCCCCGGAGCACCATGAAGTCGAAAACCGACATGGTCTCCTCGGTGCGGAACGAGTGGAACGTACCCTTGGGGGCTTCGCCTTTGCCGTCGGCCACACTGCCCGAGCGGCTGTCCGGTCCGGACGGGGAATCGGGGTCCTGGCAGCGCAACCAGTTCTCACCGGAGTACTCACCGGTCAGCAGGTCGCCGTAGATCTGCTCGAGGGAAAGCTGGGCCTGGGCCTCCTCCCGCCAGCGACGCCAGTCGTCCGAGGGCGGTGGAGCCGCCGTTTCGTCCTTGTCCACCCGTTTGAGGAACGCTTCGACTGCCTGGTCATCGGCCGCTGCTCGGGACGGATCGCCGGCGTTGCTGACGTCATTTTGCACATCTGTCGCTTCGGCTTCTTCGAGTCTTGCGAGGGAGCCAGCAAGCTGGGCGGGGCACACGGTGTCAAATGCCTCAGGCTCGAACGGGTGCAGCTTGTCGTTCTCCTCGGCGTAGAAGGTGTTGGCCGACCCGGGGGCGCCGGACCAGAAGGGCAACCAGACGAGGTTGCCGAAGCCCCGCTTCTTCTTGGCTTTGTCCTGCTTCGGGAAGACCTCGATGCCGCGGTTCACGCGGGCGTCGACGAGCCGGCCGGAGACCAGGGGAAGGTCCCGGGGCGCGGTCATGTGAGCAAGCTTCCTCACATCTTTCGCTGATACGGGTTCAGAGAAGAAGACCCACAGGTGCCAGCCCTTGCCTCCACCAGACCGCTCGATATACGAGGGGATGCCGAGGGACTGGAAAACGGCATGTGTACGGCGGATGGCCAGGTCGGGGTCACGGAGACCATCAGCATGGTCATTGGCATCAATATCCAGGCAGAGCCAACGAGTCATACCCTTGGCATCCGGGGTGTATGAACCGAGGCGGAAGTGCCCCTTCTCGGCCTTCGTGTCACCGCGGCGGTTGGTGTAGCGAACGACAGCTCTCGGGGCGGATTCGCCCATGACGTGGGCGGTGAGCAGTGCCCGGAGATGGGCACCTCCTTCGACCGGATGCGGCTTGCCCCACACCATCTTGGCGGCGATCATGTCGATGCGCGTGAAGAAGTGCTTTTCGAGGAGAGCGATGCGCTGCTCTGCGAGTTCTGGACTGATGGGCTTGCTCCGGCTCATTCGGTACCCCCTATATCCAACAAGCCAATGGCCTTCGGATTTGGGACGCGATTTGCCGCAGAAACCTGGGAACCAGTCCGGCCGGCAATGAGCGACAGCCAGGTACGCCGCTTGTTGACCTCGACCTTGGATGCGCAGTTTCGGATGCCCCAATGGTCGCCCAGGATGATGGTGGAGCGCCGAGCCCGGGTGACCCCGGTGTAGAGCAGGTTCCGGTGGTGCTGGAACGAGTGGGACTTGTGAACGATGACGATGGCCACCGGGAACTCCGACCCCTGCGTCTGGTGGATGGTGAGTGCGTAGGCGAGGTCGATCTCTTGCAGGTGTCCTTCGCTGCGCTGGAGCATGACGAGCCGGCCATCGAAGCGGACGGTCAGGTCCCCTGACTTGGCATCGACCGCGACCACTTCACCCACAGTGCCGTTCATCACATCGAGGTCGTAGTTGTTGCGGCGCTGGATTACTTTGTCACCGAGGAGCGGGCGAGGCCTGCGGTTGGCCTGGGTCGGGGGTGCATCGACGCCGCGGAGCTTCTTTTGCACGAGCTGCTGCAACGCGATGTTTAGCGCATTGACACCCAGTGGTCCATTGCGAGTCGGGGTCAGGAGCTGCACGTCTTTGATAAGGTCGAGGCCCAGGTCGTCGCCGAGCTTGTGGCGATAGAGCTGTTGCACGAAATCCAGGAGAGTTTCGGGCTGGGTGAACTCCGCCACCCGGTACCAGGAGCGAAGCCCGTCACTCTCGACGGCTGATGACGGCGCCACACGACCGTGGAGTACGGCAGCACTGTTCTCCTTGAGGATGCCAGCCTGGCGGACTATCTGACTGAGCACGACAACGGGCACGGCACGGGTTGCGATGAGGTCCCGCAGGACGTTGCCCGGTCCAACGGGCGGCAGCTGGTGATGGTCACCCACGAGAACGACGGCCGTCCGCTCGAGGTCCACGGCGTGCAGCAAATGCCAAAGCAGGGGCACGTCCACCATGGACACCTCGTCAACGACGAGGAGGTCGGTGTCGATGGGGCCCTCGAACTGGAACTCGTGGCCGTTGTATCCCAGGAGCCGGTGGATGGTGCAGGCGTCTCGGCCTGTGGACTCCTCCATGCGCTTGGCGGCCTTCCCTGTGGGTGCGCAGAGGATGACCGTGAATTCGGCCGCCTCGAAAATCTCGCAGATGGTGCGGACGGTGTAGGTCTTGCCTGAGCCAGCGCCGCCAGTGATGACGGTGCATGTGTGCGTCAGAACCGACTCCACGGCCTTGCGCTGGCCTTCGTTGAGAGTGGTACCATGGCGAGTTGTCAGGTCAGAGGAGTTGTCGAGTGACCCGGCACAGGGGTTGGGCCGCCCTCCCCGGGCGAAGAGCTCCGCCAGGTCAAATTCCATGCGGCGCATGTCAGGGCGGGAGACCAGATGGCGACCATCTGCGGTGTCGCAGGCAAGCGCTCGCTCGCCGACCAGCTCATCGAGCACGGTGGCGATGCGGTCCCGGCTGTCCAGCGTGTCCATCACAAGGAGTCGGTTCCCCTCGTCGACGAGTTCCTCGTAATCGGTCCAGCAGTGGCCGGCGTCCAGAGCCTCAGCAACGCAGTGGAGGAGGCCACCACGAATGCGCGACGGGTGGTCCTTGGCGGTCCCCATCTTGCGGGCGATCTTGTCCACCCGTTTGAAGCCGTAGCCCTCGACCTCCCGGATCAACATGTAAGGGTCCGCCTTGAACACGGCCACCACAGAGTTGCCGTACTTCTTCACGAGGGTGCTGATCTGGTGGTGCGTGAGCTCGAAGGAGGCGAGCCAGGTATTGGCCAGGTTGAACGAACGGCTACGCAGCCATTCGTCCCGCAGATTCTCGATGACAGGCACGCCGACATGGGCGGCCCGGGCCATCTCCACTGTCTGCGTCTGGAGGGCCTCGTCAAACTCCGCCCCGAACTTCTCCGCCAGGACCCGGGCCTTCGCTGGGCCAATGCCCTTGATGCGGGGATGGCAGGCGATGTAGTTGGCAAGTCCTTTGCGGTCGATGGGGAGGTCGTACTCGAACGAGCTGACCTGGAGTTGGGAGCCCCACTGCTTCGAGGTGGCCCACTGGCCGTGTAGCGTGACCTGGTCACCCACCTGCACCATGAACTTCCCGGCGAAACGGATGTTGTCGTCGCCGCGGACCTCGAGGACACCGGCCGAAAACGTGGGACTGGAGAAGAACAAGTGCTCGACCCGACCTGACACCGACGTGGCAGGTGATTTGCTTGCCTCAGGCATCCGCATCGGCAGCCTCCAAAAGGTGTTGGTGCACGCGCAGGAGGTAGTCCTGCGTGAAGCGGCAGGCGACCTGGCGGTCGGAGCAAAAGAAGACCGGGATGCCGTGGTCGACGATGATGGAAATGGCGGCGCCGAAGACCGACGTGGGATTGGCACCGCCCCGGTATCGGCGAGCAAAAATGTCAGCGAGGCCGGCCTCGACCACCACGCAGGCGAACGCCATCTCCTTGAGCTTTTTGAGCTCGGCAGAGAAGCGTTTGCGGGACCGGATGACGGTGGAGACGAAGTCGTCGAGGGACTTGCGCTCCACCGCCACCCGATCCTCGTGGCCGGCGAGAGAGTAGTCGCCGGCTGGAAGGGCAGTGCGCTGCGTTTCGACTCGGGCGGGGTCGAAGGCGTATGCCTCCTGCTCCCGGGAGTCGATGATGACCCGGATGCGGTCCATTAGAACTTGCTCAGCGCCTCCGAGGTCTTGCCGGAACTGCGGTCCTGATCATCGGCGGTGCGAATGCGCTTGTTGATGTAGATGGACTCGTACTCACCCTTGGTGCGCTTGGTCACCTCGAGGCGGACGTCCAGCAGCCGCTCCAGGTTGGCCGGCAGCTCCGAAATCCGGGTGAGGCGCAACTCGCAAGCGTACAAGTCCTTCTTGAGCCAGCGGATGTTCTCGTCCGAGGCCATGACGTTGTAGCGCCAGAGGTTCCGGCCGGCGAAGTTGGGACCAAGGACGCGCATGGTCCACTTCAGCATCGGGTCGCCCTTGGTTGTGCGGACCAGTTCGACGCGGTCCACGTTGACCTGGTACTTGCCGTCGGGGACGGTGTCGAAACCGTCTTCGTCCACCTCCGAGTCCTTGTAGACGTCGTCGAAATGGGCCAAGTCGGTGTCGTTGACGGAGATGTTGTCGTGCTCACTCATGGTGTCCTCCTAGTCCTTGTCCTTGGGGTTGTTGGTTGCTTTGGTAGCCGCCTTTGACTGCGCCTGGCGGGAACCGGCATGGGCCGCTGCCGCCTTGTCGAACTCGGCCTGGAAAGTGTTGAAATCCAGGGGCATGGGATCGGGCAACCGGCCCGTGCGGTCGCCGGCGACATAGGTCTGTGGGATCCCCGGGTACCGAGCTCGA
>JGI24915J38486_100522_pt1 | contig 33306 bp, 25 predicted proteins | sample LinPfosmplate3_FD_38486 | JGI IMG/M metagenome (IMG submission 38486)
TGCAGGTCGACTCTAGAGGATCCCACGAACCTGGAGTCAGCGGGTAGTGGTTCGGGATCAAACACGTCCAGAATTGCACCGCTGACCGAGCCATCCAGAAGCTTTACGGCCAGTGCATCGTAGTCCACCACTGCAGCGCGGCCAATATTCACCAGACCTGCGCCTGGTTTCATTAACCCTAGGCGCCGCTCATCGATCAGATTCACAGTCTCATCGGTCAATGGTGTAACTACAAAAACAAAATCACCCCGCGGTAAAACGCTGTCCAGATCTTTAACCGAAACCGCCTCATCCACCTCGGGCACTTTATGGCCATGCCGTGATACGCCGATAACATACACACCCATAGCCTTGGCTTGTTGTGCCACTGATTGCCCGATGCTTCCAGTGCCAATAATCACTAGTGTTTTTCCAGCGATTGGAGTTGAGTACAGCGAATCATACTTGGCCTCTCTCTGATTATGAATAAGTTGGGGCATATGGTTATGCAGCATCAGGATACTCATGATCCCAAATTCACCACCTTTTTTGGCGTGAACTCCCTTATTGTTGGTCAGGACGACCTCGGTGGGGAGCCAATCCATTGGCGCAAGGTGCTCTACTCCCGCGCCGATGATATGAATCCACTTTAGATTGGGGGCAACTTTGGCAAGGCCTTCGGTTGGAAGATCCCATGTCACCAATACATCAGCAGCTGCCATGTGTTTTTCAAACTGGTCCGTATCCCAGCCGATAGACAAATCCAGTTCTCGCGCCACGTCAGGGTGATTGAGGCTCGCCGCATCAAAGCGCTGTTGAGTAATGGTAAAAACTTTTTCACCCTGAGCAGTATTGGGGAAGGTATCAGGCCGATAGTGATTATTCTTGATATGGACTCGCAACACTGTTTTCTAGCCTAGTTTTTTCAGTTTATTGATAATGCGTTCATCCCGCTTCGGAGCCGGATCATTGTCAGAATCAAAAAGGATATCCATAACCTTCGTCCCGGTGTCGCGTAGTAACCCGTGGTCGTCAGTTACCGATTGAAGCGGTCGATACAGGACCGTATCGCTTCCGTAGGTGGGAATAACGCTCGACGCAAGATCGGTTGGCTGGGGAGGGGGTTGACCCTTTTGCAGATTGCGAGCCAACTGCTGCATCTGACGGCGATATAGGGTGACACCCCGATCACCTGGGACAAGGTATTCGCGCTCATGATCGGAAATCAGCCCCATTCCCTCTACTGCCTCTACATCGCCAGGATGCCGTTGACGCTCCTCGTAACTGCGCCCGAGTATCTCGCCCTGTTCGATCTTTTGCATGCCTTCCACGGTGTTGTATTCGTCTGGATCTCCGCGTTCTCCAAAATTACCCCAGGCGTAAGCAATACAGTGTTGGTCATCTAAGGGCACAACCCAGCGTGTGAACGCGCTGCGCCCAAAATAACGTGAGGCTGTTCCGTCGCAGGCAAATGCGGACCCTGCCTGGGTAAAGTTCGGCAAGATCAGTTCATTTACTCTCACCCAGATGTTATCGCCGATCCGGCGAGAAGCAGTACCCAGAAAGCGAATCTTGTCGCGCTGATAGAACTCAATCTCGCCCAACTTACCGAAGCCATCGGAAAACTGGGACTGGTGAAGAAATGCGGTGTGAACCGGATCAACAATCGCGTCAAGTACCTGTATCCAGTTGCAGTTAAACGGCACGGCGTAGGGAGTCATGACCATTTCGGAAATGCCATAGCTATCGTAGATCGGAAATGGCGGTTGGTGCTCAAAGGGGCCAAGGTATGCAAACAGTAACCCTTTGAACTCTTTAACCGGATAAGCGCCCAGGCGAATCTGTTCTTGCGCGTGTTGGACATGAGGAGACCCATCCGGTTCGCCCGGGATCTCCAGAATTGTTCCATCAATATCAAATACCCATCCATGGTAGCAGCAGCGGATTCCATGGGCCTCGCAACGCCCGTATTCGAGCGATGCTCTTCGGTGTGGACACTTTTTGTGAACCAGGCCGTATGCACCGGATTGGTCCTTGAAAAGTACCAATTCTTCACCCAGTACTTTGATCAATTTGGGGCGCGCTCCTATCTCGCTGGCAATATGAACCGGATGCCAATAACGCCTGAGAAGCTCACCACTGAGAGTACCGGAATCGGTCTCAGCCAGATCGCGAAGTGGTTCGCCTTCCCAGTTTTGATGGTAGCCGCAATAGCGGCTAAAGTTCTTGCGATCCTGGGTGTTTGCGGCCATGGACTTGAAGGTCAACCTATAAGTTCAAAAATTGAACGATCCAGATAAGATGCAAAGCCGGGGTCATTGCCGGGTGAGGCGACGCAGTGGCCCCAGGGGGATTCATACACCCGCAGTTCGCCATTTTTTATATGGTCGATCTCTAGTTGATTATCCGCTGGCTGAAAATAGAGATCGTTGTTGCAAGCGATAATAATGGTACTTGCCTTGATGTTCGCAAGAGCGGTTTCGAAATCACCCTTATACAACTCATTGTTACTGATATCGCCAGACTGCCAGGTTGCCAGTTTGGCCAGCAGATTATTTGCATCCCAGTTGAGGTGATCGTTTTCCCAGTCTTGAAGTAGCGCCTCCGCGTTATCAAAGCCTAGTTGCTTGTAGTATTCCTTCCGGTACCAGGTTTGTGAGTAAGCCCAGCCGGCATACACCCGGGCAAAGGCTTTAAGCCCGGCCTCAGGAGGATTATCGTAGAAGCCACCTTTGAAAGCGGCATCAGCCAGCAGCGCAGCCTTGACGCCTTCCAAAAATACCCAGTTATGTCTTGAGGTACGTGCCGAAGCGCAAAAGGGAAGGGCATTGATGACGCGATCTGGAAACTGGGCGGCCCATTGAAAGGCCTGGCAACCGCCCATCGACCAACCGGTGACCAGAAGTATCTGTTCTATTCCAAAAAGCTCTTGGAGCAGAATCTGTTGACTATTGATGTTGTCAAACAGGGTAACGAGCGGGAAATTTCCCCGATCTGCTGGCGCCTGGGCGTTACTCGGTGAAGACGACAACCCGTTACCAAACATATTGATTGAAACAACAAAATGTCGGCTCGGGTCGATCGCCCGGCCTGGTCCAAAAAACCCCTCGTTTCGCTCATGGGTACCCGTGTAGAACGTGGGCAATAAAACAACGTTGTCGCGTTTGGCATTTAGCGTGCCATAGGTCTTATAAGCCAGTTTTGCATCAGGCAGTGTTAGGCCACGCTGCAGTTGAATATCTCCCAGCGAAAAGATATCGTGGGTCATCAGTACAGTCTTAGATATTCCTGTACTTCCCAGTCAGTCACAGCCTGATGGTAGCGCTCCCACTCATCTATTTTGTATGTTAGATAAGAGTTGAGCAGGACTGGGCCCAGCATGCCCCGTGCCAACTCGCTTTGCGAGAGTAACTCGGTTGCTTCGAGAAGGTTGCGGGGCAGCGGCGCGAGAGCGCGCTCAGCTTTCTCAGATTCCGCCATAACGTACAGATCTTCATCCAAAGAGGGTCCCGGATCGATTTTATTTACCAGGCCTTCCACCGAGGCAGAGAGCATCATACCCAGACCAAGGTAAGGGTTCATACACATGTCGGCCGCGCGGTTTTCGATGGCGAAACGGCTTTGTGGCAACCGAAGCATGGCGGACCTATTGTTCTTCCCATATGCCATGTGAGTCGGAGCCCAGGTATAAGTGCCTCCCTCAAACCCGCCGACCTTGGGCACCAGCCCGTTATAGGAGTTGACGGTAGGGCAGGCAATGGCGGTAATAGCCCCTCCATGTTTTAGAATTCCACCCAGGGCGTGAAAGACCTGCTCGCTCCATTGTCCTGCCTTACCCTCATATATATTGACGCCCGGTGCGGCAATAGCCTGCATTGAGGTATTCATGTGAGCGCCGGATCGCCAGTCGCCTATCGTTGGCTTGGGCATATAGGTAATAAACATACCGTGTTTTTTGGCGATTTCCTTTAAAAGAACCCGCAAGAACACCATGCGGTCCGCCATGGTGAGTACATCGGTATAGTGAAAGTCGAGCTCAAACTGTGAATAAGCCCCTTCGGCTACCACGTCATGCAGGTTCCATCCAAGATCCTCAAGGATGTCGATCATCTGGCCGAGAAAGCCCATGGAGTCGATTGAATACTCCACATCGTATCCGAAGGCCTGGCGCCGGGGACGCACAGCGCCAGTGGGGTCGTTATCAAAGGCTTTAACGGGTAAACCGTTTTCATCCCACTTCATCGCGATAAATTCAGGTTCTATGCCGGCATACATCTCGTAGCCTTGAGCCTTGGCATCATGAATCGCCCGTTTTAAGGCCTGGCGCGGGCATAGGTTATAGGGCTTGCCCTCCCACCATAGATCTGCAAAAACCCAGGCGAGGGTCTTGTCCCAGGGGCACACAACAATGCTATCCAGGTCCGGCAGTGGGATCTGATCAGAGTCAGCTGGACCAAGTTCCGGGACAAATGAGATCGAATGAACCGCGAACTGCGGGCCTTTACCCATGCACAGCAGTTCAAAATCACTGATCGGCACGGGTTTTGTTTTGGGCACGCCGAACATATCAATCCAGCATGAAAGAATATATTTGACACCACAGGACTCAAGGCGGCTCTTTTCTTCCTTGACCCGCTTAATATCGGGCAGCGCTTCTGACAACGACTTGTAATAAGTGTTACTCATAGACCCTCCTTTTAAAGACATGATATTGTGTTTTTTTATTAGCGTCTCAGTCAAGCGATATGGTAGCTCAATCGCAAATCAATAACCCGGGGCGGGCCTCGCAGATTAAGAAACGGCCCTTTCCGTTTTGACCTGATGGAGGTCTGACATAGTGCAACGAATCGAAAAAGCAAACGCGAGGTTTGAGCTTGGGTATTGGGCTATAAGAGGGCTGGCCCAGCCAATACGTTTTCTTCTGGCTCATGCCGAGGTTGAAATCTTGGAAGTACGCTTTGGTATTAATCCAGATGGCAGCCTGATTGAGGATGAGTCGCCAGATTGGCAGGATCATAAAGACGCACTGTCCTTACCGTTTGCGAATCTTCCCTATCTGATAGATTTAGAGCGCCCTGATGAGATACGACTGACACAAAGCAACGCCATCATGCGTTTTCTTGCAAGAAGGTTCAATTACTATGGCGGTTCAGTGATAGAACAAACATGGATAGATCTATTACAGGATGAAGCATATGATTTTCGTAATTCAATTATTGAGACTGCTTACACGCTGGGCCCCGAATACGAGAAGACTTTCGCCGAATTCAAATCCACTTCGGTGCCAAGATATCTCGATGGCTTTGAATATCACCTATCAAATCGTAAGCTTCAGAACTGCTTTGTTGGAAGCCGTATTTCCTTAGTCGACTTTATTCTCTATGAGCTTATCTGGCAGGTACGACTAATGGTGGCCGGATCCATTACAGTCACTAACCGCCCGACGCTGCACCGTTTCCTTGAGTCGTTTGAGAAGATTCCCCAGATCGCAGCGTATAGGGCAGGCGATGATTATATTGACCGGCCAATTAACAGCCCGTGGGCATCCTTTTGTTGAAGCCTAAGCCCGCGTTATTTGGTTGTCATCGGTGTGGCTTCTGAGGTATTCCCCAAACAACGAAAAACAGCAGACGCTCCTTGCCAAGGTGGCAAGCCCCATCGTACCTGACACTCTAAACAAGAAGCTTGCCAAAGCGGCCGCCTAGAAGGGTGCTGATCAAAAGGCCGCACCGACGCCCAACAAGGTCAACGATCGCCCGATCAGAAAGCCCGCAATGGTTATAGATTATCGGGTTCAGGACTTGGGCAAAGAAGCACTGTTTTCCAGGTATGTTGCTAGGTGATCACTGAGATCACTGGCGTCATCCCCTGCGCCGTGAATAAAACTCGACTTACGTCGGCGGAGAAACGTCATGCCCATCAAGTACATGCCAGGTGAGTCCACCACTCCGCCGTCGTGGCGGATTTTCCCCTTTCGATCGACTACTGGCACATCCAGCCATGAATAGTCGGGGTGAAAACCAGTCGCCCAAACTATGGTTTTGATTTGTCCGTTGTGGAGATCGAGTCCCAGTGGGGGCGAGTCTTCCACGGTGGTTGGCGCAAAGCGATGCGGGGGCTCTACTTCATTATCGAGATTGTTTTCGGACACCCACTCGTCGATCGTGTTGAGCAATCTGTTCATCTTGAGATCAGCCAGTGCGCAATTGTTACGCAGTGAGCCGGAGAACTGCGCCTTGCCATCGTTTACACCCGCAAGGCGGCCAATGATATTGATACCGGCCCCAGTGAGTGAATTCAGATCCAGCGTCAGCCGCCCTGGTGAGCCAACCAGTTGTGGAGAGGGCACATTGCGCGCACGGTTAATGTCATCAACTTCATCGTAGCGTTCGTCAAGTACTCCAGCTGCATCCATCCACCCAAAAATGTCCCGGCCACGGTAAACGCGAGGCATCCGCACATGCTCCCCAACCGACAGCGTAACGGGTCTACCGGAGTGATGGATTTCATCGGCAAGTTGAAGGCCCGTGGCTGAAGCACCGACAACCAGTACGCCGCCCTCTTTCAACTGCCCCGGATTGCGGTAATCCATCGACGTAACCATATCAATGGTGGAGGGTGCAGATGCTGAGATCGCGGGTACACTGGCTATGTTGCATGCCCCGGTTGCAATAACGACGGTACGGCTTCTCCACGAGCCCCGATCAGTATCGACTTGATAGCCATCGCCCGCAGCACGCACAGATGTGACTGTGGTTTGGTTTTCGATTGGCGCTGAGATTGCATCGGCATAGCCCTGCACAAAGCTGATAATTTCCGGGACAGCCATAAAGCCATCGGGATCGTCCCCCTGATAGGAAAATCCAGGTAACTTGCTCTGCCAGTTGGGAGTGAGCAAGCGTAACGAATCCCAGCGCTCGGTGCGCCAGGAATTAGCGACATCCGCTCGCTCCAGCACTACGTGATCGATGTCTCGATCACTGAGGCAGCGGCTCATAGCCAGCCCGGCATGACCGGCACCGATGATTACGGTGTCGATCTGCCCCGGGCCTTGTTGCGTCACAGCTTTTTAACTAATAAGTTTAGTTGACCTGTACTGTGACATTGGTGGGATTGGTAATAATGTCGTAGACCGCAGACCGTTTTTGCGACTGCGCCACAAGGGCCTCGATGTCTTCCTTGGACGCATCGGCATCAATGTTGTAGGTCACCGTGATGCCGTCAAAACCATTTCGAATATCGCTATCCATGCCCAGGATGCCCTGGACATCCATTCCGCCTTCGAGTACCGCCGATACCGAGTTCAGTTGAATTTCCCGGTGCTGCGCAACAGCGGCGACACCGGCAGTAAGGCAACTGGCAAGCCCAGCGAGTACGATCTCAACAGGCGTCGCGCCTCTGTCTTCCGAGGCAAAGACTTCAGGATGATCTGCGTCGAAGCTGTATGTGGTCTTATGCTGTTGTTCTTCTCCAAGACCGAAAAATCCCTCAACCGTAGTTTGGCTGTAGGTACCATGCACCCAGTCACATTTGGCGCGCCAGGTAAATTGGGCAGCCTCAGGTGCGCCAGTGAATGCCTCCCGCGCCCCAAGCAGGGCTTCGACATTCACGCCGTTGTCGACTTTTTGATCGTTCATCGCTTTCTCCTCGTTATTCAGTATGATCAGTAAGCCCAAGGATAACCTACCTACCCACTGGAAAACATCCGGGCCATCACATTTGTTCGTTATTTATCCGGTTTCACCATAGTGGGTGCTGCTTTAAAAAAAGGGTTTACGTGCAAAGGCCGAATCTTCAATCCCCAATTGCCTATACAAAATCGTTTCAGGGGTGTGAATTGATGACGTATTCTAAGAGGCTTAGATTCCCGACCATCCGGCTCGAAGACGGATGCTCAATCCAGCTGACCCACGCAGTTGCGACTAAGATAAATGACACAGAACTTTTTAATAGTGCGTTGTGGTCAAATTCTGATTAATATGCCATGAGCATTGGTGTGTTGCAGCCTAGTTCCAGGCAAGGATTTGTTGGCGATGTCAGTATGCTGATATTTTCGGCACAACGAATGATAAAAAACGCTTCCGACCAAGGTAGGGAAGTCTCGTTAGTTCAGGCGTTATTACCTAATAGGATCAGGTGTTAGTGTCATGCAGGATTCGCCCAAAGAATCCGCATAGCATATGCGAAAGCTTCGAGAATAGAGAGAAGGATAGTGGCCGATGGGTTTGTGTTTTCATGAGTACACAACGAAGATGAGTCTGAACAGCCCCCCGGGTGAACAACGCCATGATGTGTCACACCTGGCAAGGTGTTGTACCCGTAATAGTCCATCCCAGCACTAGCGATTACATTATGGCTCAAGGTTGGATCAAATCAGTCAGTTGCGATGCACTCAAGCGCGCCGGCCGAAAGGTGTTCCGTTTTGAGGGTCGCCAGATCGTACTGTTTGATACCAGTCAGGGAATTTATGCATGCAACAATCGTTGTCCACACGAAGGCTATCCACTGCGAGAAGGAATATTGGATGAACAGTGTCGATTGACCTGTAACTGGCACAACTGGAAATTCGATCTTCAAACAGGTGAAAACCAACGTGATGGTGACAAGCTCCGAGTTTATCCGGTTGAAGTGCGCGGTGATCATATCTGGATACAGATTATTGATCCGCCACTGGCCGAACAACAGGAGAAGACGATCAATGATCTGAACCACGCTTTTTGTAAGCACGATTACGAGCGCCTGGCTCGGGAACTTGCTCGATTGTTTCAGATCGGCTCAGACCCTACCTTAGCGATAACCAGGGCGATTGAATGGTCCAGTGAATGCATGGAGTTTGGCTGGACGCACGCCTATGCGGGTGCTGCAGAGTGGTTGCGGCTTTACGATGATCACGACGGAGAGTGGGAACAACAGCTGATCTGCCTGCTGGAAGCGGTTGGTCATATGTCTGAAGATACATTGCGCGAGCGCCGTTACCCGTTCGCCTCCGGCGCGCTTGCCTGGGATGAGGATGCTTTTGTTGCAGCTGTAGAGCATGAAGATGAGACAGTAGCGTTACAACACACACGTGGAGCGCTTGCAGATGGCGATGCTTTTGCCACCATGGAACGTGGTCTTGCCCGCGCAGCCTTGGCCCACTACCACAGTTTTGGGCACGCCCTCATTTACATACCCAAAGCTGCCGAGTTAATCCATTACTTGGGTGAGGGCGTGGCCCCACCCGTGTTGCTCTGTCTGGTGCGCAGTATTGTTACCGGGTTTCGGGAGGACCTGATCCCCGAATTCAGCCACTACGGTGATGCACTTAGCGGTTTTGGTCAGGGCCAAAATGGTCGGCCACCGTCGCTCGAGGCGTTTGCCGGCCTTAATCCAGCCAAAGCCATGGCTTTGACGGCAGAACACGGCAGCGCCCCGCCGGCGGAGCTGTATAACAGCCTGCTGGCAGTGAACGCCCAGAACATGCTGACTTTTGATCTTAGGCATCTGCAAGATATCGACCAGCCTTATGGCAGCGATCGAGGTTGGCTCGATTTTTCACACGGCCTGACTTTTGCAGATGCGGTGTACAGTTTGTGTACGCGTTATCCGGAACTGTGGCCGGCAGGCCTCCTGCAGATGGCGTGTTTTGCAGGACGGAACGCGGGCTATGATGATTCGGACGTGATACTTGAAGACTGGATGGTGAGTGACCCACAGACATTTTTTCAAGAAATAACCGCCATGCTGATGGACCACGGACAATCGGAGTACATCGTTTCGGTTCACTTACTTAAAACTGTTCAGGCGGTGAAACGACTTTATGCTTTGCCGCAGGTGGGTGCAGCCAGCCAAATCGCTTTGGCGGCATTGAACCGACTGCTCTCGTCTTCGGTTCGGCGAAAGATGGTGAGGCGGACAGCCCGTCAGGCGATGCACTTTATTCGTCAGGACACATGAAATACTGTCAGCGTCAGTGGCCCGGCGCTATTAACGTTTTGTTGCCAGACCCTCTAGGACAGATTCTGTTTCTGTAACCAGCAGTTGAATCAGTTCGCAGGCAGGCAGGTTTTTCGACATCGCGGCACTTTGACCGGACCATAAAGATAGAAAATCTGGGTTGTTTTCTTTGGCACTGGCTTTACGCAGTGGCCCTGTCAGAGTATTGAGAATCGGGAAATCCGGATAGCGGGTTTCATGGCCTGCCATCTCAAGTAGATAACGGTTTGCCAGGCCTCGAGCTGGCCGACCGGAAAAAGCGTGTGTGATTCGTGTTTGATCGTCGCGGGCCTCGTTGAGGGCTTGACGGTAAAGTGGATGTGCGGCTGATTCAGGGCAGGTCAGAAATGCCGTGCCAAGCTGCACGGCACTTGCACCAAGGGCAAGTGCCGCAGCGATACCGCGGCCGTCACCGATGCCGCCTGCCGCAATCACGGGTACGGATACCGCGTCGACAATCTGCGGCACCAGTGCCAAAGTGCCCACGTGACCCCTTTCATACGGTTTTAAAAAAGTGCCGCGATGCCCGCCGGCTTCAAAACCCTGTGCGATAACCGCATCGACACCACGCGCTTCGAGTTCACGGGCTTCGGCCACATTGGTAGCTGAGGACAGGGTGAATAGCCCAGCGGCTTTGATCGCCTTGAGCGCATCATCACTGGGTAGGCCAAAGTGAAAGCTCACCACCGGCGGACGAAGATCAAGCACGGCCTGCAGATGGTTTCATTGAAAGATGGGATTGGCGTGATCGCCTCAGGTACTTCGCCGAGCCCCAGTTCACGATAGTAGGGTGCGAGCAATGAGCGGGTATCGTCAACGCGCTCCAGATCATCAACAGGCTCACTGTGAACAAAGAAGTTGGCGTTATACGGTGTATCGGTGGCATTGGATACTGTGGCGCAGTCGGCGCGCAGGGCCTCTTCGGGATGCATGGCGAGCCCAAGCGAGCCCAGTCCGCCGGCTTTCGAGACTGCGATGGCGAGCACCGGTGTTGACGACCCTGCCATCGGCGCCTGAATAATCGGATAGCGAATGCCAAGGCGGCCGGTCAGTTCAGTATTAGGCCAGGAGTTCATTAGATTGGTCCCCAACTATCGATTACCACCTTGATCTTCTTTTTTTGTGGGGCAGTTCAAGTGGGTGGAAGTGGGTTAAGTCATTGAAAAATATGGCGCGCCCGGAGAGATTCGAACCCCTGACCACCTGGTTCGAAGTCAGGCACCCTATGGTGGTCGCTTTCCCTTTAAGCGCAACATTTATTGCCGATTATTGTACAACTTTCCTCCGATATTATTTTTCGGTTTGGGCTTGTTTTGCCCTTTATTGCCTGGATTCGTTAATTTTTATCGGAGGCTTTCAACGGCGTTACTTTGGTCAGGTTACGCCTGTAATACTGCTGAGTGGTTGTTGTAGATCTCTGGCCTAATCTTTCTGAGGCTGTCTGTAAGTCATCCTCTGATCGAACCAAGTTTCGAATGGGTGTGCTATTGGCTCAATCTCTCGACCGTTTCTGTGCAATGAATAGACCGAATAAACCGATCAAGCCCAGTGCCCCGGTAACCTTAATCACAGCCCCGTAACCGGCGACACTCCAGATGAGACCAGAGATGCCCGGTCCAAACGCAGAACCAAGCATGTGAGCGATGGACACCATGGCCGAGATTGCGCCAAAGTTTGTGTTGCCGAATAGGTCAGCTGTTACTATCGGTTTAGCAATACTGCCGATTCCGGCAGACCCCCCTTGGAGGCACACAAACAGGCAAAGAATGATTGTTGCTGTGCCGGCGAACGCCAGATGAATGCTGGCAAGCGACAAACCGATAAAAGAACACATGGAAATGAGCAGCATAGATAGGCGGTGGTCGACCGTGATGAGCGCAAGTCGACCCAATACCTGGGCCGCACCGATTGATGACGCCGCGATGACTGCATGGTTTGTCGATACACCCCGGCTTTCCAACAGGGGCAATATGTGACTGATGATCATACTGTGATTCAACGAAAAACAAGCAAATGCGACAACTAAGCACCAGAACATCGGAGATCGCACTAACGGGGTGATAATTGTTCGTAGGGGCGGCTGACGGGCAACTGGTAGAGGGTCGTTCTGAGCGCGCTTTATAGTCGCACCGTACCAGAACAACGGAGCCGCGAGCCCGCAAACCAGGATTGAGAAAACCCACACGGCTGCCTGCCAATGTAGGTTGTTGGCGATCACATTGGACAGTGGAAAGCACAAGGTCCCTGCAAAACCGGCGACCAGAGTCACCATAATAATGGGCCTTTTGGATTTGGGATAATAGACATGAGTCAGAAAGGCGAAACAGGGTTCATACAGGCAACCCGCCATAGTAAATCCGATCAGCACCCAGATGAGATAGAACTGCCAGAGGTGCTCGAGCAGGGGTAGCATCGCAATCAACAAACCCCCGGCGAAAGCGCTCAGTGTCATCAGAACTCGGCCGTGGCCCCTATCGATCAAGCGTCCTGCAAAAATAGCTGTAATAGCAGAGATGATCAGTGCGCTCGTGAATCCGAGTGTAAGTTCAACGCGAGACCACCCAAAGTGGGCTTCCCAACGCATCAGCATTGCCGGGAACAGATAAAAGATGCCAGCCCAGGCAATGGTCTCCGCTATAGCAAGGCTCCAGACCTTGGGATTCTTCCACATGTCGATATTTCGACTAGTTTGGTTGTATAAGGACGTGGTGATTGTAGTCCCGAGCCGTACCGGTACTGACCCTTGGTGGAAAAATATCCACGGTCATCAGCCTTTAAGCAAAATAGATCTGAGTTACAAACACTTCCTACGATGGTTCTCCAACCACCAATTACCACCTTGGAGGTCTAAAAAATATCGGAGAATGTTGAAAATATCGCAGACGCGACATGTTCAAAAGCACCTCAGGTGCTTAAATGAATGGCGCGCCCGGAGAGATTCGAACTCCCGACCACCTGGTTCGAAGCCAGCCTAAATAGCCTTTGGTTGAGGTGGGACGACAGGAGTTGAGACAGTACATACACTGGATTCTCAACGCTTTACGCCACTTCTGTGTCTCAGATTGTATCAGCCAAGAGCACCCCGACGCAGCGAGAAGTATCGCTAATCGTATCGTTTTTTGGAGACTCTCATGCAGATCAAACTAAATGAAAAAGCAGTAAAGGCTGTCAAAGCCACTACCAAATCCCGTGAACTTACCATCTCGGGTCATCCCAACCTCGTCTTAAAGGTCTATCCCCCTAGTAGTCGGTGCCTGAGCGGCCGGAAGGCATTCTCATACCGATACCGCGCCTCCACTGGTCTTCGAAGGATCAAGATCGGCGCCTACCCCCTTATATCGCTACAAGACGTCGGAGAGCGCTATGTTGAGCATCACCGCGCCCTTGCCCGAGGGGATGACCCGCAGCAGGAAATTAAAAGGCAAGAAGAAGGATTAGGCAACCTAACCTGTCAAGCCTTTGCCGAGACCTACATGTCTCGCTGGGCAATACCCCGAAAACGCACCCATGCTGAGGACCGGCGAATGCTTGATAAGGATGTGATCCCTTGCATCGGCTCAATGCGGATGATTGATGTGACTCGTGCCGACTGTCTGACGTCAGCGCCTATGGGTCCAAATAGCTGCATTTGCTAAGGGAGTGTTGTTGGCTCATCGTAACCACCAAGGAGTGGGCCATGAGACAGACAACGAGAACTGGGCGCAAGTCGTCAGAGACGATCGTCAAGGACATCAAGCGGGCGACACGTAAGCAGTATTCCTCTGAGGAGAAGATCAGGATTGTTCTTGATGGTCTTCGAGGCGAAGACAGTATTGCCGAGTTGTGCCGCCGAGAGGGAATATCACAAGGCATCTATTACAAATGGTCGAAGGACTTCATGGAGGCGGGCAAGAAGCGACTGGCAGGTGACACAGCGCGAGCGGCTACAACCGACGAAGTCAAAGACCTGCGCCGTGAAGCCCGCGATCTGAAGGAGGTAGTTGCAGAGCAGACGCTCGAACTCCGGCTACTCAAAAAAAGCATGCTGGGCGATGGGGGCGACCAAGAATGAGGTATTCTGCATCTGAGAAGCTGGAGATCATTGATCTCGTCGAGGGCTCGCATTTGTCTGCGCGACAGACACTAGCCATGTTGGGCATTCCACGCACTACATTCTACCGTTGGTATGATCGCTACCTGATGCGTGGCGAAGCTGGTCTGGAAGATCAATCCCCCAAGCCAAAACATGTCTGGAACCGCATCCCTGACGAGGTGCGGCGTAAAGTCGTTAAGCTGGCTTTGAAGGAGACCGAACTATCGCCACGGGAACTGGCCGTGACGTTCACCGATACAGAAAGCTATTTTGTATCAGAAGCTTCGGTCTATCGTGTTTTGAAAGCCCACGATCTAATTACCAGCCCGGCCTTCATCGTGATCAAGGCAGCCAGCGAGTTCAAGGATAAGACCACAGCGATCAATCAGCTTTGGCAAACTGACTTTACCTATCTGAAGGTCATCGGCTGGGGCTGGTTCTATCTCAGCACGATATTGGATGATTACAGCCGTTATATCATCGCTTGGAAGCTCTGCACTAACAGGAAGGCGCAGGATGTGACAGACACGTTGGATCTGGCTTTACAGGCTTCAGGCTGCGATCAGGTTCATGTTACCCACAAACCACGCCTGCTCAGCGATAACGGCTCCAGTTATGTCTCAGGTGAGCTGGCTGAGTGGCTTGACGACAAAGGTATGGATCACGTTCGGGGTGCACCCTATCACCCGCAGACGCAGGGAAAGATCGAGCGGTGGCATCAGACTTTAAAGAACCGCGTTCTGCTCGAAAAATACTTCCTGCCAGGTGATCTAAACCTCCAAATCGAAGCTTTTGTCGATCACTACAATCATCAGCGCTTTCATGAGAGCCTCAACAACGTCACACCAGCCGACGTCTACTTCGGGCGTGCTCAAGCCATTTTAAACAAACGGGAAAGGATCAAACACAAAACACTCGAGACTCGGCACTTGCAACACCGCAAGTTTGCCGCATAATGAAATCAACAAGATGAGCCAGATACTCTCTTAGATTAAACGAGCTCTGGACCCAAAAACTCTGATGACGGACAGGTGTGATATAGGACGCACATATAATCGTCTTCTTCTCCCTCAAGAGTAAACCAACTCTCGGAGACGAGTTCCTGGTATACGTAGGAGTCCGGCATTGTTGAGACAATCTCGCTCTCGATCTCTTTTTGATTGATCCAAGCCGGCAATTCACTCGAATCAGTTAAATCGTTTGAAAGATTTGACTCTGGATTTACGAGCATCGTGAGTACGGAAATTGCTTCGCGTACATCTTGAGGTGTGCCTCGCTCCTGTAACGCTTCGATATAACCCAGTGCATCGACATAAGGACCATCTACCCTAAATGCTTGTTGGAACCAATAGATTGCTCGGTCAATATCTTTGTTTTCTGGCCTTAAAAACCACAAGGCCAACTCTCCCATCGCTGTTCTATCGTTACAGTTATGAATCGCATGCTCCCACCAGAGTCGCTCATCAGCACGATGGAGTTCTTGACAAAGGAAGGCGAGGTGCAATGCTGCTTCATCGCAGCCTATATAAATCGCCTTTCGATATAGATATTCAGCGAATGGTTTCCACGCTAACGCCTTTTTTGCCCATTCTTGGATAGCTCGTTTCTCGTCTCCCTCAGTATTATGGGTTAATGGGAGGAGATTTATAAACCAGTTGTCAAATTCTTCGGCGAGATGAAAACAGGCTTCACCATCGTCTAGTCTTTCTGCGCAATAGATGAGACTAAAGAATTTCGTTTGAGTTAGTGGCGCACTTTTGACCTTTAACTGCCAGAAGAACTCATTGAAGTCGAAATAGGCATTGGGAGCCCCACGCGAAGGCCGGGGGGTTCCGCCCGAGGGTCGGCTTCTTCGGCCAGAAGGCGCTCTTAGTTCAGATATAGCCATGACATTCTTGGAGAATTAGTCGTAAACGTAACGACTTTTCATAAGTATTCCGTAAACCTGATTACTACAAATATAACCCCAATAATTCTTCTGGGAACACACTAACCATATCCTTTGTGACTAATTTTCTTGATTACCGTCTCTAATTATCTGTAGGTCTATTGAATAGATCGGTCTGGCAGAGGTGTAACTATACTTATAATCGAAGACGAGACCGCAAGAGAGTAGGTAATGAAGAAGCTAACACCGGCTGCCCAAGCTGCGCTACGGGCGATTTTCCAAACTGAGCCAGTCAGTGTCTACATAAACCGAGGTAGCACCGGGTTTGCAAAGCCAAGGATCAAACTATATGGCCCACCTCAACTAAGGAGGCAGACATTCGAACTCCTAAAAGCCCTTGGTTATATCCGCCTGCTTGGACAAGACGACTTGAAGGAACTATGGGACATCTCTGAAGATGGTTTAGCAGTTCTGGTTGAGGTTGATCCTAAAATAGCGAGGATTGAACCAACATTCCAAAAGAGACGGTTAGAGACCCCATTTGAAACATTCGGGTACGATGGAGTTGGACTAATGGGCCGCCGGAATTCGAGTTCGACCACTGGTGGAACCCCTTCGGTAGTCGGTCCTTGGGCGCCGCCAGATCAGTTCGTCGAAACGGAGAACAAATCAACTCCTAGAGCATTATCTTGTGCCGAAAATGTGCTTCGGAAGTTCAGTAATACTGGTATTGAAAGGGTGACACTGGGGAACCTCGCAAATGGATGTCTGGAAATCATAGAGGAATATCTAACCACCGCTACTGGAAGTATTCGGGCAGACATAATTCTTCAAGCAACCAAGAATGAGGGATGGGGCATTCAACTAAAACTTGTTGAAAGAAGCTTTGACGCAAATGTTCCAGAGTACGATTTGGAAGTCCTAAATAGAATTCTTTCTAAACTTTCCAAAAAAACTATGACAGAAGAAACCAACGAAAATTCGGTAATCTTTCTTGTTTCAACGTCACGGCGGAAATCGAGCAAGAAAATAGGGCCCTCTCGAATACCTAGCGAATTCTCTATCGTCGAGTTGATCGATCGAATTCGATCTGCTGTGGTCGAGATACGACCAGATCGTCTAAGTCACCCACATGTTCTTAGGTGTAGGTTTGCAGAACGGCAAGAGATACGAAATCGAAAGCAATGTGTAGGAGTAGTCGACTTCGCTTGGGAAAAGGAACATGGAAGTTACTATGTATCTATGCGAAAACAATTAGGTGGAGCAGGATCGATCAAGGCCAACTCAGCTTTCCAAAAATCTGCAAACGAAGAGACTGTAATTAAATCTGTGTAACTGTCTATCAACAACCTGAGATCAGGTAGGATAGATAGACTATGAATACAGAAGAACTGAAACAAATTGCCCTTGCGGCAGCCAAGAATATCAAAACGGAACAGGATTTAGCGGAGTTCCAGCAAATGCTAACCAAGGTAACCGTTGAGGCAGCTTTAAACGCAGAGCTTGTCGATCACCTGGGTTACGAACGTCACGAGAAGTCAGATGGCTCCAACCATCGCAACGGCTACACCAGTAAAACCGTGCAAACCGATGTGGGTCAATTCGAACTGGATACCCCTCGTGATCGAAACGGAGACTTCGAGCCTCAGCTGGTCAAAAAGAATCAGCGGCGATTTACGGCCATGGACGACAAGATTCTGTTTCTCTATGCCCAGGGGATGAGCACACGGGAAATCGTCACCACGTTTAAGGAGATGTACGGCGCCGATGTGTCGGCCTCAGTAATTTCCAAGGTGACCGACGCCGTTATCGACCAGGTGGTCGATTGGCAATCCCGGCCACTGGATCCGCTTTACCCCATCGTCTATCTGGACTGTATCGTGCTCAAAATACGGCAGGATAAGCGGGTGATTAACAAAGCTGTCTATCTTGCCCTGGGCGTCAATCTGGAAGGCCATAAGGAGCTGCTGGGCCTATGGCTAGCCGAAACCGAGGGAGCGAAGTTCTGGCTGAATGTACTAACCGAACTGCAGAACCGTGGTGTTAAAGATATCCTGATCGCTTGTGTGGATGGTTTGAAAGGATTTCCAGACGCCATTACGACCGCATTCCCCGAAACCCAAATCCAGCTTTGCATCGTTCACATGGTCCGCAACTCGATTAAATTCGTTCCCTGGAAAGACTACAAAGCCGTGACCGCTGATCTGAAGAAAATCTACCAATCCTCGACGGAAGAGGAAGCGCTCAGTGCGCTTGATCTGTTCGCTGATCGTTGGGATGAGAAATATCCACAGATCAGCAAGTCCTGGCGCTCGAACTGGGAGAATTTGAATACGCTGTTCGAGTATCCGGCCGAAATTCGAAAAGCCATATACACGACGAATGCTATCGAGTCGTTGAACAGCGTAATACGAAAATCGACCAGGCGTCGAAAGGTATTCCCAACCGACGACTCGGCTAAGAAAGTCATCTACCTGGCGATTCAGGAAGCATCGAAAAAATGGACCATGCCAATCCGAAATTGGAAACCGGCGCTCAATCGGTTTATGATACTTTTCGAAGACCGCATCGCGGATTACATTTAACCCGTGGCAGTTACACAGAATAAATTACAGTGTCCAAACGAATATTTCGAAAATATAAAACTCACCGTCCCGCCTTTCCGGTCTCTCAAAATATCGTTACCATTCGAAACACCAGCGAAGTACTAGAATTGCGGGATAAAATGGTTGACATCTAGCGGCATATAGTCGTCTTAAACAATGCCCCTCCAGCCGCGGCCGCAGTTTGCTGTTTCATCCCCAGATAATATAACCCCCCTACAGTAGGGGGTCTAATGGCTGCGTGAGTGCATTGGGTACAACATCATCCCTAACACTTGATCCAGATCAAACACTACTATTACCCCATCAGCCGCTACCGTGAAACAGGGGCCGGGACGCAAGGAGATTCTCAATTACTTTGTTCGCCTCACGACCGACCTGCTCGGTCATTCGTTTGAGAATTTCTTTTTTTGCTGATCTTCTGACCCGGCTTGGGTAAACCCCCAAGGCTCCTTGATCCGACAATCAGGCGGGTCGAATAGGTCGGCCAATCCGGCCTTGCAAGGCCCGAAAAGACGGCCCGTGACCGGGCCAAGAAGAGCCAGTAATAATAACTAGCCCCGCTTCGGGGGCGGTTTTATCCAATGTGATTTTTCTATTGAAAACTATGTCTTCTTAGTCACCAGTGAGTTTTTCTTACTGCAAAGTCGTCAATCTCTTCCCTTTACCTATCGGTGATCTTCATGCGTCCACGACGAGTCTATTTCATCGAAGTCATCGGAAAAGTCTGGACCAATACAAATTGCGTCTTCAAATGAATCAAACGGACCATACCTTTCCGCTTCATCAAATCCCCAGAAGAATCCTTCATACAGCGATACGTAGGCCCAACTTCCGCCACTCCAAGACATACTGTAAACGGTTTCTCCGTCACGAGCTTCCTCGAAGCAAAGATCGATCAGTTCTTCATCATTCAAAGCTTCTTCAATATCTGCTTCTTTCATTATTTTTCTACCGAGTCTAATTAAGTCTTGATACCGCCTTTTTTCGGTTGGCAGCTTTTGATGGAGGAACAATACACTGAGAGTTCTGTTTCCTTTACCGTAAGTTACTAGGTGTTCTCCCTTAGGGTAGTGTGAAGTTTTCTCTATGTAGTCAATCACGTAGTCTGCAATTGACTTCTCCACCATTAGTGGTGTGCTCACATGTCTGACACTAGTCGACGCCCTATCCCATCCTGCAGAGGAAATAAAATCTTTGTGAATTAATTTGAGTTGTTCTCTCTCTTCTTCATCAAATTTCCGCTCAGCTACAACATGTTGTTCATCCTCCTCTATACGAGCTAGAAGGTTTTCCCAGAATCCTAAATCTTTCGCCAACCCATAATGTTCTATACACCACATAAGACCGATCCCGTGACCTAGAATATCCAATCCACGGGCTAGGTTGAGGGTTTGTTCGTGAAATGATCGATCACTTATTTTTGATGCAATTATCTCGAGATGCCAATCATCAAGCGAAAGAAACATCTGAAAGGCAGGTTGATTCATAAAGTATGGAATTAGCTTAGCCTCCCATTCAGCGAGTCCAGAGTGTGTTGTGCCGGGATAAGACCAATACTCTCCAAGTAACCCCGGACCTTCGCCAACGACGAATCGCCTTAAGAGATAACGAAATGAAGTATCCCGGCGCTGTTCTCCTATTACTGGTTTCTTTTGTTCATTTTCAGGCTGAGATTCTTCATAGAAAATCCAGTCCCCATCACGGTACACATGGATTCGATTTAGGTCGTCCGCCCACCACTCTATCGTAATTTCATCAGTCAATGGCATGATCAAGTATGGAATCGAAACGCAAAATAGGGTCGCTAACTAGGGTTTCGATAAGAGGCTTGTATGTTCCAGCTGGGCTAACAATTTTGCCTGCCTCTAGTAGCGATAAAATGTCTAGTGCTCTTGTGAAAAACTTGTTGCTGGACGCCTTTGAAGTGTAACGTGTGTATCGCATTGGCCGCACACAGATGTTCTTCCATTCATCTCCTAGCCGAGATTGAGCGAGTTCAGACCTATCGCTTAGGTAATTCTCTATTTGTCGTTTATTTTCTAATTCAATTTCATCCACACGATTGATCCATGCCTGAAGTATTTGACTGATCAGTTTTTCTTCTTTTGGGATTGAACCGGAGCGGCGCCACTCTCAATGGCGATCTTTAATCCCAGTAGGTTGCCGGCCGGCCAGGCAGGAATTTGGCTCGGGTCAAGCATAGCCCGTCACTTTTGGCGGGTTTCGACCGAACGATGCCCGAACAAATCTTTATTGAACATTTCGTTTCAGTTGATAGAGGTCAAGACAGCATATTGAATAGAGTGTTCACTTAGGATTCCTGAAAACGGTGAGAAGCAGGCGTTACCGGAGCTCTCGGCAATTGGCATGTTTCTTGCGTCCCAACTGAAGAACGCGACGGTGCAGTCGCGTCAGTTACCTACCACACAAAGGATAAGTACCATGAGCGCTCCGATTGCCTCCGCCGCGTTGCGGCCGCACCCCGAGACGACAGCCCTCCCTGAATACCAGAACATTCTGTTGGCGCTGGACGCTTCCGATCACGCCAATCGTGCCACTGTCGAGGCGGCCGGAATCGCAGCTTTGTCGAACGCCCGGGTGACCGGAACTCACGCCTACGCCGCGATGCTGCATGACCGGCGTTTCCGGCAGATGGAAGGAGGGCTGCCCGAGCAGTTTCGTGTGGAGCAGGAGTTGGAACGGCAACGGGATGTTCACGATGATCTCATTAGCCGGGGTTTGGCCATCATCACCGACTCGTATCTCGACCACGCGGCACAGGTTTGTGGAGAGGCCCAGGTGGAGTTTCATCGCGAGGCGCTGGAAGGAAAGAACTACCGGGCTCTCACAGCGGCCACCAACAGCGGTAACCATGACTTATTAGTAATAGGGGCGCGTGGCCTTGGAGCAGTTCCCGGAGAGCGCCTGGGTACTGTTTGCTCCCGGGTAGTCCGCAGGGCGGAGATCGACACCCTGGTGGTCAAGAACCCGGAGGCGAGTTTGGCAACCGGGCCGATCGTGGTGGCGGTAGATGGTTCGAGCCGGGCTTGGGGCGGATTGCTGACTGCGCTCAACCTGGCTCGCTATTGGCACTGCCCGTTGCATGTGGTCGCGGCATTCGATCCTTATTATCACTACGTTGCGTTTAATCGCATTGCCGGGGTGTTGTCGGAGCGGGCCAGCAAGATATTCCGGTTCCAGGAGCAGGAAAAGTTACATGAGGAGATCATTGATTCTGGCCTGGCCAAGATTTACCAGGGCCATCTCGATGTGGCCGAGACTATCGTGGCGGGGCACGGTATCGAAGTGACCGTACAACTGCTGGATGGCAAACCGCATGATGCCATCGCCCGGTATCTTCAAACTGTTAAACCCTCACTGCTGATCATGGGAAAGCTCGGCGTACATGCGGACCCGGGTCTGGATATCGGTGGCAACACGGAACATCTGTTGCGCGATGCGGACTGTGCTGTGTTGGTTAGCCAACGTGAATACCAGCCGCCGGTAGAAGCGGTGGCCGAGGTAACCACATCCTGGACCGTTGAGGCGGAACAAAGTATTTCCCGGGTTCCGGATTTCGCCCAGGCCATGGCCCGGACTGCGATTTTGCGCGAGGCGAGTCAGCGTGGTCATACCGTAATTACGGCCGGGATGGTGGAGGAGATCACCGCCACACTGTGTCCGGCCCATGCCACCCGGGCGATGCACGATATCGTTGAGGCCGATGCGCGGGGTGAATTACAGCAGCCCGCAGCGGTGGGTCCGATGCCTTGGTCGTCGCAGGCCGAGGCACAACTGAATAAGATCAGTGACCCTGGAGAGCAGGACAATATCCGCGCACGCTCACAGAAGTATGCCCGCCGTCAGGGTGCCGAACGGGTATTGCCGGAGCACGTCGCGTATTTTATCGGAGGGGCCGGGGAGCCGGGTCGGCCCAAGTGTCCCTTCGGCCACGACAGGGTCGACCGATCGGCAGCCGTCGGCGCGGCTCAGATGGACTGGAGTGAAGACGCCCAACAACGGCTGAAAAAGGTTCCGGCTGGCTTTATGCGGGATCTGACGCGTCATCGTATTGAGGCTTTTGCTGCACGTGAGGGCCAAACTGAGATTACCGAGGAGGTGATCGAAGGAAAGTATGCGCAGTGGGCGGCCGGGTCAGAGGCGCTGGCTACCACCTTGCCGTGGCAGGCACAAGCACAAGCTACGGTAGCAAAGATTCCAGATTTTGTGCGGGGAATGGTCATCCGGGAGATGGAACGTTGCGCCCATGACCTGGGGCTTGCCGAAGTGACCCCTGAGGTGCTGCGTCATGCCCGCGCTACCTGGGCCGGCAGCGGTAGTTTTCACAGCGAACACCATCCGAGTCAGTACCAATCTGTTGACGACTCTGGTACGCCGAGTTAAGCCCGGTCGGGGTGAAAGTGTGAACGAACTGCGGCTACTGGCTTTCAATCTGACCCGCCGATGTAATCTTGCCTGCCCCCACTGCTATCTGGATGCAGATTCGCTGCAGCAATCAGATCCGGATGAACTGGATACCGAGGCGGTGTGTCAAGTGCTTGATCAGGTTGGCGCAATGGGTCATTCGACCATGGTTGTGTTGACCGGTGGCGAACCGTTGGTGCGGGCGGATCTGGAGACGATATGCCGGCACGGCGTCGCCAGTGGCTTGGTTATGGTGGTGGGCACTAATGGCGTCATGCTGACCCGCAGGCGGGCAGCGGCGCTCCAAGCAGCCGGTGTCGCCGGAATAGGTATCAGCCTAGATTCAATGGATCCGGAACGGCACGACCGTTTCCGGGGTCTACCGGGCGCCTGGCACAGGACCATGGCTGCGATTAAGCATTGCCGGGAACGCGAACTCGATTTTCAGTTGCACTTCACAGTAACGCCTGACACGGTTGACGAGGTGCCGGGTATAGCCGGGTTTGCGGCACGAAGCGGTGCCCGGGTGCTTAACGTGTTCTTCGTTATCTGTACGGGCCGAGGTACGGCATCGAGCCGCCTGAGTTGGACCCAACATGAACAGGTGCTACAACAACTGGTGGAATTGCAGCGGCAGTACCCGGAATTTATCGTCCGACCGCGTTGCGCCCCACAGTTCAAACGGGTCGCCTTGTCCCAGTCCGCGCCTTCTGCGACGAATCTGATCAGTGGGTCGGAAGGTGACGGTTGCATAGCGGGCACCCATTACTGCCGGGTGACCAGTCATGGAGAACTGACGGCTTGCCCGTACATACCGGATGTGCTGGGTAGCGTGCGCGACAGCGAGCTCGCTAATCTGTGGCAGCAATCGCCAACACTTCAACAACTGCGGCAGGGGGAGTTCTCGGGAAAGTGTGGTGTTTGTGAATACCGCTTGCTCTGCGGTGGTTGCCGGGCCGGGGCGTTGGCACAAGGTCACGGGCTCATGGGTGAGGACCCCGCTTGTGGTTATCAACCGGTTGGGGAAGGCGTTATTGCACCATTGCCACGGCACGTCGGCGGGGCTGTACGCTGGACGGTTGCGGCCGAACAGCGCCTTGCCCGGATTCCCGCACCATTGCGCAAGATGATTCGTCGCCGTGCCGAAGTCTTTGCCCAGGAGCAGGGACACAACTGTGTGACCCCTAGTCATCTGAAAACCATGGCAGCTCGGCGTTTTGGTCCGGCAGGGCCACCACGGGAGTGGCGGTAAGCGCTATGGGTGAAATGCAGGACGTACTTGTAATCGGGGGTGGAATCTCGGGTCTGGCGACAGCCTGGCATTTGCAGGGTCATGGGCTGGATGTGACGCTGTGGGAAAGAGGACCTTGCGCTGGAGGCAAGATCCGGTCGGTACGTCGACACGGCTGGCTTACCGAAGCAGGTGCGACGTGGCTGATGGACCCTGCTGGAGATCCAACTCACGTCATCGAATCGTTAGGGCTCGGCCCGCTGCTGCTGCAGAAACAACCGGATGCGGCGCGATACTTACTGCGAGATGGGGTGTTGCGGCGCGTGCCGGTGTCGGTTGCCCGAGCCCTGGGGTCGGGGCTTTTCAGTACCACGGGACGGATTCGTATGGCGCTTGAGCCGTTTATGCCGCGGCGAGACCAACTGGGCGAAACCGTAGCTGACTTCGTGCGTCGACGTTTCGGTGGGGAAGTCCTGCGCTATGGAATCGAGCCTTATGTTGCCGCGTCGTTGGCATCCGACCCGGAGCGGGCCGAGGCTCGTGCAACCCTGCCGCGACTAACCGGGTTGGAAACACGTTACGGCAGTATTACTGCCGGGATCGTGTGTCAACGCCTGGCGCGGCGCGGTCGAAGATCGATTGGCACGGCGGTGAGTTTTCAGGGTGGAATGCAAAGTCTGGCCGAGTCTCTCGCAGCGACGGTTCGACCGCAACTGGGCCGTACCGCTGCAGTGATCAGTCGCAGCACTGAGGGTTGGCAGGCACAGGCGGCGGATGGCACCGTGGTGCAGGCCCGGCATTTGGTTTTGACCACACCGGCACCAGCTGCAGCCCAACTTTTGGCGAACGTTGACCCGGAGCTTGCCGGACTACTGGCGGGAATCCGCTATGCGCCAGTGATGGTGGCACATTTGGGGTACGAGCGCGGTGACGTGGAACACGCGCTGGACGGAACAGGTTTCCTGGTGCCCGGCTGTGAAGGTCGATCAATCAATGGTTGCCTTTGGCCAGCCGGGGTGTTGCCAGGGCGGGCGCCGAGTGGCCATGTGCTCCTTAGCTGTTACCTCGGGGGAGCACGCCAACCGCAAGCGTTGGCCGATGGCGATACAACAGTCATCGATAAGGTGGCGACAGATCTGTCCTCCCTTCTGGGATTACGCGCCGACCCAACGATGACCAGGATCGATCGCCACCCCCAGGGGCTGCCATTGTATTTCGGCGCGTATTCGCAGCGGCTTGAGGCAATTCATCAGCAGTTGCGGGGCGCTCCAGGCTTGCACCTGTGTGGCGCCTACAGCGGTGGCGTGTCGGTGCGTGACCGGTTGGCTCAGGGTGCGGCTTTGGCAGAGCGGATCGCCGATGAAGCGCATAGTGGCGCCGCGCGCTACCGGCCCGTGCGGGGCGGTAATGGCAACCAGAAAGATAAACCTTTTGCTGCCCAGGTATCTGGGCCAGTGTTGTCGTAATGCCTGGCTTGGCGTGCCAACTTCGATCGGGACCGGGGCATTGGCTCCGGTTGGTGTTGTGAGAACGAAGCCGACCGTACAGAATCCGCGTAATCGCGCTCTGATCGAGTCGGCGGTCTTGTTGCTGGTTATTGCATTGACGGTCATCCTGATTGGGGTCGGCCAGTACTTCCTGGACCTTAAGAGATTCCGGGAAGACCAGCGCCAGCAAGAGCGCCTGGTGGTGGATCAGGCTCGCTTGGTCGTTCAAGGGGCGCTCGCCAGCGCCGTCTCTGACATACGGGTATTAGCCCAGATTGTTGAACGGGTCGGCGTTCCCGCGTCTCTTGGGGATTCACGGGCCGGGACCCTGGCTGAGTACTTCAGCATGTTAGGTCGGGAACGGCCGATGTACGACCAGATTCGACTCCTCAACTACCCCGGCCGGGAAATTGTGCGAATCAACCTGAGCCCGGAGGGACTCGAGGTGGTAGAGCGACAGGATCTTCAGGACAAGTCCAAGCGATACTATTTCACTCAAGCTCGTGATCTGGAGGCGGGCCAGATCTATATTTCGCCGGTTGATGTCAATGTCGAATGGGGTGAGTCCGAAGCGGTTCCGCGGCCCATGTTCCGGGTTGCGACGCCGGTATTTGATGATGGTGGTCACCCCCGTGGCGTAGTCCTGATTAATTACCGTGGTGAGGCCTTGGCCGAGATCTTCAGGGCGGGTATGGGAGCAGCCGGTGATCGGCTGACGGTACTGGATCAGCGGGGTTACTGGCTCAGTAGCCCACGCCAGGAGCTCGAATGGGGTTTCGCCTACGACTCAGATGCCCGGTTCCAGAATCACTACCCCACAATCTGGCGACAGATGGCGCAACAGGTTTCTGGTACCCACCTCAACCGCCGCGGTATGTTTACTTTTACCCGGCTTAACTCCCTCTCATCGGCTGGTGTACTCGAAACTTCTTCGCCGGCCTGGTTTGTGGTGTCGCTTTTTCCCGCCGGGTTACTGCGCCAGGAGTTGGGTTTGGGAAATTATCTTATAGCCTATGGACTTCTGCTTCTCCTGGTAATGCTCGCAACTGTCGGCTACGGTATTGTGCGGGCAGCACAGTTGGGTGCCCGGGTATGGCTTGGACAGTGTGAACCATTGGTTGAGGCGCTCAAATATGCACCTAATCCCGTGATTGCTACAGACCTTTCTGACCATATCGTTTTTGTGAACGATTCGGTGTTGGAGTATTCGGGCTATTCTCGAGCGCACCTGCTGGGCAAGTCCCGGATTGACACCCTGGTCGCCCCGACGGCAGGTGAGGCCTGCCGTGCGCGCCTTCGGGAATTATCCGGGGGCAAACGGGACCCCGGCTTGCTGGACGCCGGCCTCTATGGGCGCGGCGGCGATAACTATCGGTTGAATTGGAGCGAGTCGTTACAGCGTAACAGCGCCGGTGTAGTTACGGGCGTGGTCTATCTCGGTGCTGTGCCGCGGCAGGAATTGCCGGAGGATGAGCGGTTTCGCAGGCTTGCTGTCGCCACCGAGCAAAGCCCGGTGTCGGTGATGATTACCGATATCGACGGTCACATTGAATACGTTAATGCACGATTCAGTGAGTTGACAGGTTATAGCAGCGCGGAGGTGCTCGGCTGTAAACCGAGCATTCTCAAATCCGGTAAGACCCCGCCAGAGGATTACCGGCAACTCTGGGCGAATCTCAAAGCGGGTCGTGACTGGAAAGGGGTTTTTTATAACCGGAAAAAGAGTGGCCAAGTCTATTCTGAGACAGCTCGGATTTCGCCACTGCGTAACGAGGCCGGTGAGATAACTCATTTTTTGGCTACGAAAGAGGACATCACTGAGCGGACCCGACTGGAGAAAAATTTCAAACTGGCGGTGGAAGCTGCGCCGAGCGCGATGGTGCTGTCCAATTCTGATGGCCTGATTGTCCTGGCTAATTCTCGGGCCGAGCAGATGTTTGGCTACAGTCGCGAGGAAATCCTCGGCCAGCCGATAGAGATATTAGTGCCCCAGCAGGCACGTAAGCATCATGCAGGCCTGCGCCGAGAATATCGGCGCGCGCCGGCGACCCGGGAAATGGGAACCGGAGTAGCTCTTTTTGGTGAACACCGTGACGGACACCGAATCCCGGTGGATATTGGCCTTAATCCGATAGACACCGAAGACGGGATCATGGTGCTTAGCTCCATTATTGACCTGACCGTGCACGAAACACTGAAGCACAAACTGGAGGAACGCAACCGGCAGGTTGTTGAAACTCACGCCCTCGCTACGGTGGGTCGTATGGCCGCGATGGTCGCTCACGATCTTCGCAATCCTTTGTCTTCGGTGAAGATGGGATTGCAAATCATGAGCCGCTCCTCTGACAAGGGCTCTGATTCTGGCGATGAGGAATTGCGCGTTATTGCATTGGAACAGGTACAGTACATGGAAAATATCCTGAACGAACTGCTTGCCTACTCGCGCCCGCCGGTGCTCAAACGGGAGTGGTTTGATATCACCAAAACCATAGAGAGGACCATTCTCCTTTGCCAAGAGCAACTTCAACGTTACCAGGTACAACTGAACGCCTGGAACCAGCCTTCACTACCGACCATCTATGGTGATTCACACCGCTTGCAACAAGTCGTTTCCAATCTGATTATGAATGCGATTGAGGCCTGTGCTGAAGCAGGAACGGTGAGCCCCCGGATTAGCGTCCGAACCCACCTCGATCTGGGTGAGGAAACTCCTGTGATCCGGATCGAGATAATAGATAATGGGCCCGGATTGGACGCCGAAGCCGGCCGTCGTGCATTTGATGCCTTTTTTACCAGTCGGGCCAAGGGAACCGGGCTTGGCTTGACCATCGTTCGCCAGATCATCGGAGCCCACAGCGGCATTGTGACTCTGGAAAACGAGCCTGTCGGTGGTGCTCGGGCATCCATTATCTTGCCGACGCGGCCGTTACAAAAGCCTGACAAACAAGCCGATACACCGGTTGCTCTCGCCGCAGGGCCTGGGGGCATTGCCGGTGAGGCGAGGATCACCAAGGCCGATGGCTAAAATCCTGATCATCGATGATGATGTAGCCAGCTGCCGTACGTTGCAGCTGCACTTCCGTGCAACCCACGAGGTCGAGATAGCTCACGATGCTGCCGCGGGCATGAGCGCGGCTGAATCTTTTGGCCCCAACCTGATTATTCTGGATATCCGCATGCCCGGCCGCAGTGGTTTGGAAGCATTACCCGATTTCAAGACCCACTTTGGGCAGACCCCGGTGATCATCATCACTGCATTCGATGACATGGATAGCACTATTACGGCAATGCAGCGTGGTGCCGATGACTACATCACCAAACCCATTGATATTTCAGAGATGGACCAGGCAGTGGAGCGAGCGATTAACCGCCGCCAGAGTGATGTGGCGGGGCTGCAACTGGTGTTGGAACACCAGACAAGTCATCGTGGTTACACCATGATTGGTAATAGTCGGCCGATGAAAGAAGTTTTCAAGACTATTGGGCTGATAGCACGCAAGCCGGTGACCGTGCATATTTCGGGGGCCAGCGGTACCGGGAAGGAACTGGTAGCGCGAAATCTGCACCGGGCGGGTCCGACCCCGGATGGCCCGTTTGTTGCTATCAACTGTGCAGCACTGGTCGAGACCCTGCTGGAGTCTGACATGTTCGGTCATGAGAAAGGGGCATTCACCGGCGCAATCAGCAGTCAGCCAGGAAAGTTTGCCCTGGCCCAGGACGGCACGATTTTTCTTGATGAGGTGGGGGAACTTTCCCCCAACATCCAGGCCAAGTTGCTGCGAGTGCTCCAAGAGAAAGAATACTTGCCAGTGGGAGGCAAGGAAAGCCGGCAAACGAATGCCAGGATCATCTCGGCATGCAACGCGAACCTGAAGCAATTGGTTGCCGATAACCGCTTCCGTGAAGACCTGTTTTACCGGCTTCAGGTGGTCAATATCCCGGTGCCTGCTTTGAAAGATCGGCTCGAGGACCTCCCATCGCTTATATCCTACCTGCTTGGGCGGATTAACCGCGAGTTCCACAAAAGCGTTGCGACTATCTCCGCAGAGGTGATGGAAGCCTTTTATGCTTACACCTGGCCGGGCAACGTTCGGGAACTCGAGAACCTGTTGATGAAAGCGGTGGCCATGTGTCCGGGTGACACAGTCACGCTTGATCTGCTGCCGCCACAGTTGCACAAACAGGTGTCATCGCTTGCGCCGGTCACCGATGCCCGACTGAGCCTGCAGGACGTGGAAAGGGCGCACGTGCTGCGGGTATTGCAGCATACTGGCTGGCATCGTGGTTGCGCCTGTGAGATTCTGGGCACTTCCCGACCACGTTTGCGGCGCTTGATTAATCAGTACAACCTGAAAGAACCAGGCGCCGCCTCAGCATTTGAGCCTGAGGACCCCTGACCCTTTGGCCCTCGTGCGGGCCTTTGTCGCACCACGCATGCATGTCTAGGTTGGGCGCAAGGCGCCGGCGATTTGCCGGGCCGTCCGCCGTCTCCATAGTGAACGCCGTGTAGCCTTACCCCGCCTGGCTTTGAACGATACGTTCATTGCGGCCTTGGTTACGGCGCACGCCTCGGGAGACCAGGGGTGCGTTTCTCGGCAATTTCCTTGAATTTGTGCGCCTTTGGAGTGTCTGGCACGTTTGTTGCTTACTCCTAGGGTACATGCACACCGGTGGGCGGCAACTGTGATGCCGACTGCCCAGATACCCAATCCAAACAGGAGAGTACGGTATGTCAATGTTTCGACGTTCGGGTCAGTTGCTGGCGGCGCTGAGCCTACTGCTGGCGTTTTCCCCAGCAGGACTCGCGGCCAAAAAGCAGTACCAGGAGATCGAAGTAACCGATGGTGGGAACATTTCTGGGCGCGTCACTTTCACTGGAGAACTGCCGGTGGACGCAATAGATCGAATCGCCATTACCAAAAACCCGGATGTGTGTGACGAAGATGGTAGCGGCTACCGCGAGGTCGTGTGGGTAGACGTCAAAGACGGCGCGTTGCGAGGCAGCTTTGTATTTATTGACAAGATCGCTTCGGGCAAGCAATGGGGCGAGCCCCAGGGAGAGGGGTATCTGGTACTGCAGGAGGGTTGTCGATTTCGCCCATGGGCGCAGGTTGTCCGGCCCGGCAAGATTACCATACGCCATTCGGATCCCGATTCTGTCCTGCACAACATCAACACCCGCGAGATGATTGGCGTTGAAAAGGGTCGGGTAGTAAAGCGGACAATGTTCAATTTCGGCCAACCTGATCCGGGTGACATCATCAAAAAGCTGAAACCGCGCCGATCGCCATTCATCAGTTTGAACTGCGAGGCCCACAATTTTATGTTCGGCTTCATGATGGCCCCGGGGCACCCGTACGCGGTGGTCGTCGGCGAGGATGGCAGTTATTCCATTGATGGCGTGCCATCAGGGGATTACACCGTCAAGGCTTGGCATCCACGCTTTGGCATTCAGAAGACAAAAATCAGCGTGTCTGCCGGTGCGACAGCAAGCGCAGATTTCATGTTCTCCGACTCCGAGTAAACCAGAAGAGGGGATATAGATGACATCACCAAAGCCCAATTCTCGAATTACCCGCATGGCAGTCAGTGCTTTGCTATTAGCGGTTCTGCTGGCATTGGGGACGACAGCCCCGGCTGGAAACTTCCCAACCATCGGACCCCTTCCAGAAAAGGAGGCACCGAACCCGAGCCTGGCAAAGATGGGTCAGCGCCTGTTTTTTGATGTTCGGGTTTCAGGAGACGGCGCCATCAGTTGCGCAACCTGCCATGACCCACGCCAGGGTTTTACCCGCCAGACTGATAAGAAAGGCCAGCCCATGGCGCTGTCGGACGCCTATCCCGGTACCCGCCATTTCCGAAACGCACCTACGCTTCTCAACGTAGCGTACAAGGAGGACTTTGCTGATACCGGATGGGGTTGGGATGGCCACATGGGCGCTAACCTTAACGATGTCGTGCGCGACCAGATAACTGAAACCATGATGATGAACATGGACATGCGATTGATGCACGAGCGCATGAAACAAGACCCGGTCTATGTCCAGATGTGTCAGGAGAATTTCAACGGCGAGTGCAGTTCGGGCAGGGGTCGCAAGGCGCTAGACGCATTCATGCGCACGCTCACTTCGAGTAACACCCCATTCGACACTGGGATGCTGTCGGGAGAGGCCCAATTGGGTCGCATCCTGTTCGAGGGAAAGGCGGGTTGTATCGCCTGTCACAACGGCCCGTATTTCTCCGATGGCAGACCGCACAACACTGGTGTGCCGGAGAATCTCGAGATCTTCCGCGACCCCCTGCGACACATCGCTTACCGCGCGGTAATCACCAATCATGGTGTTCCCAAAGCCGATATCTGGCGCCGTGACGTGGGCTATTTCCTGGTCAGCAAGGATTACAAGGATGTGGGCAGTTTCATCACTCCGACACTACGGGAAACGGTTTACACCGCGCCCTATATGCACAACGGCGTATTGCAGACGCTTGAAGAGGTGGTCGAGTTCTATGCCGCCGGAGGCGGCCATGATGATCCTCTGGCGACTGAACTTGTGCCGCTGGATCTGAACGGTTCAGAACAGGCACAACTGGTGGCGTTTTTACGCAGCCTCAGCAGCCCTACTGCACCTACCGCAGAGAAGGTCAGCATACCCCTGGAGTACGAAATCATTGACAACTGGCTCGAAGTCCCGAACTAACCCAGTGGAGAACATCATGAAAGCGCAACTGCAGATGCCCCTATCGTTAGTCGTGACTCTGGCTACGGCACTGTTTCTGGCGAGCCCCGCGTCCCTGGCGACGGGTGACCCAGATATCGATCCACCGTTGGCACCGTTACCGCCTCCACCGGCCCCACCGGATAACCCGATTACACAAGCGAAAGCGGATCTGGGCATGATGCTGTTCTTTGACCCTAAGTTGACCGGTGACGCCAGCCTCAGTTGTGGTGACTGCCATGATCCCAAACAAGGTTGGGGGTTTAACGATCCGATCTCGCGCGGATATCCCGGCGCGGTTCACTGGCGTAATTCGCAGACTGTTGTTAATACCGCCTATCTGAGCAAACTGTTCTGGCAGGGAAACGCCAAGAGTCTCGAAGCGCAAGCACCCATCGCCAACAAAGGGGCTGTGGCAGGCAACGGTGAGGACGACGTGATGGAAGCCAGGTTGCGTCAGACATCGTACTACATCGAAAAATTTCGTGAGGTTTTCGGAACCCAGCAGCCTAACCTAGGGGACGCGTGGATGGCCGTTGCCACCTTTGAACGAACCCTGAGTCAGCAAGATACACCACTTGATCGTTATCTGGCTGGCGACCTGGATGCATTATCCGAGCAGGCGGTGATGGGTAAACAGTTGTTTGAGGGTAAGGCAAATTGCATCGAATGTCACAACGGCTCGACCCTGACGGACGAGAAGTATTACAACCTGGGTGTACCACGACCATTTGAGTGGGAAGAAATGGGGCTCAACACCGTGACCTTCCGCTGGGAGAACTACGCCAAGGGCGTTTACGAGAAACACTACCGTAATTGGAAGGATGACGCCGGCCTGTATTTTTCTAGCAAGCGGCCAGTAGATGTAGGTAAACACCGTACGGCACCGCTGCGTTACCTCGTGGGATCCCCGGGTACCGAGCTCGA
>JGI24915J38486_100665_pt1 | contig 33280 bp, 30 predicted proteins | sample LinPfosmplate3_FD_38486 | JGI IMG/M metagenome (IMG submission 38486)
TGCAGGTCGACTCTAGAGGATCCCACAGCAAAAACAAGGGTGTTACAATTCAAATTATGATAGCTGTAGATACAAGCCAGATCCTCGATGCTAACTTGTCCCAATCTAACATATTTTGCGGCTGTAGTATAACAAAAGTTAGGGCTTAGTATTTTGCTGATAATTCTAGCAAAAGAACCATCTTCTCCCATACTAATAGCAGTCAAATTCTGAGGATATTTTTGCTGCAGCAAAAGAATTTTCAAAGCATCTGTAGCATTATTAGCATAAAAAGCCAGCTTATAATGACTAAAACCTGGCGGCATCCTTTTATATATTTGCTCCAAATTTTGTGGGGTCTTTTCATAGTCATGATAAGAGCAGATAAATTGCGCTTTCGGATATTTTTTTTTAAGAGAAGAAAGCAAAAATGCTTTTTGCCAATCAACATCTATGTAATCTGCCCATTGTAAAAGAGGATGGTCAAAAATTTCATTTTTGAGAGTCATAATTTTCAGGCAGAAAATTTTTTTTATTTCTACTTCTGCAAAATCATACTTATCAAGTCTTAGCTCTACCGCCTGCACATAGTTTTGCCAGGGCCGTATTTCCAAAGATGGCTTTTTAGTAGCGGCGACATATATCAGCATGCAAGACATTCTCCAATAACCAAAACACCGCTTCTTCAAACCCTTGTTTATATTCTATGATTTCCACTTCTCCGATTTTATTGATAAGCGGCAATAAAATTTTATTTTTCCTTTGTTTTTTATCTCTTTTAATCACGTGTAAAATATCTTCTGCTGTCAGAAAAATATTTTGAGGATAAACATTAGCGCTTTTGAAAATCTTTCCCATTTCGTGCCAATCTAACCTTCCTAATTTGTAAGAGAGATAGCATTCCGCAATAATACCTAAAGCTACCGCATGTCCATGGGAAATTTTATAAGCGCTGACATATTCGATAGCATGGCCTATGGTATGCCCAAAATTCAAAGCGATACGTTCCTTTTTCTCATAAAAATCTTTTGTGATAATTTTCAGTTTCACTTCGATCGATCTTTTTAGTATTTCAGGGGAATATTTTTGCTGTTGCAATAAAGAAAAAAGAGCGGCATCGCCGATAAGAGCGTGTTTCAGAGTTTCTATATAACCATCGAGCTTTTGTTTTTTCGCTAAAGTTTGCAAAAACCTGGGATCGATAAAAACCGCTTGAGGAGGATAAAAAGCCCCGATAAGATTTTTACCATGAAAAGTATTGATGCCTGTTTTGCCGCTGATAGCGGCATCTGTCATCGCTAAATAGGTAGTAGGAATATTTACATAGGAAATCCCGCGGCAAAAGGTGGCGGCTGTAAAACCTGTAATATCTGTTACGACTCCCCCTCCGATTGCTATCAGGCAAGAATCCTTATTAAAATTATGCGCAAACAAAAAATCTTCCAACGCTTCTTTTTGCTGGCGGCTTTTATTATTTTCTCCTTGGGGCAAATAATAGTGCGGCAAGTTATCAAAAAAAGAAAAAGGTAACTTCTCTTGTGTAACAACTGCTATATTAGTTCCCAATTTCCGGCAGAATTTTAAAATTGCATCTGCTTTTTCAAAGACCAAGCCTTCTTCTAAAAACCATTCAAACATAGAATCACAGCCTCGCCATTTTGTTTATTAGATATAAATCGGCTAAAACGAGCGCTATTTGCGCCTCAATCACCACAGCGCCTCTATAAGCTATGCAAGCATCATGTCGTTTAGGTTTTTGAAATTGCAAAGTACAAACATTTTTTTGGGTATCGCACGTTTTTTGCGCTTGCGCAATTGTGGGGGTAGGCTTAAAAGCCACCCTCCCCCAAAATTTCTCTCCGGTAGAAATACCTCCCAACACGCCTCCGCAATGGTTTGTAGCGGTGGTAATTTTATCTCCTTTGACCGTGAAAGAATCGTTATGTTGGGAACCTTGCATTTTGGCGGCGCTAAAACCTTCGCCTATTTCCAGAGCTTTGACTCCTGGAATAGAAAAGATGGCATGTGCGATTCTGGCAGGCAGCTTATCAAAAACAGGCTCTCCCAAATTCGGAGGCATATTTTCCACTGCAAAACAAACTTTTCCGCCTTGGGAATCACCTTCTAAAGACTTATTTTCAACTTGTATTTGCGTGCAGATTTTGACTTTTTCTTTTTCTAATAATAGTTTTTTTGCAACCGCTCCTGCAGCTACCCAGAGCATAGTTTCGCGTCCCGAGGCTCTACCTCCTCCTCTAGAATCAAAATTGCCATACTTTTGCCAATAGGTGAAATTGGCATGTCCGGGTCTTAAAATGTCTTTCAATTTCAGATAGTCGCTGCTATCGACATCCTGATTAAAAATAAGAATGGTCAAGGGAGCGCCGGTTGTCTTATCTTCAAAAAGACCGGAAACGATATGGGCAGAATCTCTTTCTTGGCGGGCCGATATTTTTTGCTCTTCGCCCGCAAAGCCGGGTCTTCTTCTTATCAGTTCTTTATTAATATCAGCCTCACAGAGAGGTAAATTAGCGGGACAGCCATCTATGACAACACCCATTAAAGAGCCATGGCTTTCCCCAAAAGTGGTAATCCGAAAATGCTTATTAAAACTGTTGCTGCCCATCGGCAATCTCCTCATATTTTTGACATCTGCTTTGCCACAATTTTTCAAAATATTTTAAAGGCTCGTTTTGGCAGGCGATAAAATTTTTAGCGTTTTTGTCTATAAGGCGCTGCCAAATTTTTACTTTGGAAGTTTTTAAATAGAGAAACAAAGCATTAGGATACAAAGCATGCCAATTTTCTATTTCTTCTACACTGCCGCCTCCCAACGCAATGACGTGGCGGTCTAATTTAGCAAGTTGAACAATGATCCTGTTTTCTATTATACGAAATTTTTTGCTATCTTCCTGCCAAAGTTCGAAACAGCTTTTTTGCAAAAAGGCACTTATTTGCGCGTCGGAATCGACAAATGCCCACCCTAATTTTTGGGCTAATCTTTTTCCTAGTGTAGTCTTCCCGCTTTTTTTAAAGCCTATCAGCACAATATTCATCTAAAAATCCGGGGTATGTTTTTTTAATGCAATCAATTCCTGCCAAACGGGAAGGTATTTTGGCGGTCAGGGCTGCGACATAAAGGCTCATAGCAATTCTATGATCCTGATGAGAAGACAAAATATTGCAGCCCTGCAAGCGGCTTTCTTTTATTTTTACGCCATCCTCAAGCGAAGAAATATGAGCGCCCATTTTTTTTAATTCCTGCACGATAGTTTGGATTCGATTCGATTCTTTATGCCTACAACTTTTAGCATTATACAAAACGGTTTCTCCTGCACAAAAACAGCCTAAAACAGCCAGAACAGGCAAAGCATCGACCATGCCGTCCATATCAATTCTACTCCCTTTAAAACACGAATTAGGACCTGTTTTGAGACCTTGTGGTAATATCTCAAGATCGGCGCCCATTTTTTTTAGAGTATAAAAAAGCTGTTTGTCGCCTTGAGGATCTTGCCAATCAATATCATTTATAAAGATGCTTTGGCGTAATAATAAAGCAGAAACAACAGGAAAAGAAAGACTGCTAAAATCTTTGGGCACTTGATAAATAAAAGCTGGCCACACATTTTTACCATGCACAACGATCTTAGAGTATCCTTCCCTTTGAAACGGTACTTTTAACTTTTCGAGCCAAAAAAGAGTTAAATCCACCCAGGGCTTTTCCTGGGGTTGCAAAATTTGAATTTCCATATGTTTCGGCAAAAGGGCCGCTAAAAAAAGAAGCGCCGAGACTGGCTGGGAATCTTTGCCATCAATTATTATTTTTTGGGGCAAGGCTGTGCCTTGCACCTGCCAGGGGGCAAAATTTTCTTTTTCTAAACAATTTATTTTGACTCCCAGCTGTTTTAAACCATGAATTAAGGCAGAAGATGTACGCAAATTTTTTAAAGAATAATCCCCTGTAAAAACAAAAGGTTTTAAAAAAGCGCTGGCAATAGCGGTTGCGAGTCTAAGCAAAAGTCCGGAATTGCCACAATCTATTGTCTCTTTCTCTAGAGAAGAAAAGCGGGGTTTACCTCCGACTCCTTCTATTTCTAAAATCCCCTTTTTGTCAGACTTTATTTGAGCTCCTAAACTTTGAATAAAAATTTTAGCCGCCTCCACGTCAGGAGATTTTAAAAGATGAGAGATAGTCGAACAGCCCTGAGCCAAGCCTGCCAGCAAAACAGCGCGTATAGAGTGAGATTTAGAAGTAGGGACGGATAAAAATTCTTTTTTTAAAAGAGTTCCCGGCGTAATAACAATTTTTTCCATTAACAAAAATAATTTAAATACAAAGTATTATAAGGGTATTATTTTATAGAAAATGGACCAAAAAGAACAGAATTAAGGAATAATTATTTTTGTTCTGCTAAATAATTTAACAAACCATGCCAATCTCTATTTTCAAAAAATGGTTTTAACACTTCTTTTGAAATATTAACCTCTTTGGCAAAACCATCCAAATATCCCATTCTTAAAAAGAGAGATAAGCCTTCCCAATCTTTATTATCAAAAAATGGTTTTATTTGCTCTTCTGCAAGACCTGTACTTTGTACAATATTGTGAAAATGATTTTGCAAAACAAAATCTAAAAGATCTGCTTTTAATTTTATTCGCTTAGCATTTATAAAGTTATATTGAGTAATAAAGCTATAAAAAGGCATGAGGCGCTTTTGCAAATGTTTTTTTATGCTCATATCCATATTAGCAACTTCGTCTATCTTTTTCGCATGTTTTTCCAAATAAGAGCCGAGTTCTTTATTCATTTTCGAGAAGGCTTTTTGATCATGAGCAGAGAAAAAATAATATTCTAGCATAGCTTTGTGAATGCCAACATTTTCAGCAAAATCCTCAAATTTAATAGTTTTATTTAAATTGTCACGCAAATCACTAATATAATTTAATTTTCTATGGATATTAGCTTTAGAAGATAGCCGATCCTGCAGTGCTTCTTTGACCTTTATTTTCGGCAAGCTATTATAATTCATAATTTGTAAAAATATGGATCGGCTAGCATCATTCATTACGAGATAAGCCAAATATTTAAAAGGAGAAATGCTGATAGCATTATAAGCTTCAGATAAAGTCTGACGACTTGTCAATAATTTAAAATTAACATGTTCCGTAGTTTTGATAATGTATTCTGCCAATTTTTTATCTTCTAAAGGAATGACCTCTTCATAAAAATCACTTAGGGGTTTTTCCTCCACGATTTCATCCGTAGATGCCGAAGATGCAACGCTAGCACTTTCAGTTTCTGCAGGAACAACAATCTCTTCATTTTTTGTCTCAGCTTTGCTTTCTTCTGTAACAACCTCTTGGGTATCGCTCACATCTTCTTCTGTATTTACAAAGGCGTCCTTTTTTGAGGAATCTGTTTGCGTTTCTACCGTTGGCGCTGTTTGAAAATAACTAGAAATTACTCTTGTAATAGTCTCTAAAACATCCTTAAGTTTAGCCGATACTGCATTTTCATTTTCTTGCATTTGGGAGTTAAAATTGCTGATAAATTCTTTTCTTTCCATCCATTTATCAAGGGATGCTAAAATAGTATTGTTATTTTGGAAAATGCTGCGGCAAAAACTAATAATTCTAGCTATTATTTTTTGGAGAAAAGAAGGAACGAAAAAAGCTTTTCTTTCGTCTAAAAAAGAATTTGGGGTTGAATAGGTACTAGGTTTCAAATAATAAATTTTTCTTTCGCAATTGCTCTGTGTTTCTTGCAAAAAGTCTTGCATATTTGCTTCCGGCTTTTTGGCAGCAAAAGTTGTTAATTTTTGGGTGACCCAAAGGTCTGTTGAAGAAATATCTGGCATAAAGATTCCTATAAAATATTTTTATTAAATTAAATTATAAGTATTATAACAAATTTAATAATTAAAGCTCTATATTAAAAATATTTTTATTAATAATATTTAAAATTTTAATTTAACTCACATCTAGAGAAGCACTGGACAAAATAACCCTAAAAAAGTCAAAATACCACTTATAAAATAGCACAAAAAAGCAGGAATTAATATGAGCTTTCCCAAACCCCCTTATCATGAAATGGAAGAATTTATTAACCGCCAGCAAAAACTCAAAGATCTCCAATCTTTAAACATAGAACCCTATCCCCATAAGTTTTCTCCTTCCATCTCCTGCAAGGATTTGTATGACAAATATCTCGATGAACAGGATATCGGCCATAGCGATGATGCGGCCGAAGGCAAGACTCCTTCTTTTAAATTAGCAGGCCGTTTGGTTTTATTTCGCGCCATGGGCAAAAACGCTTTTGCCCATATTCAGGACAGTACCGGCCGCATGCAAATAATGTTAAATAGAAATCTTACCTCTTTAGAAGGATATGAGAAAAAACAAGAAACAGACCCTGCACCATTAAAGATAATCGAAAAAAAATTTGACCTCGGAGATATTATCGGGGTAGAAGGCAATCTTTTTCGCACCCAAAAAGGAGAGCTCACTCTTTTTGTCAAAAAAGCACATCTTCTCTGCAAAGTATTACTCCCTCTGCCTGACAAACACAGCGGGCTTGCTGATAAAGGACAACGATATCGCAAACGCTGGTTAGATTTGATTGTGAATCCCGAATCTAAGAATGTTTTGGTGAAACGCAGCACCATTATTAAATTAGTTCGCCATTATTTTGAAAAGAAGGGGTTTATTGAAGTAGAAACTCCTATCTTACAAAATTCCTACGGGGGAGCCCAAGCGAAACCTTTTACCACGCATTTACATGCTTTGCATCAAGACATGTTTTTGCGTATTTCTCTTGAAATACCTCTAAAAAAACTAATCGTGGGCGGTTTGGATAGAATTTTTGAAATTGGAAAGGTCTTTCGAAACGAAGGATTAGACCGCACCCACAATCCGGAATTTACTCTTTTGGAAGCATATGCTGCTTATTTAGATTACAATGATCTGATGGAACTGATAGAAAATCTCTACGAACATATTGCTTTAACACTTTTTCAAAGCACCAAAATTTCTATCGACGGCCATACCATTGATGTCAAAGCGCCTTGGCCCCGCATAACCATGATTGACAGTCTGAAAAAATTCGCTTCTATCGATATTAACAAATTATCTGATGAGGAGATAAAAGAAAAACTGCTCTACGAAAGCAAAATAGATCCTAAAAGTGTGAAAAAAACTACTAGAGGAGCTCTTATTGCCGAGATGTTCGAAGAATTTGTGGAAGACAAACTCATTCAGCCCTGCCATATAATAGATCACCCGATTGAAACTACACCTCTTTGCAAACCCCACCGTAAAGAAGAAGACCGCAAAAAAGGCTTGGTAGAGCGTTTTGAAAGTTTTATCCTTGGAGGAGAACTCGTAAACGCCTATAGCGAATTAAACGATCCAATCCTGCAAAGAGACCTTTTGGAACAGCAAGCGCAAAAACGTTTAGAGGGCGACGAGGAAGCAAATCCTTTAGACGAAGAGTTTATAGAAGCCATTTGCCAAGGAATGCCTCCAACCGCAGGATTGGGAATAGGATTAGACAGATTGATTATGTTTTTTACAAAAGCGGAAACCATCAAAGATGTCATCTATTTTCCTCTTTTGAAGCCGGAAGAATAAAACTATTTTATTTTTTTAAGCCTATATCCTTGCGGAGTATCTTCGATTTGAAAGCCTTTTTGCAAAAGATACTTTCGCATTTCATCAGCTTTGGTCCAATCTTTTGCAAGCCTTGCTTTTTGTCTTTCTTCTGCAGCACCAACGACATCTTCGGGAATAGCATCTTCTGCAAGAGGCAGACAGCCTAATACTTGATCTACAAATCCTAAAAATTCCAAGACTTTTTGAGCTCCTGCAGCAGCAATTTTTTGTTCATCGATTAAAATATTGATACGATGTAATAAATCAAAAAGAGCCGCCAGCGCCTGTGATATATTTAAATCATCCGCTAATGCCGTCGCAAATTGCTGGCCACATTCAGCGAGCAAATTATCTACAGTAAATTCTGTAGTAGCAGTAATTTCTCTAAGTCTTGTTATAAGATCTTTAAAACGTGTAAGAGAAGCACGAGCAGCATCCAATGCCTTCAGAGTAAAATTTAAGCGTGTACGATAATGGGTACTAATCAACAAATAACGAAGCTCAGCACCAGTATACCCTTTAGCCAAAAGATCCCGCAAAGTATAGAAATTGCCTTTGCTTTTCGACATTTTACGGCCGTCGACGATCAGATATTCTGAATGGGCCCACATTTTTACAAAAGGCTTACCGGTATAACTCTCGGATTGAGCGATTTCATTTTCATGGTGAGGAAAAATATTATCCACCCCACCGCAATGAATATCGATTTCATTGCCCAATAATTTTAAAGCCATAGCGGAACATTCGATATGCCAACCGGGTCTGCCCTTACCGAAGGGACTGTCCCAATATATATCTCCGTCTCTTTCGGGATCATATGCTTTCCAAAGCGCGAAGTCGGCTGCGTTTTCTTTGTCGTATTCGTCTCCGAGTCTTTGCGACGCTCCCTTCTTTAAATCTGCTAAATGCAAATGCGAAAGCCGGCCGTAAGAAGAAAAAGAAGCAATATCAAAATAGATACTTTTATCTTTGGCTTGGTAAGCATGGCTTTCTTTGAGTAGTTTTTGAATAATTTTGATCGTCTCAGGAATATATTCTGTAGCTCTAGGATAATGCTGAGCCGGCAGAATATTTAATACTTTTAAATCCGCAAAAAAAGCTTCGATAAAAGTTTTGGTGTACTCTGCCAAACTCATATGATTCAAAAGAGCGCCTTTGATAGTTTTGTCTTCGACATCGGTAATATTCATCACCTGTAAAGGCTGCAAACGAAAAAATTTAAGCGTACGGATTAAAAGATCTTCAAAGACATAAGTTCTAAAATTACCGATATGAGCATAATCATAAACGGTAGGCCCGCACGTATAGATTTTTATAACATCTTTTGCTTCGGTATAGATGGCTTCTTTGGCTCTTTTTTCGGTATTGTATAAATATAACGTCTGCATATTGTTATCCTATCATATCCTGTAAAAACCGATAATCGGTTTTTCCGGTGCCCATAAGCGGTATGGCATCGATTTCACGAATTTCGGCAACTTTAATAAGTCTGGAATATCCTTCTTCTTTCAGCATTGAATTCACCTGGTTTTTATCCAGAAGTCTTGTTGTAAATAAAATCAAATAAGACCTATCTCCGGCTTTTTCGTTGGCACAGATTGCCAGCAAAGGGCCATCTTCGTTCGGCATGTGCAATTTAGTTTTCAAAACATCTTCCAAACCTCCCAGGCTTATCATTTCGCCCCCGATTTTCGCAAAACGTTTTAAACGGCCGGAGAGGATAAGCCGACTTTTCTCGTCTAGATATCCCAGATCTCCTGTTCTATACCATTGGTGACCGTTCAATTCAATAAACGGAGACTTTTGTTTACCCAGATATCCCTGAAAAATATTGGGACCCCGGACACATATTTCCCCTTCCCGGCCGAAAGGCAAAAGCACATCTCTTTCATAATCGATAGTACATATTTCCACCCCTGGCAGAGGCTGTCCGACCCCTGCGGGATTTATTTGCGGTCTATTAATAGTTAAAATAGGCGAACATTCTGTAATGCCATATCCTTCGATGATCAGAGCGTTTGTTAACGTTTTGGCTTTATCAAAAAGCTCTTGCGGCGCTTTTTCGGCCCCTGTTACCAAAAGGCGCATCGTTTTCAAATCTTCTTTTGTAGCGGCGAGCAAAAGACCTTTCAAAAAGCTGGGAGCAAAACAACCAATAGTCACTTTCCAACGCTTGCATGTTTCTGCTAAAGCAAAACTATCGGTAGGATCCGGCGCAAAAACAACTCTCACTCCTAATAGAATCGGTAAAAGACCTACGACCGAAAAACCAAAAGAATGAAAAGGAGGCAAGCATCCTAACATTACATCTTTGGAATGGAATTCCACACAAGACATGGCGGCTTTTTGGTTCGAAAGAATATTTTTATGACTTAAAGGAACTCCTTTAGGTTCCGCTTCGCTACCGGAAGTGAATAAAATCACGGCAGGATCATCTTCTTTGATATCCTGCAATTTCAAAATCTTCATGAGAGCAGGGGTCTTTTTCCACATCTGCCATGCTGCAATGAGTTTTTGTTTCTTAGTAACTCTTTGTTTTATATCTTCTAAAAATTGGATCTTTTCAGTCAGACGCCCGAATTCCACATTTGACAAACGTTCTAAAAAACGCCAAGAGCTTATCACCACTTGCGTATCTGTCAGCTGCGCCATATGATTCAAAAAGCGAGGGCCTGTCGTCCAATTCATCATAACCGGCACTTTTTTCGCCATTAAAAGCCCTAAAATCACCAGATAGGCACCCACAGAAGAAGGTAATAAAACGCCGATATTTTCTCCCGGCATGTTGCGAAATTCTTGTGCCAAAGCCAGTACCGCTAATTTCATTTTACGATAAGTAAGAGTTCCTAAGAGGTCATCGCCGATGGCAACACTATTGCCCATATCATCACAAACATTCAAAAAGGCTTCCTGCAGAGTACTGCCTACGGCTATGCGGCATAAAGGCCTTTCTGTTTCTTCCGGCCAGGTATGGGTACTAACAATTTTTTCTTTTTTTTCTTTTTTCTTACCTTCCGCCAAAGCCAAAACACTTTGCACAGTTTCGATATCCTCAGGATGAATTTCCCCGACATCAAAATGAACAGATAAAAAGCTTACAATTTCTGCAACATCTAAAGAATCCAATGCTAAATCTCCGGCAAGATCAGACTCATACTTTATTTGTTCGACGGGCATTTTAGAAAGACGCGCTAACTCCTGAAAAATTTTCTCTTCAGTTTCGGTCGCAAAACTTTTTATTTCTTTCGCTTCATTTTTTTCTTTCTTGGTAACAGTCTCATATTCTTCTTTCCAAGAATTGTAGGATACTTTGTATAAAGGTTCGCTTTCGACAAACGTCCCTTCTTTTGTAGGGTAATGGTTAAACCATTTTTCCAAATAACGGTTAAACTCTAGACGAGGAGTAAATTTTGGAAATTTGTCGTCCGGCAAAGCAACTTCGATTTCCAACTTTCTGCGCGGCATAAAAAAGATTAAAGCTTTGAAAAGCCTGGCGACATTCTTTTTCAAAGTAGTTCTAAAATCAGGAGAATGATCGGTATAAGCTCTCGAAAAACTACTGCCCCAAAATCCCGAAGTTCTGATTAACACCACATTTGTTTTAGGCACTCTTTGGATAATGCTATGAGCCGCAGATGCGCCTCCGAGCAGTTCTTTGCTGGTTCTTTTCAAGCGGCCGGCAGGATATAAAATAAAATTTTCTTTTCTTTCCAATCCTTCGACCACCTGGTCGATAACCTGATTAATATTTTCAACTTTAAATTGGTTGCTAGAGGTTTCGAAATTTGGAATGGCAAGCGCGTTAATCATTTTCATAACAAAGCGAACCCCTCCCTGCCTGTAGATATATTCTACTACTAAGGGTCGCACTTTGAATTTAGGCCAGATATAAAGGGAAATAAACACAGGGTCTAGAAGAGCTGGATGGTTAGGTAAAAATAAAATACCAGCAGCGGGATCAAAAATATCTTTTTGAAAAATTTGTTTTAATCCTTTTACGTGGATTTTATAACGCAGTCGGAACAAAAAACGTAAAATATAACAAGAAAGAGAGAGTATAAAATAACGCATATAAACATTCATCCTTTTTGCAAAAGAGCTTATTCTAACACATTTTCTGCCTTGTGCAAAGCAGAAGCTAAAACCAGCTTAGAATCATTTAAAAAATGTAAAAAAAAACTTAACAAAAAATTAAAAATATTGCTACCCTTAAGCTAATCCAAACGGAGGTTTAGTTATGGAAGGTATAGAAGGTTTTTCAGCGGCTCATCATATTACCAAGTTACCAGATATTAAAGGTAAAAATTCCAAACCCAAAGATCTGGCTGAAAAAGTTTTAAAAATAGGATTAAAACCTTTAGCATATAATTCCTATTACAACCTGCTAAAAGAAGAAAGCACCGTAATTTCAAAAGGGCATTCCTGGAAAGCCAACGACAATTCCCAAGACAATTTGCAACAACGTTTAAAATCTAACTAAAAAGTTTTTTCGTTAAGTTTTTTGCAAACTTATACTGGAACAAATTATTGATTTAAAATACCAAAAATTTTTTGGCATAGATTCTTAGAAGAAGGATAAGTTACGATCTTTACAGCTTCGGCAATATTAACCCAGCGATAAGAAGCTATTTCTTCGATCTGTTTGGTAATATCCCCTGCAACCTCTGCTAAGAAATAAAACACTTTTTTATCGACAAGAAAATTTTCTTTTTGGTACTGGTATTTTTCTAAAAGAGGATCGAAAGGCAAAAAATTCACTACGGCAAGATTAGTCTCTTCTTTGAGTTCTCTTCTGGCTGCAGTTTGAGGATCTTCATCCTCTTCGGCATGTCCTTTAGGAAACCCCCAAAAACTACCGTTTACGTGCTGCACAAGCATTATTTCCCATTCTTCTTGATTTTTACGTAAAGGAATAATGCCGTAAGAACAATCAGAAATATTATTCATGATAAGGCGCCAAAACAATTACTGAATTATGTCCTCCGAAGCCAAAAGAAGAAGAAAGGGCTGCGGTAATTTTATGCTCTTCAAAAGTTTTGCCGACCACATTAAAATCTTTCAATTCCTCTTCGGGATCCATCAAGGTAGGATGGGGATGCAATTTTTGTGTTTGGATTGCTTTTACTGTTGCAATCGCTTCCAAACCACCAGCGGCTCCCAGACAATGACCGATCATCGATTTTGTTGCGTTGATTTTAATTTGCGACAAATGCTTTTTAAAACACTTTTTAAAAGCTCTAAGTTCGCAAAGATCCCCTACGATGGTAGAAGTTGCATGGGGATTGATATAATTTATGTCTTCCTTTTTCAGATTCGCATTCTCAATAGCAGAATTAATACAGTGTAAAACTTCTTCGCCATTCTCTCTGGGGTTAGTCATATGATAGGCATCGCAATTAATCGCCCCTCCCATGTATTCTGCTAAAATAGTCGCTCCTCTATCCAAAGCATGTTCCAAACTCTCTAAAACTAATACTCCGGCGCCTTCTCCCATGACAAAACCGTCTCTATTTTTATCCCAAGGCCGGGAAGCAGTTGTGGGATCGTCATTACGGCAAGAGAGAGTTTTAGCGGCGACAAAACCGGCAAGCCCTGGAGGGCTCATAGGAGCTTCCGCCCCTCCGCATAGCATTAGATCTGCCTTATTATCTTTAATTGCTTCTGCAGCAAGATGAATTGCAAAATTCCCAGTTGCGCAAGCAGTAGACACGGAATAATTAGGCCCTTTAAATCCTAAATCTATCGCTAAAAGAGCGCCTGCCATATTAGTAATGATATAAGGCACAAAAAAAGGAGTCAGCCTGCGATAGCCTTTTTCTGAGATTGTTTTACTCCCTTCATAAAAGGTATGCATACCGCCCATACCGGTGCCAATGATAATTCCGCAGCGCTGTAAATTTAAAAAGTCGAGTTCTTGCAAATTAAGACCCGCGTATTCGACCGCTTTTTTACCGGCAACCATGGCATAACTGATAAAAGGATCTACCCTACGGGCTTGTTTTCTTTGCATGTATTTGCCCACATCAAAATCTTCAATTGCCGCTGCAAAGCGGGTAGGATATTCTTCACAAGGAAAATTTTTTAAAGGTTTTATACCGCTAGCACCTTTCAAGAGCTCATTATAAAAATTATCAACATCATAACCAAAACAAGAAACAGCACCCAGTCCTGTTACAACAACTCTTTTACTTTTTCTTCCCATTGATTTAAAAGCTCCTTTTTAGGCCTGACTTTTTTCTGTTTTCAGGTCCAAGTCTATAACTTTGGCATCGGGCCATATTTTTTCAATACGGTATTTATCTCTTAAGCCGGAAGTGAAAAGATGAACCATAAAATCTGAATAGTCCAAAACAATCCAATCTCCGAACTCCATACCTTCTACACGATATGGTTTTACACCTTGTTTTGCCATAACATCTATAATGTTTTTGGCAATTGCCACAATGTGGCGATCAACAGAACCTTCCGCGATCAACATATAATCGGTAATAGAGGAAAGGCCTCTTACATCCAAGGCTAAAATATTAAAACCTTTTTTATCAAAAATAATTTGAGCAATACTATTTAATAAAGTTTTATCCATCTTTGTTAAAGCCTAATTAGTAATCGAAGAGTATAATTTATGTTTATGGATATAGTCTAGCACTTTTGCGTTTAAAAGATGCCCACAATATAAACCTTTTTTTAATCTTAGGCGGATTTGAGTAGCATCGATATCCATTCTGGGAGTATCTATCAAATAATTCTTTAAAATTTCGGGGACGTCTTCTGTGAAACCATCTCGTATGCCAACAATCGGAGGTGCGAGAACTGCCAAACGTTCATATTCTTTCCATTTAGTAAAATCTTTAATTGAATCCTGCGCAATAATAAGCCTCAAATTTTCTTTTTTTCCCCGTAAAGTTTTTATTGTATCGATTGTAAAAGAGACCCCTTTTCTTTGTATTTCTAAATCAGTCACAGAAAAACGTGGAATATCGGCAATTACTAAACTAATCATAGAAAGACGATCTTCTCCTGAAGCTTCGGGCGGAGTTTGCTTTTTATGGGGAGCGACAAAAGCCGGGCAAAAAAGAATTTCGTCCAGATTATATTTTTCTAGAATCGCTAATGCCAGATTTATATGACCCAAATGAACAGGATCAAAACTGCCGCCGAAAAAACCGGTTATTTTCTCTTGTTTCATGTAGAAAGCTCCACTTTCTTTTAGGCGCTAAAAGCCGCAATTTACGATCAGGATTTACTAACACAACGTCTCCTGCCACTTCCATTAAGGGTTTATCCCAAATACTGTCGGTATAAACCACCATTTTTTCTGGAGTAAGGCCCAATTTATTACAAATGCTAAGAGCTGTTTTTGCTTTTTGGTCACCGTCCATCAAAAGTGCGATTTGGCGATAGCATTTTTTTTTATCTAGCATATACTGAGAGCCCTGATAATCATCAAAATTTAAAAAATGGGCGACAGGTCCTAACAAAAAATGAGGGGCGTTTGAAAGCAGAAGAACATAATCTTTGGCTTGCTGGTATAATTTTAAACAACGAAGCACTGTCGGCTGCAAAAAGCGAAACAAATTTTCCTGCCAAAAATCTTGGACATGCATTTCAAACTCTTGCGCTCTTCTGCCCATCAAAAATTGTGCAAAAATTTCTTGGTGCAAAATAAAAGGCGAAATAAGACCTAACCGATAGCGCAGATAATAACGCCAAGTAGCAAGCAATGTTTTATGTGAATAAATATTCCGACGACATAAAAAAAAATAGAAACGAAAACTACTATTGACGTGTATTAGCGTATGATCTAAATCGAATACTGCTAAACGCACAATTTTTACCTATCCAATTTTGCAATCTGGTCTTCTAACTGTTCAATTTTAGTATCAAAATTTTGCAATCGTTTACGATCCTGATCTATCAATTCGCGGTATATTAGTGCCATTTCAAAGTCAAAACCCGAAGCGCCAATGGCTACGCGGTATTCTTCCAATTGCTGTTTAATTTCCTGATAATGTTCTTTTTGTTTTTGCAAAAGAGACTGCAAACTGGCAAGAAATTTAGCCTCTTCTTTTTTCTGCTTTAAAACCTCTTTTTCCTGCAATTGTAAAATCAGATCTTTTAAAGGGCCGATATATTTTTTGAGTCTTTGTTTTTCAAAAAGAGATAAATTTAAAGTTTGCATTTTCTTTTGCAAATCCTGCCAAAAAAGGTCGACATCGGTAAGGGTATGTTTTTTAGCGCCGATCAGATTTTTTAGATCTTCTACAATCTTTTCTTTTTCCTGGTTATGACGGACAATACCTTTTTCCATTTCTTTAATTTTAGCTTCTTTAGCTTCTTTTTCTTTGGCAAAGATCGGCTCTTTGATTTGGTACAACGCTCTTTTTATTTCTTTAATGTCTAGAGGGCTGAGCGGCAAAGTCTGCATATATTGAGTAATTTCTCCAATTTCTTTATCGGCTTCTTCTTGCGATATTCCTTCTTTACTTTTTTGGATGGCTGCATCTATTTTAGCATCTATCAAAGCTCTATTTTCTTTATATAGAGATTTTTGTTGCTGCTGTTCGGCTTTAAATTCTTTTTCCTGTTCTTTCAAGATATCCCAACAGCCGCTTAATTTTTGGCGGGTCTGAGAAAAGCAAGTAGTATTCAAAGTTAAAACTTTGGCCATGCCTTGCAGATTTTTGATCTCTTCTCTTAAAGCAAAAAAAGGACCGCCTGCTTTCTGCTCGGAAAAATTTCTGTCCGCAAAATATTCCACATCTCTTTGAAAACTTTCGGACACCTTTTTTATTAGCTCTTTACGCCGTGGGAAAATTTGGTCTCCCAAGAGGGAGAGCCATTTAAAAAAGCTATTGCGATATTTTAAACGCATAGGTGTTTTTAAAACTTCTTTACGCAAGGAATTTATTCTGGAAGCCCACACGTTCAAAAGATTGAGTTCGCCTTGCACTTCAATATAAAAAGCTTTATTGCGCAATAAGGTTTTGCATTTGGGAGGGTAAGAAACCGCCGGCATCCGATCTATAAGCATATCCTTCTTTTTGAGATCTTCTTCCAGAGTTTTAATGGCAAGGTCTATTTGCTCAATCGCAAAAGATGTTTGTTCATCCAATAAATCTTTTAATCTTTTAGCTTCTGCCGACAAATCGATATATTCCTGCCAAAAAGCAGTTCTTACTGGGGATGGTAAAGGGTTTTTGAAAAGGATTAGGCAATATTGGCGTGCTTCCCAAAACTTTTTAAAATCAGGCGTTTTGTTCTCTGACAGGGCATCTTTCATAAGAGCGAGCACTGCCGGCAGCTTTTCTTCGATAGTTGCCAAATTTTCAAATTCTTTTTCTATAGCAGCAGCTTCCTTTTTTTCTTCAATTATTTGTTTTTCTTCTGTCATAACGCCCCGATTTTTCTATTTTTTTGTTCCCTTCTCCGTGGAAGGCTTCTTATAGTTTGCAGCCTTTAAAGCGACGGCAAAGCTATATTATCACATCAGAAAGTGTAAGACATAAATCCTTTTTAGAAAAGCTCTTTCAGGGAAAAAGGGCTTAGAGTCCCTGCTCATAATCCTGTAAGACATACTCCAAAGAGCGTTTGAGGCCTTCTTTTTCTATATCAAGCCACCCAAAAAGAGGTTCCTTTTTAAACCATGTAAATTGTTTTTTCACATAATTACGACAGGCTTTTTGAAACGCCAGCAAAAAAAGCTCTTTTTCTTTAGCATCTTGGGCGGTATCCAAAAAAGCTAAACACTGGCGATATCCTATAGCTTGCGAAGCGGAAGGGTTTTCTAAAAGACCTTCATTTTTTAATTTTTTCACTTCGTTTATAAAACCGGCATCGAGCATTTCTTCACAGCGTTTATTAGTTCTGAGATATAAAATATCTTTAGGTCTATGCAAAAACCAGCATCTAAAATCATAATTCTGATTTTGCAATTGATTAGGTTTGGGAAAAGAAGAAACTTTTTTTTCGCTGGTTAAAATAATTTCGAGCGCTCTTAAAATTTTATGGCGGTCTCTTTCTGAAATGGTAGCCGCATATTGGGGATCGAGCATTTGCAGCTGTTCGTACAAAACATCAGGTCCCAGCTCTTCCATTTTTTTTGTGAGCTCTTCTCTTAAAGCAAAATCCGGTGCGGGGCCTGGAGGAGGCCCATATAAAAAAGTATGCAAATAAAAACTAGAGCCGCCGACTATAATCGGCACTTTATTTTGCAAAAGAAGATAGCGGCAAGTCTGGTGGGCCAGATGATAAAAGTTAGTAACATTAAAAGCTTCTTGCACGGAGCAAATATCAATCAGATGGTGCGGTATCAATGCTTGTTGTGCTTTGGTTACTTTTGCGGTGCCGATATCCATATGCTGGTATACCTGCATAGAATCTGCAGAGACTATCTCCCCTCCCAATATCTGTGCTAATCGAATTGCGAAAGCCGTTTTCCCAACCGCAGTAGGGCCTGCGAGTACAACAACTCTTGGTTTGACATGATCTTTTTTTTGCTTAATAGTTTGATATAAAGGAGAAAAAAGATCCGGGGGCTCTTCTATTTCTAAAGGCTTAAAAACACTCACAATTTCAAAGCATCGTCCCGATTTTTTACAATCTTGATAATAGTGGTAAAGCCTGCAACTTTAATAATTTCCAAGACCTCTTCATTTACAGAAAACAAAACAAGCTTCTTTTTTTCTGCTTTGAGCTGTTTTGTAAAAGAAAGAAACACTCTCAATCCTGCGCTGCTGAGATAATCGACACCCTGCAGATCGAGCAATATTTTTGCATATTTATCAGTCTTCAATTTTTGCATTCTTTTTTCGAGACTGGGGCTATTAGCAGCATCAATACGTCCTTCCAAGTGGAGGATGACACTATTTTTCACTTCTTCCAGATTAATATTTAATCCAAACATAAAACAATCCTAAGTTTTATCTTGAAACTATAGCACAATGAGTATTTTTAACCACTTTGATATCTATTTTGAATTAAGATACATTTTCAAAAATCTCAAGATAAAAACGGGCTAAATAAACAATTTCCATAGGGCATTGGGGCCATATTTTTCTTATATTAATATAATTTACATCGGAAGAATTGGCAAAAACATAGTGCAATAATTGCGCCCAATTTTTTAAAAAATGAATCTGTTTTGCATCCAGTTTTAGTAAACTGATTCTAGCTTGCGAGATATTTTCTAAAGACAAAGCCGGTAAAGAGAGAGGATGTTTTAAATACCAAGCCTGCAAAAGGGCGCAGATTTCAGTTTCTTTTAAAAGGGCATAATCTAAAGGAATATCGAGATACAAAGATTCGAGTAAATTTTGAATTTTATTTTGCGAAACTGCGGCTTGAAAAAGCTTTTTTTGTTTATAGCCGCCTTTATTTTTGCCTGTTTTATCCAAGAGAGCGTGATGGATATCGTTCAGCAATCTACTAAAAGAAATTTCCAAATCATTTGTTTCCAAAAAATTTTGGATGGCGCATTTTTTTACGCTTTGGCGACGTTTTTTTAATTCTTTGCCAATTTTTTCAATTTTAGCAATTTCTCTAGACTTGTTTTGCAGTTTATAGAGTTTTAAATTTTCTTCCATTTTGGCAATTACGGTAAGACAGAGTTCGGCATCTCCATTCCAGGCTTTCAGGAGCTGGTCTTGGGGTATATCCAAGATTTCCTTACCATATTTGGCAAAATAAGTTCCGGGTATAAAGGAATATTTCATAGCGCCTCCTTCTATTATATTAAAGGATAACTAAGTTAATAATAAAGCTTATTTTAATATTACAACCAAACTAAGAACTAACTGTAACTAATAGAAGAAATTAGTATTAAAATATAATAAAAATAGCTTATTTTTAATCAATTATATTAAATTACTATAAAACAAATACTTACTAACAAACTTCTGATATAATAACTAATGAAATTAAAATTCAAACTGACTATAATAAGATTATAAGGGTATTATGCAAAAAAAACAGATCAAAATTAATCTTAATATCTTATCAAGTATCAACGAAATCATTAGCAGTAAGACCTTTGGCTACAATCTGAAAAAGAGCGTCGACGATCTTTTTTTTTGTCTCGCACTTTCCCATCCTGCCAAAGAACTTCACTACTTTGAAAAAATCTTCCAATTATTGGGTACTCTAACTTGTATAGCCCAGGCAAACCTGGTCTCTGAAGAGGAAGGCAATACTCTAACCTCTAAACTGCAAACCATTAAAGAAAATTTAGGGACTAACGAATATGTTCTTTCCAAAATTCCTCAACTCTTAGAAGACCTTTTAACTAACCTGGCCAGCAATAATCCCAAAGCCAAAATCATTATCCAGCTTACAAAATTCGAACATATGATAGTCCTACATAGCAAAGAACAACATATTAACCTGCAAGAACTAGAAGCTTTAACAACTCCGATAAAAGAAAAACTGCAAAAAGCCAGCCTGTCCGATTTTCAATTGAAGTATATTATCAAAGAACTTGCTCTCATTTTAAAAATTCTACAAGAAAATCCCAATAAAATTCAGGAAGCGCTCAATAACTTAAAAAACCTACGCGAAAAAATCGTATCCCTCTAAGGCAAAGGATCATCATCAATAAAAGCCAATTGAGGAATCCTAAAATCAATCGTACGCGAAACAAAATGAATCTCATTTTGCAAATCCGTCATTTGCACTTGACGGCGGTAATCGCTTTTGATTTTCTCTTGGAGCGCCAGATAATTATCTAGCTGTTCGAGATAATTTTCCGCATTTAAACGTAAGATACGCGGGAAAAAAAGTTGGGCAGTGCTGGTAGCAGTTTTTACTTTCATGACATCTTCGATTTTCAGCACGATCTCTCTTTTGCCATAATTGGGAGAAAAAGCTCTAGAAACATCCAAACTTACCAAATAAAAAGCCTTATGCAAAGGCGGCTTTTGCAAAAGAACCAACATTCTTTGGGCGAGCCGCATATGTTTACAATCTAAAGACATATGCCATTGCCCTCCGGGTCTTTTTTCTCCGTCTGCTTCGTGATTAAAAGGTGGCAGCCCTAAAAATAATGCCGGCATTTTTTTTGGTGTCACAAAGGGGGTCATCGGCAATAAAAAACCCTCAGCGTCCAAAGCTGTATTCTCATAATCCGCCAGCCAAACAATAGGCTGCCGCATAGTATAATCGACAGATATCGCGTCGGGTTTGACAATTTTGACTTTAGCCTCTTTAATCCAGGGGCTGGTCTTTAACTTAGCTTCTGCTTCTTTAGGATCAAATTGAAAAATATTGAAAGGGCGATCGCAGCTTAAATTCATAAGCTCAGCCAGATATTGCGTTTTAAGACCTTCTTTTATCAGCCCGGTTTGAATGACCCTGGTAATATTATATTGCGGCATTTGCATTCTCTTTTGCTGCCAATACCGCCAATAAAAATACCCAAAATAGCAGCTGCCGGAAATAAAAATAGAAGAGAGTAAAATCCAGCTTAGAGCTGTCTTATAACTTAACTTTGGCGTCAACATCTTGCTTTCTTAATAGTGCCAATAATACTAGTTTATTTACCAATTCCTCACCTTTAAGCCCCTCTTTTTCCCACATTTGGGGAAAGAGGGAGATCTTTGTAAAGCCCGGAATGGGGTTAACTTCATTTAAATAGAAGACGCTCTGAGAATCAAGAAAAAAATCTATCCTGGCATATCCTTGTCCATTTAAAAGCTGAAAAACTCTTTTCGCCAGCATTTTGCCTTCTTCTCTTTTTTCTGGGGAAATATTTGCCGGTACAATCGTCTTTAAAGATTCGGGGCCATATTTTTTGGAATAGCTATAGAAGTTACCGCCTGTCAGCACCTCTCCCGGCGTTGCCACTTCTACTTCATCATGACCCAACACTGCAAATTCTATTTCCTGCCCGAAAATCTTTTCTTCCAGAATCACTTCTCTGTCCAGCCTAAAAGCTACCGCCAGCGCAGCTTTGAGTCCCATTTCATTTTTAACTTCCATAACGCCAATGCTAGAACCTAAATGCACAGGTTTCACAAACAAGGGATAGGTCAAATGTGAAGGTAAAGCATCTTGTTTTTGTATTCGCCAAAAAGGTGCAGTTTTAATCCCATTAGCAATACACATTTCCTTGACCCAAGATTTTTGCATTGCGATAGCCGCCGACTGATAATCCATACCTGCGTAAGGCATATTCAAAGCGGCTAAAAATCCCATCCACATGCCATCTTCACCTTGAGGACCATGAAAGATAGGGAAACAAACATCATTTTTTTGCAGCTTTTCCAAAAAGGAAGCTTTTAAATGCTGCGTTTTATTAGGCACAAAAAAATCTTGCACTTCATACAATTCTTGAGATAAGCAAGAACGAATATATTCCGCCGACTGGCAAGCGATCTCATGTTCGGGAGAACAGCCTCCAAAGAGCAAAGCAATTTTTATTTTTTTGCTTTTTTTCCGCCAAAGAGAAATTAAATTATTCAACACCGCATTAATATCCCCGGCCCCTAGTGTTATTACCACATCCATTGGGCGCATCATCTTATATAAAAAGGAAAGCAATTCTTTTTGAGGGACATATTCTGCATTTGGAATAGCACGCGCCAAATCTTCTACTTTCATATTGGAAATGGGCTTTTCTCCAGCACTATAAACATCGGTGATAATTACCTTATCCGTTTTGGTAAAACTTTGCAGGTAGCCTTCCCAGCAGTTTCTAAGCCTGCTATAACGGTGAGGCTGCAACACTGTAATTATACGTCTTTCTTTTACCGCTTCTTTCAACCCTGCCAGCGTTGTTTGAATTTCGTCAGGATGATGGGCATAATCATCGATAAAACAAGTATGCGCGATTTCTGTTTTCTGCATTCTACGGCGCACTCCCGGAAAAGAGATAAAAGCATTTCTTATTATTTCCTCTTTAATTCCCAGCTGTAAACAAATTCCAAAAACAGCCAAAGCATTTAAGACATTATGGCAGCCGGACATATTCAACAGCATTTTTTTATAAGAGCTATCTTGAAAATGGATATCGAATTCCAAATTAAACCCTTTTTGCCTGATATTTGTGGCTATCAAATCAGCGTTTGCAAATCCATAAGAAAAACCGGGAGGATGTATTTGCTCTAAATTTTTATCTTCTTTACACCAAAATAAAAGCTTTTGAAAATCTACCAAGCTGAAAAATTTTTCAAAAGCGCCGATCAGCTGCTTTTTTTCCTGCCAAAAATCTAGATGATCAAAAGCTAAATTTGTAACAATCGCACCATAGCCTCTAGTTTTTAAAAAGGAGCCGTCGCTTTCATCGCTTTCGACTACAAAATATTTACCTTGGCCCCAATATCCATTAGTATCATAAGAATTTAGAATGCCTCCCACTAAAAAAGAAGGATCTAGATCCGCTATTTTTAGAGTGTGGGCCAAAAGAGCAGAAGTGGTGGTTTTTCCGTGGGTGCCTGCTACTAACAAAGGGTGATACCCTTCCATAAGGTCGGCTATTAAATCCGAACGATGCAGCAATGGGATGTTCAAAGCTTTTGCTTTTTGCATTTCAGGGTTTTCTTCGGAAACGGCAGTGCTATACACTACATAAGCGGGATTTTTAATATTTTTTGCTTTATGTCCCCTTTCTATTTTAGCGCCTTCTTTCTGCAAGTTTTTCAAAAGTGCAGAAGCTTTTATGTCGGAACCGGACACTTTTTTACCTTGCTGCAATAAAATTCTCATAAGGCCGCTCATACCGATACCTCCGGCCCCAATAAAATGATATCCCATCAATACTTCTCCACTAGTTGTGCAAAGTGCATTCTTTCTGCCTCACGACTTTGGCATTTTTGCAAATTTTTCTGCAAGAGTGATAATCTATCTTTCACATCTACGATGCAAGTTTTTAAAGCTGGCAACAAATCCTTCTGTGCTAGCATGACTCCTCCTTGCACTATGTTTTGCATATAAATAGCATTATATTCTTGGTGTTTTAAAGAAGAAGCAGGCATAGGGACTAACACTGCTGGCAACTTATAAGCTATCAACTCTGCTATCGTTCCGGCTCCGGCACGGCATAATGCCATATCCGCCGCTGCATATAAGCTTGCCATATCATGAGAATAGGCATTAACATAAGCGATTATTTTTTGCTGCTGATAAATCTTTTGCAAATCCCTTTGTTCATTTTTGCCTGTAAGGTGAATCACCTGAAAGGGAAAAGGAATCTTGCTCACACTTTTTAAAAAAGCATCGTTTAAAGCCAAAGCGCCCTGAGATCCCCCAAATACTAAAATCGTAAAAACATCGGTCTGCAACCCTAAATTTTCCCGGCATTGTTTTTGTTTCGCCGCTTTTTTTTCCTGCCAGGGCCATCGTTTGATAAAAACCTGATTTTGCAAACTTTTTTTATGCAGAGGAAATTGCACAGCCACACATTTTGCTTTGCGGGCAAAAAAACGATTAACTTTGCCTAGGATACAATTTTGTTCGAAAAGAACGATAGGCACTCGCAACATAAAAGCGGCCAGCAGCACCGGAAATGTGTGGTAACTACCAAACCCTACCACCATTTTTGGTTTATATTTATGCATTTTACGCAATGCCTGCCAAAAACCTTTCAGAAGCAGATGCGGTTTTCTTACAGGACCGCTTGCAATCTCCAAAAAAGAAAAAGCATCCAATAAATGCTGATTTTTTTTTAGGCCTGCCGCCATAAAAAAAATGTCAAAACCGTGTTTTTGCAGAGTGCGTGCCAAACTTTGAGCCGGCGCTAAATGACCTCCGGTGCCTCCGGCGCTGATCATTATTTTTTTCATAATTTACAGCCCCTTTTTTTAGAGCCGAACTAATTTAGGTTTTTGCCAAGCAATATTAAACAAAAGAGCGATAGCCATCATATTTATGATTAAAGAGCTGCCGCCCTGAGAGAAGAAAGGCAGGGCAATTCCTTTGCTGGGTAAGAGCCCCGAGACCACTCCCAAATTAAAAAAGGCTTGAAAGATAATCAAAAAAGTTAACACTCCGGCAAGGCAATACCCTTCCTTGGTATGGGCTTTTAAAGCAATCCCAAAACCAAAAATACCAATAAGAGCATACATGGTAATAAGAAGCAAAATTCCTAAAAAACCAAATTCTTCGGCATAAATTGCCGCAATATAATCGCTTCTCGCTTCCGGCAGGTAATTTAATTTTTGCAAACTTTCTCCCAAACCTTTACCGACAATTCTCCCAGAACCGGCCGCGATTTTAGCCTGGTATGGCTGATGCCCTTTACCTTTAAGATCCAATTCGGGATGCAAATAAATTCTAATTCTATCTGGCACGTGAGGAGTATGATAAGCAACGATGCCACCCAAAATTGCAGCGACGGCCAATGGCATCGCCCAATACATTAAAGGTATCTGCTGTAAAAAGAAAAGAACGACAAAAGTAATCAAAATAATTGCCGTTGTACCATTATCAGGTTCTAACAAAATAAGCGTCAATGGCACGGCAAAAATAATCAGATAGCGATAAAAATCTTGCCAGCGGGATATTTTTTTATTTTGTAAATGATAGATACAAAAAATTGGCAGCAGATATTTCATAATTTCTGAGGGCTGTAACGAAAGCTTATATATTACCAGCCATCTTTTTGCGCCGTTTATTTCTTGCCCTATTCCGGGCACAAAAACCAAAGCTAATAAAATCACACCTCCAAAAAACAAATAAGGGCTCAACCGAATTAAATTTTGATACCCTAACCGCCAGACCGCATAAGCACCTATCAAGCCTAAAATTCCATATATTATCTGCTTATAAAATGCTAATCTAGGACTTATCGTCAAAGCGCGATCCAGCACTTCTGCGGAAGTGGTATTGAAAACCATGATCATTCCCATGGCGATAATCAGAAAAGTGACGATCAGAATGCCAAGGCCTGCTTTTCTCATCTTATACGAAGTCTATCGCCGGGACGTATTCTTTTTGCTTTTTCTTTGTCTAGATTATTCATTTTCAAAAGATCTTCCGTTTTCAGATGGTGTTTCATAGCGATAGTCCAAGGATTATCGCCACATTTCACAATATAAAATTCTCCGAAGTCATTATTCTTTTGTGTTTTAATGCTGAAATTTTTAGGGGCACCATTTTTGGGTACTTTTAAACTTTGATTTAATTTTAAAAGAGCGCCGCTCAACTTATTAATTTTTTGCAATTCTGTGACAGAGGTTTTAAAATTTTTCGCGATTCTTTCTAAAGAATCCCCTTTTTGCACGATAATTTCCTGATATTCTTCTTTTCTTATTTCTTCTTTTTTTGCTTCCAGGGCAGTCACAATGGCCGGTAATTTATGTACGATAGCCTCAGCTTCAGTTTCTATTTTCACAAAAGCATCATTTTCATTGGGCTCTGCTTGCACATCTTTTTCGACTTGTGCCAGGATGGTGGTCATATCTTGTGCCACGGCAGCTGGGGGTTCTTTGGGTGTTTCTTTAAAAGTTAAAGCAGTAATAAACAAAACTACTAGCAAACCAGTGTTTACAAAAACCGAGATTAAGATAGTATCACGACGACTCACAATGCCTCCCTTGCCGTATATTCATGGACAAGCTTTTTAAAAGTATCGCCCCGATCCTGATAATTTTTAAACTGGTCAAAACTGGCAGAACCCGGCGATAATAAAATAATATCGTTTTGTTTTGACCAACTCAATGCTAATCTTAGCGCTTTTGCCAAATCTTGCACAACAGTTAGATCAATTTTTTTTAAACTAGCAGCAATTTTTTGGGCATTAGCACCATATAAGATCAATTTTCTCACTTTATTTTTAAAAGTATCCTGCCAAATAAAATAATTAAGATTTTTATCTTGCCCTCCGGCAATTAAAATGACGGGCTGTAAAAATTGCTGCAAGGCAAAAAGCACGGCGGCAGGATTTGTAGCTTTACTATCATTATAAAATGTTATGCCTTCTTTTTTTATAGGTTCTAAGCGATGCGCAGGTATTTGAAAAGAGTTTAGCGCCTTTACAAATGCTGCTTTTGAAATGCCAAAATTCTTACAAATCTCAAACGCAGTTTTCGCGTTAGTATTTTTGGGCTGGAATATAAATTTACCTTCTTTTTTCAAAAGAGATTTAATATTAAGTTTTGCTTGGCGATAAGCAGCAAAAGAAGGATAGCGATCAAGATGATCTGGCTCTACATTCAAAATGCACGCAACATCAAAAACTTTTGAAGACATACTTTCGAGCTGATAAGAACTCAGTTCTACGACTAAAATCTCATTTTCTTTTTCCTGATACGAACAGATGCTAGAACCAATATTGCCTAAACTTACGGCTTTATAACCGCAAGCATTCAAAACATGGGTAACCATAAGCGTTGTGGTAGTTTTACCATTGGTGCCTGTAATGCCGATAATTTTATGTTTATTTTCAAATTCCCTAAGTCCTAATTCCGCTTCTGCAATGATAGGAATCCGCTTTTTTTTAGCAGGCATAAAAAAGGAATTTTCTAAAGGCACACCAGGAGACACTACCACTCTTTCTATTTCGGGCCATTCAATCTGAAAAGAAGAATCCACCTGCAAAAAAGTTTTTTTTCTTTTTTTTAGAAAAAGACAAGCGGCAGAGCCGCTAAGTCCAAAGCCAACCACGAGTGTTTTTTTCATTGGAATTTCATTGAAGCTACACAAATCAGGGCTAATAATAGACCAATCAGCCAAAATCTTAAAACAACTTTCATTTCCGCCCACCCTTTATATTCAAAATGGTGATGTAGAGGAGAGCACAAAAAGATTCTTTTTTCACCACGTAGGCGATAGCTAAGCACTTGCAATATGACAGAAAGCACTTCTGCTACCATGACGCCTGCTGCTAATGCTAAAAGCAATTCTCGTGAAAGCAATACAGCACTAATGCCGAGCACGCCTCCCAAAGTTAAAGATCCGGTATCGCCCATAAAAATTTGGGCGGGATAGCCGTTATACCACAAAAAACCTAAAGAGCCTCCTATCAAAGAGCATAGATAGACTCCTATCTCTCCGCTATTTTCGATATGCAGAATATTTAGATATCTGGCGATTTCAATATTGCTCGACAAAAAGGCAACTAATCCTAACACGCCTGCAACCATAGTTACACAGCCGACCGCAAGGCCGTCCAAACCGTCGGTAAGATTAACAGCATTTGAAGTGCCGGTGATGACAAAAGCAATAAAAAGCAGCAATGCAAAAGTTCCGAGTGAAAACAAAGGTTTTTTGATAAAAGGCATATAAATTCTCGAGATATACTGTTTGGTATTAAGAGTGCGCACCTGCAGATTTTTCTGCCAAGAGATCTGTTCTTTCGCCGTTGGCGCTTTAAGCCCTATTTTTTCTCCGGTATTCTGCAAAGAGGGACTTATGAGATACCACCCTATAGCAAGAGCTAAAACTACCTGCGCTAAAAATTTTGCAAAAGCAGGCAATCCCTTTTTATTTTTATATTTCATTTTTAAAAAATCGTCTATGCCGCCTAAAAAGCCTAAAAAGAGAGTGGTCAGTAACAAAAGCCAAGTGAAAATAGAACTCCAATCCATCCATAATACTAAAGACACGAGCATAGCCGCCAAAATAAGCACGCCTCCCATAGTAGGAGTATCCTTCTTTTTAGAGTGCAGCTCTGCTAAAAGAGGACATTCTTGTCCGTAGCGCAAAGGCTGCCCTATTTTCAAGCTATAAAGCTTACGAATAAAATAAGGTCCTAAAAATAAAGTCAGCAAAAAAGAAGTGATCGCAGCCAACATCATACGGGTGGAATAGTATGAAAACACTGTTGGAGGCTGCCACCAGATGTGTAAAAACTTGTAAAACAAAAGTAGCATGATTATAACCGGGCTCTTAAATATGATACTTCAAGTTTTTAAATTGAGCAAATCCAAAATTCTTTCCATTTGCCAAAAACGGGATCCTTTGATTAATACCACATCATGTGGGCGCAATATTTTTTGCAGATCTGCAGTCAAACTTTTGAGATCTCCATAAACTTCGGCTTTGGGATACATTTTTCCCAAGCACAAAACAACATCTGCTTTTTGTTCGGCTTTGCGCAGCACATTCAAATGTGCAGCTTTTGCAAAAGAGCCGAGTTCTCGCATTTCGCCTAAAATTGCAATCTTACGTCCTTTCTTTTTTGGTATAGGCATATTATCCAAAGCCGCCAGCATCGAAATTTCGGCTGCATTATAAGTATCATTAATAAATAAAATGTCCTGCCTCCAAATTTTTTCAAATCTCATCTTCGGAGTGACTAATTTTTTTGTATGTTCGGCAATTTGCAAAAAAGTAAGACCTACATTGCGAACAAGAGCGTAAGCGGCGAGAAAATTTTCACGAAAGCTATCCTCTTCAAAAGGCAAAAATACCGTTCCCTGCAAAATCCCCTTTTCATAAATTTTATTCTCTGGGGATAAAAAATAAAAAGCTTTGGGAGATATTAAAGAAAAAGACACAAAGTCTTTTAGAAGCTCATAGTTGGCGATTTTGATTTTAGTCTGAGGTGCAGAAAAAATCTCTTTTTTTGCTTGTATAATCTGAGATAAGCCTTTCGGAAAAAAAGCGCTATGAACAAGCGCGGCTTTCGTAATAAGGGCAATTTCTGGGGGTGCAATTTTGACTAAATTTAGAATTTGGCCTGGTCTATCCATTCCCATCTCACAAATCACAAAATCCTCATTACCTTTTAAATTCAGGATACTTAAAGGCATGCCGATCTGGGAATTACGGGTTTTGGCGACACTATAATAGTAAGGCGCCAACATCTGGCAGGCAAAATCTACTACCGTAGTTTTTCCTACCGAACCAGTTACGGCAAGAACCTTAGTTTTTAAGGAAAGCAAATAAAGTCTGGCCCACACCTGCAAGGTCTTAAAAACGTCGGCAACATGTATTAATGGCAGCCCGGGAATTTGTTCTCTAAAGGCTTGAGAAACAACAGCCATTTTTGCGCCTCTTCTTTGCGCCTCTTGCAAAAAGCTATGACCGTCAGATTTAATACCCGGCAGGGCAAAAAAAAGGCTTCCGGGCCTCACCATACGGCTATCAATTTCAAAATCAGTAACTTGGGACTTTATATTATTAAAAAGATTCATAATTTATTTATTCTAGGGTCTTAGAAAAACTAATTTATGCTAAAATAAAATTAGAAGAAAGAATTAATTAGTAATTTTATGTCTACAGAAGGCGAAATAGGATTTTCCCGTATTCCTTCACAGAAAAATATCGCAGCAGAGATTTCTTTTTCTGAAATAAGCGATCGTATTTCCATCTCCCCTGACGGCACTTCTGCTACTTATAAGATGGAAAATGGCAAAAACTTTAACATCTCTTTTTTAAATAAGAGCAATAACAAAATTGCCTATACCAAAAATGAATGGATAGAAATCCTAACGGATTTCGGGGATATTGCTTCTAAAATCATCACCGAAGCTAATAAGAAAATAGGATCCGAAGACTGTAAGAAGATAACTACCAATTTGGAAGATGGCAAGACAGTTTGGGAAGGCCGAAAAATTACCAATATTTCAGGTAAAAAAGAAACGCAAGACATTAAAGAAGAGCTCGAAGACGAAGACATGATAAAAGGCTATAAAAAGCTTTTGCCTCTTTTTCGCGAGACGCTTGCCTTTAGAATCGGTTTGGATGAAACTTCCCAAAAATTAAAAGAATACGAGCCTGATAAATATAAGAAAGAATTGGAAGATTCCCGCGTCCGATTATTTGAAGAGTTATATCCAGACTCAAGAGAAGAAGCAATAAGGCAAATAGAAAAACGCAGGGATAAAATTTTTAAAAATTTGGAAGGCAAAGGTTCTGCGACAGCAGCTCCTATTACAAGTAATGATTCTCAAGATATTCCCCCTGATGTTAAAAAGCCCAAAACTATTGATCAAATATTTGGTGCTCTAAATATGTTTAATACTAGAAAACTAATTCCAAGCCACATTAACCCAGCCAAAGAACTTTTGAAAGAAGCAAATAAATTCAAAGAATCCAATTTAGATGAAGAAAAGATGAGTGATTTAATTGCCAAAACTGGGCTGCTAGAAGCAAATATTGAAACAACCGAAAACCTGCTAGTATTTGCAGAATCATTGAGGGAGCAATTAAACAATGCAAAAAATACTGCTGCTGCTAGAAATGCCTTATCTAAACTCTATGATTTCTTAATTAAGAATCCAGATTTAGCAAAAAAATCTGATGTAAAATATACCTCAGAAGGTATTCACCTACTTTTCAATAGTTTAAAAAGTTTGAATCCGAATGATTATTACTCTTTAGAAAACATCCAAAGAGCAGAAAAAAAAATATACGATTTTCATAAAGTTACGAAATCCACCATCCCTTTTGACAGTCTTATTACAAATTTCGAGACCGCTTTACATGAGAAACTTGAAGAAGTCATAAGAGAGGTGTTAAAAGGGCTCTCTTTAGAATGGAAAAATGATGATGACAAGTTTTCTTTAGTAAGGTTGACGTTTCTCATACAAAATCAACATAGGCCCGAAAAATTCTCTGCAGATATATATGCAAATTTTTTTGATAGAGGACTGGAGATCATCCCCAAAACACAAAATGTTGATAAAATAGGTTGTTTAGACGTGTTAAACGAAATTCGCAAATTTTTAGAAGATCAAAATTTTTATAAGGATGACACTTTAGAGCAAAGATTCTTAGATCTAACACATCACTTACAAAACCCTCATCTATAAAAAATATTTCAAAAAATTGTCTTTTACATTTTTTCTTCGTAATTCCTTTATTGTCGGAAACTGCCCTTCTTGGTATTCTTATACGAAAAAGTAAGGCCTTAAATGCATGGTGGCATAGCCAAGCGGTAAGGCAGGAGCCTGCAAAGCTCCCATTCCTCAGTTCGAATCTGAGTGCCACCTTTTGTTTTTTCTATGTTATATCTCGTTGCAACCCCTATTGGGAATTTGGAAGATTTTTCTTTACGTGCTAAAAAAACTTTAGAAAAATGCGATTATATTCTTGCGGAGGATACCCGCACGAGTCAGGTACTACTAGCTGCCTACAATCTCAAAAAACACCTCAAAAGCTTTCATCGCCATAACGAAAAGAGAGAGAGCTCCAAAATTTTAGAAGATCTCGAAAGCGGTTTGGATATAGCTATAATTTCCGATGCGGGAACCCCTCTTTTTTGCGATCCGGGTTTAGATTTGGTTAAAGCCTGTATAGAAAAAGAAATTCCCTTTACTGCCATTCCTGGAGCATGCAGCATCCTTGTAGCACTGCAGCTGGCAGGTTTTGAAGCGGATCATTTCCAATTTATCGGCTTTTTATCAAAAAAGCCTGGTGAACGCAAAAAAGCATTGAAAAGACTTCTGTTTTATCCTCATCCTACTGTCTGTTTTGAATCTCCTCATAGGATACTTTCCACTTTAAAAATTATTAACAACATCTACCCGGACCGTTCATTAGCTTTAGTGAGAGAAATGACAAAAAAATTTGAAGAAGTTTTGAGAGGGAACGCACAAGCCATCCTAAACAGATTGAAAGACAAAACTCCCAAAGGAGAAATAGCACTTGTGATTGCGGGCGCAGAAAAATTTTCAAAGCCTGATATTTCTATTGATGAAACAATAGAAATTTTGCAAAATACTTTTGGTATTTCTACAAAAGAAGCGCTAAAGACGGCCGCAAAAATATTAAAAACACCAAAAAAAAAGATTTATCGGCAAATAAAAGGATTTTGAAAAGATGATATTTATTCAAGTAGCTTTAATGGCAGAAGCCAGACCTTTAGTGAAACGGTTTCAATTAAAAGCGAAAAAGAGCAAGCCTTTTGCCATTTATACAAATGACAATCTTTGGCTTATCGTAAGCGGCAGCGGCAAGACGCTGGCGGCGGCGGCCACCGCTTATTTATTTGCCACTGCAGAAAAAACTCCTATGGCATTTATAAATTTTGGGATAGCAAAACATGCTTTAGAACCAGTAGGCACTGTCATTTTAGGCCATAAAATTATGGATAGAAGCAGCCAGAAGAGTTATTACCCTTCTCTCATGTTCGAAATTCCTTGTCCTACCAAAAATATCATCACAGTAGAAAACCTAAGCAAAGATTATACTGATGATGGCTGTTATGAAACAGAAGCGGCGGGCAGTTTTTTAGCAGCAAGCCGTTTTTTACCTTTCGAAGTTATCCATTCCGTAAAAATCATATCCAACAACAACAAAGAGAAATTTTGTTGTTTAACAGAACGAAAAATCGCTTCTTTAATTGAAGACAATTTTGAGATGTTATTAATAGTGACCGAAGAAATCTTAAAAGCCGCGCAAGAATTTACAGCGCTGCCCTCCAAGGACAGCGAACTTTTTGCTATCACTCAAAATTGGCATTTCAGCGTTTCTGAAAAATACAAGCTGAAAGAAATTGTCAATAACATCAAAGCTTTAAAGCCGGATACCAAAGTCAAAGATATTGATTTGAATGAATGCAATTCTGCTGAAGAGGTTTTGCATTGTTTAAAAAAGAAAATGCAAAAAAAACCTTTTCTTTTTTCCTCGCAAAAAATTTGGGATTAGCCGTTCAAAAAACTTATTACCGAATTTTAAAACTCTTTTTTTGAGCTTGGAGAGAAAGCGTTCTTTTTTTATACTAGAGTTCGTTTTTTTTCGCGACCATGGCGGAATTGGTAGACGCGCTAGATTC
>JGI24915J38486_100583_pt1 | contig 33181 bp, 34 predicted proteins | sample LinPfosmplate3_FD_38486 | JGI IMG/M metagenome (IMG submission 38486)
TGCAGGTCGACTCTAGAGGATCCCACCCACAGGCTTTGCAATTTTTGAGCCTGCAATCATTTTATCAGATTCTTTGAATCCTAATGCGTCATAGAGATGAATTTTACGATACGTAGAGATTACTTTACCCAAATGATCAATCACGAATGAAGTGTCATAAACACGATCTATGCTCTTACTTTTCTCATAAAATGATCCTACAACTTGAATATGATTTTCTTTTGCCGCTTGTGAAATAGTTGAAATAAAATTCCCATTAATTTTTTCAGATAAACTTGCTAACTCTTTAGAAGTTTGAGAAGAATTTGTGTAAAACATCATGAATTCAGAAAAGGCACAAAGTGTCGCATTCTTAGAAGATGCTTTTGAAATGTATGAAACAATTTTTTTAAGATTTTCTTCTTTGTTTGTTGATGCTTTGAATTGTACTACTGCTACTTTCATAAAATTAGATATTAGAATTAGAATAAAAGCGTAAACTATTGGTACATTCTATAGTTAGACCATTTTATTATTATATTAAAATGGATTAAACAACAATAACCGATTAAAAGTGTGATGTGTTTGTTGACTGGAACTATCCAGTTGATTTTTTTATTTTAACATTAAAAGAAAAAATTAAAGTTGGCTTCCTGCTAAAAACCAATTTTCTTTAGGATTGTCTTCAAAAACAACAATAACGTGACTTTCTTTTGTTTTCAGAATTTCTACGGCGGATTTTGTAATTGCTTTTGCATATTCCTCTTTTTGTTCCTGTGTTCTGCCAGGATACATTGATACTGTAATCAACGGCATGAAGTTTTTTAATTCATTGAAGAATTTATTCTTTCAACTATTGTTATCTGTAATCTGAATCTGAATCATAACCATATCTTGTTCCATATGTAAAATCAGATCTATGCATTTTCTTATACAGATATCCAGTCGCTATACCTATTGCAAAACCGCCAATATGGGCAAGATATGCCACACCTCCTCCAGCTACACCAAATCCGCCAACAAAGAACGGAAGTAGGTTTTGAAAAACTAACCAAAATGGTAAAAACCATCGTGCCTGAATATGCATCATTCTCCAGAAAAATCCTAGCATCAAGAAGGTTTGAATTCTAGTTTTTGGAAAAATTATCAAGTATGCACCCAGTACGCCAGAGATTGCACCAGATGCGCCAACAGCAGGTATTCCACTTGACATATCACCAAAAATATGAACCAGTCCAGCAACAACTCCCCATGCAAGATAAATTCCTAAAAATTTAATTTTTCCAAATTTTAGTTCAATGTTGTCACCAAAGATCCACAAGAACAGCAAATTACCACCAAGGTGAAGTAAACCACCATGCATGAATGTGGATGTTAGTAATGTGAGTGCAGGAAATTCTGGAGAATTAACAGTAGTTGTGCCAAGATTTGCTGCAGTGAATTCTCCGGTTATGAAACCTGGAACTGCACCCCAATTGTAAAACATTACAGATGCATTTTGATTTGTAAAATCAAAAAATTGTCCAGTGTATAAGACCTGTAACAAAAATACAATGACGTTTGCAATAATTAATGCAATAGTTACCTTGGGTTTGAAACCGGGGGGATGGGGATTTTCATCACGTAATGGTAACATAGATAATTTGTTTGGTTAAAATTTCTATAATAACATTATTCAAATTATAAAGTCCATTAAATAATAATTATTTCTCTTTCAACAAGATTTTTAATAATACTTAAAAATTCATCATCAGTAATTTTATCTTCATTCCACCAACCAACAATAGCTTTAGTCCACATAGGAATACTCCATTCACTTTCAGAAGACATTTCCAATAATGGGATTTCAATTATTTCCTTTTCAATTAAAAATTTAATTCCTTCAAGAAATTCGGAGTCATCAATTTGATTAGTTGACCACCAGTCTCCACTTTGTTTTATCCAAATTGGGACTTTAGGCATATCAGGGGGCAATCCCTTTTCGAAACCAGATATTTCCCATGTGCCCTGTGTTGAGGGATCCACGTTAAAGATCACATGCCAAGAGCCCATTTCATCCATACTTTGGAGAAATTTAACAGGTTCGCCATCTAATGTGACATCAAATTTTTCATTACCTGAAGTTGGATAAAATTCAAAATTTGCATATCCTTCTAATGGAAAACTATTGTAACCAATTATACTCATTTTTGTATCTGTATCATCAAAAACAGGATCATGGTACCATGTTCCTGGAGAATCATATCGGAAATCAAAGTCACCGCCAGCTTTTTTTGCAGTTCCTGGCACTACAGTTGTATCCATTGTTCCAAAACAACTGTAGTAGTAAACATCGTCAGTGATAGAAGGATCAGGATACATTGAAAAATCTACAATTTCACCAGGATTAATTTTTTCAATGAATTCCATGTTTTGTCCAACATCCAAAACTTGATCATATCCGTGAATCACTGCAAAAACTTTAGGATTGTAAATTGTTGTATCACCGTTGTTTTGAATTCTACCAGTAAGATGACCATCATCATATGTAACCAAAGTTTCATCATAAAGAATTGCAATTGGAAGTTCTTGCTGAGAAGTTTTTTCAAAAGATAGTTCTGCAGGAAGTAAAATCGGATCATCTAAGACTTCAAAGAATTTAATTTTAAATGGAATTTCATTGCCAGAAGCTAGCGGTACATGCTGAATGGTTTGAGAAAATATTTGAGAATTATTTTCTACTGAAACAGTTATTGTTGGAATAATTGCATACTCAAGATCATTTTTTACATTACCAACTACTGTATAGACTCCATTAGAATCAAAATATGAAACATACTCGTGTTCTGGAATGGAAACTTCAGCAAAAGAAAATTGTGGAATGGCTATTAAACATACAAACAGTCCTAGTGCCAGTAGCAAATAATTTAGTTTTAAAATTTTAGAAGGAGTTGATAATATCTTCAAATCCAGATGTAGATTTTTCGAGTGATCCTGGCCTATGTTCTTCAACTAATTTGTCTACAAGCCCTCTTACTTTAATATGATATCTTTTTTTCAATTCAACGACTTTGATTTCGACTAACCCATCAGCAACAATTTTTGAAAGATAAAGTGAAACAGTTGATGAGGATTTTTTAACTTCTTTCACTAATTCAGTAAATTCCAATCCGTCATCTTTGATTAGTGCAAGTAACAAATCACGTGGAGTTTCTTTTCTAAGAGCTTTGATAACAATTGATTCTTCTTCTGTAATGTTTGGAGAATAATATCTAACTTGTCTTGGACCACGAACAACTTTAACAACACCGTTGTCTTCTAACTTTTTTAGATAATGAGATAGTACGCCATTTTTTAATCCAGATGAACGCATAATTTCACGGAATTGAATTCCAGGATTGCAATCAATTAGTTCCTGCAATTTTTGAGTTCTGTCAATCATTTCTAAACACTCCCATTGCCAATAATCCCAACGTAATAAATGTCAACAAGTGTCCAACCTCATTTAGTGGCATCAATCCAATATCAAAAACATTTGGCCATGTACTGTCAAGAAGCAAAGCAGATTCAGCCCCAATGAAAGCAGTGAATGCAATTGCACTAAGCAAAAGTCGTTTTGTTCTCAATCTAAAATAAGCAGATATTGCAAGTGTTGCGATAAAGACTGCAAGTGTAATTCCACCTACATGCAAAAAGATGTGAGCCAAATGGTAACCGTGTAACATGTGGGGAATGATTATCGGGATAGCTAGAATTGCAATCACCCCTGCAACTACAATAGAAAATAGTGTTGATTTTCTTTCAATTATATTTTCAGGCTTAAACAAAGTGATCAGGTTATTGAATTATTCAAATTTAAAGTGAACTGGTTCAAACATCGAACAAATATGAATTAAATTGGAATTATGCTTTTTTTGACTAAGAATTCAAGGCTTTCAACAAATGTTTTGTCATCTATTTGACCATCTGTCCACCAGCCAGTAGTAGTTCTAATCCATGAGGGTATTTTGTTAACTTCCATTGCATCAAATTGGTTTTCAGAAATTGTAATAATTTCATTTTTAATTAAATAATTAATTATGTCAGTAAATTTATCATCAGTAATTTTTTCCTCAGACCACAACAATGCGTCCTCACGAATCCAATCAGGAATTAAAGCAGAGTTATTAGTCGTATTTTTATGAATCATAATGGGAATACTAGTTGTTGCAAACTCATTACCGCCTAAATTATTAAAATTAAGATTAACAATCCCGGATAAATTATCAGGTACGGTAAAGTCTACAACATTATGTTCTGTTTTAGAATCGGTACTCACTCCATTTTGCTCAAAAAGTAATTTATCATCCTGAGTAATGGAGAACTCATAGTTTGTAGAAACGGGTTTGTTTTTTAAGAAAATATCAGTGACATCAAAAATAATTTTTGCGTCTGAGTTAGATTCAAGAATTTCAGGCTCCCATGATGCAAGAATTCTAAATTGTCCGTTCTCAGTAACTGAACTTAGGTGAGTATAATCACGATCTGGTTTAATTATAAAATTCATTCCGTTTTGATTTGAGCTGTTTTCAAAAATGTTCAGTAATTCTTTTTGGTAAATTATAAAATGAACAACACGTCCCTCAGTAAAAAAATCATCAACGTTTACAATGTCATCAGATAATTCAATTCCGTTTACAGACATTGAAAATCCGGATAAGAGAAGTGCGCCAAATTCTTTTGGAATAATTATTTCCTGATGCACAACGGATGTTTGTTCAATGTTTGAAAGAGTCCATTCAAATGGCATAGAGAAAGTAATTTGTTTTAGTTCAGGCTCATATTGAAAATTAGAAATCTCATCATAGTACGTAACCACCTGAATATTTTGTTGGCCAAAACTTAGATCAACAAAATTATGAGTGGTAGTTTGTGCAATAGATATTCCTGCATTAAAAACAAGGGGAATTTCTAGTTTCTCAGAATAGCCATTAGCCGTAATTATACTAATGTCCAATTTGTACAATCCTCCTTCGCTAAGTTTTGGTCCTTTAACGTCAATTAGTCTACTTTCAAGACCCAATAACGAACTGAAAAAATCTTCGCCGCTATCTTTTTCATCAACAATAATTGAATTAGTATCTTCTGAAATGAAATTAAAAACTAAAAATCCATTGTCAGCTTTGAATTCTTTTTCAAAAAGAAATTGCTCCCCACGTTCAGATTTTATTAAAAATGTGACATCACGCAAAGTGGTTTTAGAATCAAAATCAATTAGGGAAATAGAAATTTGCTGATCATCATTTTCCACATCATCTTTTGTTGAGGATGAAACTTCTACACTTACGAGTTTGCCATCCAGTTCTACTGGGGGAAATATTTCGCTTCCAACACCATGACCGTAAACGTTATTAAAATTAATTAGAAAGCCACAAGAAAATATTAAAAATAAAATTAGCAATAATTTTTTCAATCTATGTCCACTTGTTTGGATCTTTCTTTAGAACTTCTTTTCCATCAATTGTAATTGAATTATTTTCTTCAAATACAGTATGCCATTTACCATTATCAGGAAAAATTTTATTCATTTCTTTAAATTTTTCATTGGTGGGAGGTTTGTTCATTAGTGCTCCCCATTTCATGTTAGGTACTTTTGGCATTATGTCATTGATGTCTTTCATGTTTATCTCTCTCAAAATTTATTTAAAAATCTATTATTGGACCCTCAAAATCCCTTCTTTAATCAAGAATTGAATTCCTTGAACGAAAGCAGCGTCATCAATAGTTCCATCTGCCCACCAGCCTGCGTTGTTTTTGATCCAGGATGGGATTTCATCAGTAGAGCCAGTTCCTTGTGCAGTGGATGGAATTTTTAAGATGTTTTCTTTAACTAGGAATTGAATTCCTTGAACGAATGAGTTATCATCAATAGTTCCATCTGCCCACCAGCCTGCGTTGTTTTTGATCCAGGATGGGATTGTAGGTTTTTCTAAAATTGCAGATTTCTTAGGAATTTCAGATTGGGTGCCAGTACCGAGTTCAATTATAGTAGAGCCAATGCCAGAATAAGTCGAATCGTAATCCAATCCAGTCCCATAAACTAGAATATCAAAACGAACTGGGCCTTCAGAGGGAATATAGATATTTTGAATGTCAATTCCCTCAGTTGAAACTATTCCAGGATTAACCAAATCATCTCCATCGTATCGAGATATTTCGTTATCAAATTCATCCAGAGCTACGTAGGTATATCGTACATCTTTGATAAGATTTTGATTTTCATTAAAGAATGTGAACGTAAAAGGAACATCTTGGTTTGCACCATACTGTCCATCCCATGAAATATTTACAGTTGTAGGGGTTTTTTCATAATTCTGAGTATCTACAAGATAAAATTCAGTTGAGCTTCTTTCAGGTTCATCTAATGGAACCAATTTGAAATCCATTTGAGGATTATCAAAATTATTTGGACCTAACTTTTCATTAATTTTTACTAATTCGTTTTTAGAAATTAAAAAATGAACAATGTTTGTTTCCTCAGAAGAATAAGGATCATTTAGAATTGCTCTTTGATCAATTTCTATACCATTAACGTATCCTTTGAATTGTTTCCCTTCCCCATATGGCGCAAATGATTTTGGAACTCTAATTTCTTCATGGACAACTTGTACCAAATCAACATAATCAGGAGTCCAATCAAATGGCATGTCAAACGAAATTGAATTATCTGACGTATCAAATGCAAAATTTTCAACTTCATCATAGTATGTTTTTACAACAACTGGAATTTCTTCAGCATTTGCTGTTTTCAAAAAGAAATCTTGTTCTTGTGCAATACTAACAAAAGTGTCATAAGTTAATCTTTCAGCTAATACACTTCTTGGACTAGTGGCCGCTTCAATATCAACTGAAATTTTATAGAGTCCACCTTTAACAAATATTGGACCAGTCATCGAAGGTCTTCCACATATCTCTAAATTTTCATCATTACATTCTGCACCTTGAACAAACAGTGCACCAGGAGCGCTAGCATGCTCTGAACCTCCATAAACTGTACAGGTTTCAATAGGATCTGAATCACATCCTAATTTTGGTTTAATTTTAACATCTAATCGTCCATCATTGTCATAAAACAAACTTCTAGCTAAAAGATCTCCACTTTGCCAAAGTTCAACTCGATATGTTACCTTGTCAAGATTTTTGTCAGTTAAGGTGTCAAAGAAACGTATTTGCATATTTGTGGGATCAAGATATCCAACAGTTATGTCAGACGGATCTAACTGTGTTCTCACAGTTACTTCCATATCTCCAAAAGTGATTGGTTCAGCTTGATCTCCACCAAGTCCGTGTCCAAATACATCCGGAATAATAGCTGGAATTGTAAAAATTCCAATTACAATAATGAGCAATCCAATTTGTTTAAACAATAGAAAAATTTGGCTAATTCCATATTTAAAGATGGTATAGAATTTCTATTCGTGGCAATTTTTTAAGATGAAATTTTAAGTATAATTTTTATTTGTTAGATAAAAATAGAGATTATGAAATTTTTGTTAGTTTTATTACTAATTCCACTTTTTATGATTCCGGCATTTGCTGAATCTCAAACAGTGTCAACGGATAAGGGAACATTGGATGTTAAACTGTCTTATGAAGAAATCAAAACTGGCGAATTAACCAGATTGCCAATTGAATTCATCAATCCTATGACACAAAAAACTCAGGTGCATGTAGATTATAAAATTACAATTACAGAATCTGAAAAAACTATTTTTCAAACTCCAAACTTAATTCATACATCTGAAGGAGTCATTAATGGATTCAAATTTGAATTTCCACAAGATGGCACATACAACATGGTAATAGATGTAGAAGGAATTCTATTTACACCAATTACACCAGAAATAGTTTCTTTTGATATTATAGTAGGTGAAGCATCTGCTCAACCAACAAATCAAACTGAAGAAGGCGGCGGTTGTCTAATTGCAACAGCAGCATACGGCTCAGAAATGTCTCCACAAGTTCAGCTGCTTAGAGAAATTCGTGATAATCAATTAATGAACACAGAATCTGGCTCAGCATTCATGAGCACATTCAATGACATTTACTATTCATTTAGTCCAGTTATTGCAGATTATGAAAGAGAGAATCCACTATTCAAAGAAGTAGTAAAAGTTGGTCTAACTCCAATGTTATCATCATTGTCATTAATGGAGAGTGCAAATTCTGAATCAGAAGTTCTCGGACTTGGACTCTCTGTAATTATGTTAAACCTTGGAATGTACATCGGACTTCCAGCATTTGGAATCATTAAAGTCATTCAACTTAGAAAAAATTAGATTAGTTTCTTAAGAATTCTAGAGAAGTTTTTATGTATCCATTCAAGTAATTTGTTTAATGAAGACTAAAGCAATAAGCTCAATCTTTCTATTATTTACTATAGCAATAGGTATCATTTCAATTACACCCGGTGCTTTTGCAGATCATCATGAAATTACAATTACTCCAATAACAGGTTCAGGTGATCCAAATTCAGGTTGTGAAGTAGACGGATGTTACAATCCAAGCCCTGTAACAGTTTATGTCGGTAGTGTCATAATATTTTCAAATACAGATAATGTTTCACATACATTTTCCTCAGGAGTACCAGCAGATGATATTATTGGTACTGAATTTAATACAGGTATACTAGCACCAGGAGATTCAGGTGAATGGATACCAGAAAACGTAGGTGAATTTTCTTATTTTGATATGATTCATCCGTGGATGCAAGGATTGATTATAGTTCAAGAATCTAAAGGACAAACACATTCTGAAAAAGTTGTAGAGGAAACAATTGTTGAAAAAGTTGTAGAGGAAACAATTGTTGAAAAAGTTGTAGAGGAAACAATTGTTGAAAAAGTTGTAGAGGAAACAATTGTTGAAAAAGTTGTATCTAATCAAGAATCTGAAGATGGTGGTGGATGTCTCATAGCAACTGCAACATACGGTTCTGAAATGTCAACTGAAGTTCAACAGTTACGAGAACTACGAGATAACCAATTACTAAACACAGCATCAGGTACACAATTCATGGGAGCATTCAATGACATTTACTATTCATTCTCACCAATTATTGCTGATTATGAAAGAGAGAATCCACTATTCAAAGAAGTAGTCAAGATTGCAATCACTCCGATGATCAGTTCACTGTCATTAATGGAGAACGCAAACTCTGAATCAGAAGTTCTAGGACTTGGACTATCTGTAATTGCATTAAACATTGGAATGTATCTTGGTGTTCCAGCTATTATTGTAGTTGGAATTAGAAAGAGAATTTAAAATCAGATACGATTTGATAATGTTTTCTGGAATACTGTAGATCACAAAACACCAAACCACATCATAAAACCACAAAACCAAAACCAAACCAAGTGGTTTTAGTGCTATTTACACATAGGCACGATTACAAAAGGTCCTTTTTTTACTCAAAACCACACTAAAACCAAAAAATAATAATCAATACCAAAATACCAAATCAAAGTATTTTGTGCCTAGTTTGATACCAAATTGAATAGGATATCATAAAACCAAAACCGATGCATCTTTTTTTGTACCAATAGGTCGTAAAAGGTCGCAAAACCAAAGTAAAACCAAAAAACCAAATGTCACATGAAAAATAAACCACAATAACCCAAATCTAATCATCACAGTTACGATTCTCTCCAACTGGTATGGTACACGTGTAGAATGAAACGAGATATTGACAGACTGACAACATAAAATGCTGTAAATGTAATATGCCCATTATCACTAATAGAAAATTTGGAATCTAAAGTTCTAGGACTTGAATTATTCATCATTGCACTAAACCTTGGAATTTTTCTTGGCGTTCCAGCTGTGATTATAATTAGTATTAAGAAAGGAAATTAATTTTTATTTTAAAGTGCAACTAGTTTTACTGTATCCATATTTTTATTTCTATGAAAATCTTTTGTCATTGTTGTAACTTTTTCAGCATCTCCATCTATGACAAATAACTCCATGCACTTTTCTTTGTCTATTTTACTATGAAGATGTGTTGTGATTAGGTCCTCAAAATTATGAGTAATTCCTGAAACAATATGATCAAACTCATCATTATGCACAACCAAGAGAATAGCATGAATATTTCCTGATAAATTTGAGTTTTGTTTTTCTTCAGAGACAAAAGTTCTGATTCCAGCTCTAATTGCTTCTGATCTTCCTGAAAATCCCATGGTTGATTGTAACTTGTCTAATTCTGATAGAATTTCATCATTTAATGAAATTGAAACTATTGGCATGTGGTTAATGTTATTAAATATCTTATAAGTTTAGCACTAAATGTTATTAACATTTTATATATTTATTAATAACATTAAGAAAGATGCACCATGAATACTCAGGTTAAACTAGCAATTATTGCAATAATAATTGTAATTCCATTAACTTCTTTTGCAGTCACTCAACCTAGTTTTACTTCAGAGATTTCTACTTCAGATAATTCAAAATTACAAGTGGTTACTTCTGCTAATTTTCTTTATGAATTTACACAAAATATAGGAAATGAAATGATTGATGTAGATCTACTAGTACCAATGGGAGTTGAACCTCATGATTGGGAACCGACCATTAGAGATACAGAAAGAATACAAAAATCTGATATGATAATTATCAATGGTATAGGATATGAGCATTGGATTGGTTCACTAGAATTAACTGGTATTGCCGGAATTCTTGTTGATACAAGTAATGGAATTTCAACTTTAGATTCTATAAAATATGATGAAGAAAAACATGATGACGATGCAAAAGAAGATGGACATGATGAACGTAATCATGGAGCCTTAGATCCACATATCTGGTTAAATCCTGTATATGCTCAATTGCAAGTCAAAAATATTGCAAATGCATTATCTAATTCTGATCCTACCAATAAAAATTACTATCAATCTAACGCTGCAATATACAATCAAGAATTAAATTTACTGGATACAAAAATTAGAACTGAGTTATCTGGATGTACAACTGATTTCATAACTTTTCATGATGCATTTTCATACTTTTCTAAAGAATACGGTTTAACTCAACATACAATTATTTCTTCAACTGATTCACACGGTGAAGTCACTCTACAAACATTAGAAAATATTATTTCCCTTGCAAGAGAGTTAAACATTAAAGTAATTTTCGCAGAAGAAAGTACTTCTACTAAAACATCTCAAGTTATTGCAGATGAAATCGGTGGAAAAGTTCTTGTCTTATCTCCTTTAGAAATTGTTTCAGATGAAACCTATGTTGAAAAAATGACTCAAAATCTTGAAAATCTAAAGGAGGCATTATGTTGAATGCTGTAGAAATATCTCATCTTACAGTGAAATATCCTGATGTAAAGGCATTAGATGATGTAAGTTTTGTAGTTAAGCAAGGTGATTTTCTAGGCATAATTGGACCTAATGGAGCTGGCAAGTCTACTCTTTTTGATTCAATGTTGGGACTAAATACAAAATATTCTGGAACAATAAAATTTTTTGGTCAAGATATTAAAAAATCAAAAAAATATCATAAAGAAATTGGATATGTTCCACAAAAACCTGTATTTGAAAAAAATTTTCCTGCAACAGTTAGTGATGTTGTTAGAATGGGATTGACAAATGAATCTGATGAAAATAAGATAGATGAAATTTTACAACAATTATGGATACATGAACTTCGTAAACGCAGAATAGGTGAATTATCTGGAGGACAGTTACAACGTGTATTTATTGCAAAAGCTTTAGTTAATAATCCAAAAATTTTAATTTTAGATGAACCTGTAACAGGGGTTGATCAACAAAGTATAGAATTATTTTTTAGTATTCTTAAAGAATTAAATTCTAAACAAAAAATTACAATCATTTGGTCTTCTCATGATTTAGATGCAGTAAATAAATTAGCAAATCATGTTGCATGTTTAAATCGAACATTATTTTTCCATGGTGAGTCTGAAAAATTCTTTTCTGACGATGCTCTTGTTAAACAATATTCTGAGGCATCCATGCAGGAACATATGCATCATCATTAATCATGTCTTTTGAAATTCTTACTTACAGTTTTATGCATAGAGCATTAATTTCTGGAATTGCAATCGCAATTTTATGTTCTGTTGTTGGATTGTTTTTAGTTTTAAGACGTTATTCTTTATTTGGTGATGCAATTGCTCATTCTTCGTTTGGTGGAATTGCATTAGGTTTGTTAGCAGGTGTTTACCCATTATGGACAGCATATGGTGTTGCTATAGTTAGTGCATTAATTATTACAAAAATTAAAGATAGATACAATATATCTGGCGATGCCTCAATTGCAGTACTTTTATCTTCAGGTATAGCTGTTGGGCTTGTAATTATTAGTTTTTCAGGCGGATTTACGATTGATATCTTTAGTTTTCTATTTGGTAGTATTCTTCTAGTTAGTGTAGATGATACAGTTCTAATTTTAGCTTTAACTGGAGCTATTCTAATTATAATTTTATTACTGTATAGACAACTTCTTTATTCTACATTTAATGAAGAACAAGCTAAAGTTAGTGGAATTCCTGTAGAAAAAATTAATTATTTAATTATCTTTATGGCAGGAATTACTGTCGTTACATCCATTCAACTTGTTGGTGTATTGTTAATTTCAGCATTGTTTGTAATTCCAAATGTCACTGCAATTATGTATGGTAGGGGTTTTAAACAAACTGCAATAATTTCAATGAGCTTTTCTGTATTTTCAGTGGTTGTGGGAATTTTGATCTCATACATATTTGATATTACTCCTGCTGGAACTATAGTTTTGTTATCTGTTGGATTACTTGGAATAACTATGGGAATAAAGTCTGCAGGCTTATTGTCTAAGAATTAATTAAAGAATTCAATCTTCTTTTATCCTGTATAGCTTTTACATAAAATAATACCGTTACAATAATTCCTAATGCAATTAGCGGTGATGCAATTTCAGTATATTTTATTTCAGAACTATCTATTGTTTTAACTTGTGAAACATTAACTGGAATTTCTATAGCATTTACTGTTCCAATTTTATTTCCTTCTTGTTCTACAAACCAAATTTTTCCATTCTTATCTGATGTCATAAATTGAATAAAAGTTCCTTCAGTTGGAATTGGAATTTCCTTTAAATCATTATTATCTGGATCATAAACTCCGATACCATCTACAACATGCTGTGCAAACCAAATATTTCCATATCTATCAAAAGTCATGCCAAATGGTAGTGCTTCCTCATTTAATACTGAAATTTTTTCAAATGTCTGTAAAACTGGATTAAATTTTGTAATTGCCATGCCTGTATGTTCTGCAATCCAAACATTTTGATTTTTATCAAAAAGTAAGAACTCTGGACCATCAAGTGGAATTTCCTTTGAATATTGAGTGATTTTACCTTCATTTGGATCAATATAGCCAATTTTACCTATACCTGTTGCAGTATACCAAATATTTCCATCACTATCTATTGATAATGCAAATGGCAATGATTCTTTTTCTGGTAATTCTAGCACTTTGAATACATCATCATCTGGTAAATATTTTAAAATTTTATTTTTATTTACAATTGTAATCCAAATATTATCATCAAAATCTGCTTGAATGAATATTGGTTTATTATCAGATATTACTGGATCAAGTTTTGGAATTGTTTTTGTTGTAATTTCTTTTGTTTCTAAATCAATATAGCCAATTTGATTCCTTGGTGAATCAGTAAACCAAATTTTTCCAGTATTATCCATAGTTAGAAACATTGTAGATAGTCCATTAAATGAATAAGATGTAAATTCTTGTGTATCAATTGTGAATTCCCATAATCTTGGTGCAGATGGATCACTTATCCAAATAGAATTTTTTCCATCATACAATGGATAAAGTGGTTTTGCATTTTCTGGAAATTCATATTCTACTATTTGAGTCTGAATATTATCTAATCTTGGTTTAACTAATACATTAAGTATTTTTGATTCATTTGCATTTTCAGTTCTTTGAGATTCAACTTCTAGTTGCCACTCTCCAGAAAATCCAAATGTTAATTCACCTTCAAATTCTACTGGAATGTTATTATCTTCTTTAGTTATTTGCATTGGAATTTCAATTGGAGATATATTTTTTGATGGATTTGAAATTTTTACTTTAATTTGATTTGAATCATATATTGGATTATTATCAAAATCACTAACTTTAACTAAAATTGTATTTACTCCACTTGAAAATGGTGAAATTTGAATATCAAATTTAGTATTTTCAGTAAATTCTACAGTTTGAAATCCATAGATTATTTCTTGTGCTTCAGCATTTTGAATTTCCCCTGCAGGTAAAGTTCCATTTGTCAATAAGGCTACTACTCCTAGTAGTATTACGCCTAATGCTGCATCAAGTTTGAGTGATCTCTTTAGCTTTCTATGTACGCTAATTTTTTGAGTCTGAATATTTTTTTCTGCATTCTTTTGTATTCTAAATTGAAAAAATCCTCCTAAACTAATCATTATTGCTGCAATTGCAATTTTTACCATAATTAATTGACCGTAAACTGAATCTGTGATTAATCCTACATCACTTTCTAAAAACCACATCAATAGTGGGCCTGTGATTATAACAATCCCGATTGAAATAACAAATGCAATTGAAAATCTTGGAATAAGTGCAAGACTCATTTTTTCTCGGTTTATTTCTTTTAACTGCGATAATGTCGGTAGTAATGTAAATACAAAATAAAATATTCCGCCAATCCAAACTGCTGCAACCAAATTATGAATATAATCTAGAATTAGTGCTGGTGTCTCACCACTTGCTGCACCATGACCAATTAAACTTGAAGTTGCAATTAATGCTAACATTGCAATTAGCATTGGTATTTGATTTTTCTTTGTTAAAATTCTCTTTCTATCTAATCCAAACCAAATTCCTAGTAAAATTATTGTAATCGCCATTCGAATTAACCATATATTTCCAAAGTTAGTTTGAATTGCTTCTATGGGAGATGTTTCTAATCTAACCGTTTGTACTGCAATCATTAAGATATTTGAAATAAAAATTAACATTAATCCTATTCCAGTAATTGACATGAATTTTTGGTGATGAGTAATTTCAATTTGCTGTAATTCGTCTTTGATTAGTTGTTTATTTTGAGTTCCCCAAATAATTAGAGATGCAATTATTACTCCTAAAACAATTGTTTGACCTACAATTCCTGGAAATCGTGCTCCAGCTTCTGGGAAAAATATTAGTTCTGCTGAACTTTGATTATCTAATAATTTAGGATCAATAACTACATCTCCAACTGCAAACAAAAATGCACCTGGAACTAAATGTCCATCAACTTTTGATAGAACTTTAGTAGTAACTGTGTATACTCCGTCTTCTAATGGACTAGTTGTAACAATTAGTGATTTTTCATCTTGATGATAGTCTGTATCTTTGTTATCAATTTGATTTCCATTATTATCTAAAACTTTGAGTGCACTAAAATTCAATTCAACTGGTTCTGAAAAATAAACAATTACTTCAGATACCCCAGTTGATGCATTTGATGATAAATTTGGAATTGTTTCATCTGTAAATGGATGTGCTAATGCAGATGGAATTGAAGTTAATGATAATACTAGTAAAATAATGAGAATTTTCTTCATTTACTAATTTAGTCTTAATTGATAATTTAAACAGTTTTCAATTTATTCGAAATTTGTACCAATCCACGTAAAGATAATAATGTCTATTTACTATATGATAGTCGTGAAGATAGCAATTTTTGGTTTTATTGTATTATTAATTTCCGTTGGAATGTTAACCCCATCTTTTGCACATACAACTGTTGAAGTCGAACAATACAAAATTGAAGTGGGTTGGAGTATTGAGCCTCCTGTTGTAGGAATTCGAAATGACATTGTTGTTAAAATTACAGAGTCGGGTGATTCTGATGGAACTTACAGAGGAATTACTAGTGCATTCAAAAATCTAGAGGGTACTGTAATGTATGGTGGTGCAACTAAAACAATTGATTTTAGTGGTGATCCAAAACCTGGCTATTATTTTTCACCTATAATTCCAACTAAAACTGGAAGTTATCTTATGGATTTACAAGGTGAAATTCGTGATGTTACAATTAATGTTCAAATTCCTATTGAAGATGTAGAAAGTACTTCAGTTCTTGATTTTCCTTCTACAAGTAGTGCAGGTTCTACAGATGTATCTTCATTAAAAAATGCAATTTCTTCTATTCAACAAGATGTTTCTAAATTAAAATCCGGTGAAACTAGTACTTCTAATGGTGGTGCAGCATATGACTTTGCAATATTTGGATTGTCAATTGCTGCTGCTGCGATTATCTTAGCGATAATTGCTTTAATAAAAAGAAAATAAAAAAAGAGTATTCCTAAAATCTTGGAACGACTCTAGATTTTGCAGTTACTGCTACGATGCTGATAATTGCTACAGCTAGTACCATCATGGCAATTGTACCAAATTCTGGAACTACTTGTGCTGTTGTAACTTGACCTATTGGTCCAGTCCAATCATCACTATTACCTGGTGCACCAATTCCTAAAGAAACTACTTCTACATCTATTGGATTTTCATCAGAACCAACTGCATCTATTTGATGAGTTGCAATGTTCTCCATAGAATGTAAACCAGTTTCTTCAAAAACTACTTCACCATTTTGTGTTGCAGTAATATCGTAGTTAACGTGTAATTCGCTGAATTCAAGTTCAACTTGTGTTCCACCCATTACGGCAGAGTCAGTAATTACTACCATTAACTCTACATCTGCTTCTTCAGCTGCTAATGTTGCTGCTGCTTCTGCGGCTGCTGCTTCTTCAGCTGCTAATGTTGCTGCTGCTTCTGCGGCTGCTGCTTCTTCAGCTGCTAATGTTGCTGCTGCTTCTTCAGCTGCTGCATTATCATCTGCATGTGCTTCTTGTACTATGATTGTTCCAATCATCCAAGTGTGTAGCATACAATAGTATGGTTGTTCACCTGCATTTTCTGGAATCCATTCAAAAGTATCTCCGGACATCAGTACACTTGAATCAAATACAAGGTCTGGTGATGGAGCAAATCCATCAACAGTTCCTGATGTAAATGTGTGAACTCCTGTTGGATCTGTATTTGTCATGGTTACAACACCGCCGACTTCAACTGTTGCAGTAGATGGTGTATAGCAACCTGGACCTCCTTGTGATGCTGCACAAGTTTGTGAGAATCCAGATTCATCTACTGTTGTAATTGCGACTTCGGGATGATCTGCAAAAGCAGCTGGTGCCATTGAGGCCATACCTGCTGCGATAGCAAATAGTACAAAGATTGAGCTTATTGCTTTAGTCTTCATTAATCCCATTGGAGTTTGTGATCCATAAAAATGTCTCTAGAATTCTTAAGAAACTAATCTAATTTTTTCTAAGTTGAATGACTTTAATGATTCCAAATGCCGGAAGTCCTAGATACATTCCAAGGTTTAACATAATTACAGAGAGTCCAAGTCCGAGAACTTCTGATTCAGAATTTGCACTCTCCATTAATGACAATGATGAAAGCATCGGAGTCAATCCAACTTTGACAATTTCTTTAAAGATTGGACTTTCTCTTTCATAATCTGCAATTGTTGGTGAGAATGAATAGTAGACATTGTTGAATGTGCTCATGAATGCTGAGCCAGATTCTGTGTTCATTAATTGATTGTCCCTTAACTCTCGTAACTGTTGAACTTGCGGAGACAATTCTGAGCCGTATGCTGCTGTTGCGATTAGACAGCCGCCGCCCTCTTCAGATGATTCATTTTCAGAGGATTCATTCGTAGAAGTTGAAACTTTGGATCCAGGTACAACAACTAAAGCAAATTCGGTTTCTTGTCCGGTATTTCTAATATTTTCAAATTTAATTGTTGTAGGTCCAGTTTGATCTGCTGCAAATGTAAATTTCTCAAAATCTCCACCAACTTCTGCATTTCCAGAAACACGATGAATTTCCTCATTGTTTTGAATGATTACAAAGGTATAGTCAGAAAGTCTCAAAGGTGAATCAGTATAACTATCTCGAATAGTAAAAACAAAATTTGTTGGAACTCCAGATTCAATATCCTCAGGATCCCATGCAAGATTTAGTTTGAATTCTTCACTTGCAGTATAGGCAATTAATGGAAATTTAGCGTCTTCACTTGCAGATAATTTAAACACAATTTTATCCGGTAATGGTTGGTCTAACTCTCTCATTTCATTTTTTAAATATCTAAGATGATCTAGGAGTAAAACAAAATGAACAGTACGCTTGTCGTCATAGGTATAGTCATCAACGGTCACTGAAGATTTGAATAGTTTGATATCATTTACAGAGCCAATATAGCTAGGATACAAAAATTCAAGAAAACCCTTTGGAAAATGTGTCTCTACATGCACAACAGATACGTGGCTCATTTTACTTTCGTCCCAATCAAATGGCATCTCAAATGTTACTGATTTAGCCTCAGAATCATAGGAGAAATTAGATACTGAATCAAAGTAGGATTTTGTACTAAACTCTACGTCCTCATTGTTTTGATCTTTTTGTGAATGTGATACTGAATCAACGATGGTTAAATCAGCAATGTACACGCCAGAATCTTCTATGATATTTGTTGGCTCATCAATTGTTCGTACCTCAATTTCAAAAGTGTACAATCCGCCTGAATTAAACAAAGGACCTGTAATTTCTACAGGATCAGAATCAGTTCCATACCAAGCTCCAAGTAAAGAATCTTGTTCGCCATAAATTATAATTTCTTTATCATCAGTTGGCGTAACCACAATTGGCAAAATTCCATCTTCAGCAAAAAAGTAGTTTCTTAAAATCATTTCATCGTCATTAAATATTCCAATTAGAAATGTGACATTCTTGGCAGTTTCATCAGTTTCAGTATCTGTTGCGGTAATTGTAATTTGTTCTTGATCATTTTCAAAATACATCGGCATTTCTACTGAAACAGAGATTTGTTTTTCTTGAATGTTAATTGAAGAAATTGTATCAATCCCCAAACCATGTCCATAAACACTGCTTGCTGGGAAAAGTAAACAAAATATTATTGATAAAATTAAAAGTTTCTTTAAAGACAACATCATTCTCAATATACGGGCCTATTTGACTGTCAGTAATTCCTTAGTTTTCTCAATTAAGACTTCAATTGTATCTGCTTCTAAGAGGGGTTGAAGCTCATTTGGAACTTTTGCACCAAGTGCCGCAAGTGAATAAATGTAATCAATGGTAGGGGTGTCACTAGTGAGATAGTATTGCTCTAAAACATGATCAAGTGCATGGGAATCCACAGTTTGGGGGTTAGATGGATCACTTGTTAATGCCTGATGGATAATTTTTTTCTTCCACAATTCAATTAATCCCTTCCATTGTATCAAAGAAACATTTTCATCAATTTCGGGAATCAGCTCCACTTCAGCCTGTATGTACATTTTTTCTTGAGTTCCAATTTCCTCATGAATTTTTGAAACTTCGTGGTGACCTTCAACTGAAAATGGATCATAGTTTGTAGGCTGAGAAATAACAGGCGGAATGATTTTTTTTATTTTAAATGAATTTCTGCCCATGGTTTCAATATGTAGTTGTAATCCATCAAGTTCAACGTCCTGACATTTACTGATTTTAGCAATGGTTCCCACCATGTGTGGTGAATTCCATCCGTTTACAGAATTATGCTCATCAATCAAACAAACACCAAATTGGCCATCACCAAGCATACAATCATCAACTAGCTGTTTGTAACGAGGCTCAAATACACGAAGTGGAAGTTCTTGTCTTGGAAATAAAACGAGGTCCAAAGGAAAAATTGGAATAATTTTTGTTTCGGTCATAGAATAATCCTTTAATCTTTCTAAATATATGGAATACGGAAATTAAAATCCATTTTCGTTTAGTATCAAACCCAATAAAGCGGCACGAGTATGTTTTCCATATTCAGCCTGTTGAAAATATTTGGCATTTTTTGTTTTATCAACATCAGTAGAAATCTCATCAATTCTAGGTAATGGGTGTAAAATAATTGAATCGTCTTTCATCTTTTTTATCATATCTAGCCCCACAACATAGCTGCCTTTTACTTTAAGATATTCTTCTTCGTCAGGAAATCGTTCTTTTTGAATTCTTGTTACATAGAGAACATCAAGTTCATCAATATGATCTTCAAGTTCTGTTGATTCAGTAAAATCTAAATTCTTTTTGATTTCATAAGTAGAATCGGATCTTATTCGTAATGATTCAGGGGAAATTAGACGAACGTCAACATCATAGTTACCTAATCCATGTAACAAGGAGTAAACGGTTCGTCCATATTTTAGATCACCGACAATACCTATCTTTAGCCCATCAATCTTTTTCTTTTCTTTTTTTATTGTAAACAAATCCTGAATTGCTTGTGTGGGATGTTCTTCTGTACCACTGCCTGCATTAATTACAGGTTTATCTGAAATTTCAGATGCAAATCTGCTTGAGCCATCCAAAGTATGTCTTAAAACAAGAATGTCTGAATAGATGGACATCATTTTTACAGTATCAGCGAGACTCTCACCTTTTTGAGTTGATGATGATGAAATATTTGAAATGCCTAAAGAATTACCACCGATAGAAGCAATTGCAGAGTCAAAGCTAAGGCGGGTTCTAGTGCTAGGCTCATAAAACAAATATCCCAAAGTTTTCCCTTTACAAATCTCCTGTCTTTGAGAGGAACTTAATTGCATGATCTTATCTGTGGATGTAAAGATTTTTTCCAATTGTTCTTTAGTATAATCCTTAATTGAAATAATATCTTTTTGATAGAACTCGTTCATTCTTTCAATAATATATACAGGTGACTATACAAAGTATTCTGATGGAGCAGTCTGAACTTATGGTTCGACGAATCAAAGAAGGGACCGTAATTGATCATATTGATGAAGGCAAGGGTCTGCAAGTACTTGACGCATTAAGAATTGATGGTCATGACGGAAGTTTAATCACCATAGCTTTGAATGTACCAAGCGGTAAATCAAAGAAAAAAGACATCATAAAAGTTGAAAATAAATTTCTAAAAGACGATGATACAAACAAAATTGCAGTGATATCTCCAAAGGCAACCATCAACATTATAAAAAATTACAAACTGATTGAAAAACGACGAGTTGCACTTCCAAATGAAATAGACAGAATATTTCGATGTTCCAATCCAGATTGCATTACAAACAGTACAGAACGTATTGACTCTGTAATGGATCTAATCGATAAAGAAGGAATGATACTCAAGTGCAGGTATTGTGCAAGAGTATTAGACGTAAACGAAATAAAATATAATTAAGTAATAAAATTAAAAATTTGAAAAGTTTGTAGTAAGGACTATTGTCCTAAGATGATAAACATCATAACTATACCGTAGATTGCGATTGATTCAACCATACCTACGAAGATGAATACCTTTGATTGTAATGCTGGGTTTTCACTGATTACTGCAAGACCTGCTGCACCGACTTGACCTAAGCCAATACCTGCACCAAATGCTGCAAGACCGAATGCTAAACCTGCACCCAGAATTTTGAATGAATCACCACTAGATGCACCATCTTCTGCAAATGCAATTCCAGTTGAACCTGTAATTGTAATTGCTGCTGCAGCCAAAAGTAATAAGACTATAGTTTTCATTGTAATCTCGACTCAAACAAATCCATATTTAAATCATGATAAGAATTTAAGAACTAAATTAAATTTTATCTAATGTTTTCTTTTTAAAAGATTGTAAATCATTTTGGATAGATTTTACAAAATCATCATGACTTGCGTCTAGATCTTTTTTGGAGGTTTCAATTAATTTTTTTATTTCTTCTTTTGCCATTATTTCCTACTTTCCATCTTAGCTTTGACTTTTTTTAACTTTGCGAATTCTTCTCTTTCTCTTTCTTCAAGAGTGGATAGAATAAATCTAATTTTTTGTTTATATTGAGGAATAATTACATTTTCTAGTGCATTTAGCAGTTTTTGTGTCTTTTCTAGTGCTTTTGCAAGACTGAAAATGGAATTCTCATATTCTGCTGCTTTACAAATTTTAGGCATCAGTTCTTTGATTTGTTTTGCTGCCCTATCAATTGAAGAATTTGTATCAGCAAATCCATAAGGCATTGATTTTGTATCTTTTTCAGTAACTGAAAGTGCAGGAATTTTAACATCTACTACTCTTCGTACATTGATATCAACTGCCATTACAGGGGGAGTAGATTCAGCAACAGAGTCAACAGTGTTAGTTCCTAATGCTAGGTATGCCTCATTAACTGAAGTGTAAATATCTTGTAAAGGATCCCAAATTCCACCTCTTGCTTTTGAAGCTTCTTCAATCATTTCTTCAATATTTTTTAACAAAACTTTACGTTTATCATCTAAAATTCCTTGAACCATTGTAGCAACTTGGCTTGATTTTTTATATTTGAAAAGTTCAATTTTTGTAGCAGCAACATTTTGTCCAAATGACATTTTTGTTACTCACCCTGATAATATTGGTCGACGTACTTGTCTTTGATTTTAGTAATTTCATTCTTTGGCAATTTAGAAACAATCTTCCACAATATAGCAAGTGTTTCTTCAATAGTTCTACTTTCATCAGTTGCTTGGGTAAGGAATTCTTTTTCAAAGACATCTCCAACTTCCATGTATTTCAAATCAATCTCAGTTAATCCGGCTTTACCAACAATTCCTGCTAATGCTCTAACTTCTTGTGCTCTAGAATAAGCATCATAAACTTGGTTAGCAACTTCAGCATGATCTTCTCTAGTACTTCCTTCACCAATTCCGTCTTTCATCAGTCTACTAAGACTCATCAAAATATTGATTGGAGGGTAAACACCTTGTCTAAACAAGTCTCTACCAACTACAACTTGCCCTTCTGTAATGTAACCAGTAAGGTCAGGTATTGGGTGAGTAATATCATCAGATGGCATTGATAGAATTGGAACTTGTGTAACACTTCCTTTTCTTCCATTAAGTTTTCCTGCTCTTTCATAAAGTGTTGAAAGATCAGTGTATAGATAACCAGGATATCCTTTTCTTCCAGGAACTTCTTCTCTTGCTGCACTAATTTCTCTTAATGCTTCAGCATAGTTTGTCATGTCAGTAAGAATAACTAATACGTGCATTCCTAATTCAAATGCCAAATATTCTGCAACAGTTAATGCTACACGAGGAGTGATAATTCTTTCAATTGCAGGATCATCTGCTGTATTCAAAAATAGAACACTTCTTTTTAGTGCACCAGATTCTTCAAGACTTTTCTTGAAATATTCTGCTTCACTGTATTGCACACCAATTGCTGCAAAGACCACAGCAAAATCATCATTAGTACCAACTACTGATGCTTGTCTTGCAATTTGTGCTGCTAAAAGATTATGAGACATACCAGAACCTGAAAAGATTGGAAGTTTTTGTCCTCTTACAAGAGTAATCAATCCATCAATTACAGATACACCAGTTTGAATGAAATCTTTTGGATATTCACGTTGTTCTGGATTCATTGGTTCACCGTTAATATCAATAAATTTATCAGCAATTGGATCAGGTAATCCATCTTTTGGTCTTCCTAATCCATCAAATACTCTACCAAGTACTTCTTTAGATACTGGCATTTCCATAACTTTACCAACAAACTTAGCATTAGTTCCAGAGATAGATAATCCAGTAGTTCCTTCAAAGACTTGTACGATTGCTTTACCGTTACCTACTTCGAGAACTTTACCTAATCTTCTCTCACCTTCATTAGTTTCAATTTCTACAAGTTCATCAAATGCTGCATTATCAACATCATCAACAACAACTAGAGGACCTTTAATTTCAGCAATTTTGCTGTATTGAACTCCGCCTTCAGTGGTCAATTTGTTACCTTCACTCCTGAAATATTTTTAAATTGTTCTTGCATATCGCTTTCTAATTTATCAAGTTTAGGCATCTCATCATCCTTGATATCCATTCTTGCTTTAAGTAATGATGTTACAACAGGTAGTTCACGGATTGAAGATAATGGTGAACCTTCTTTGAGTGATTGTTGACCAAGTTTGTAGAAATCTACAACTAACTTCAATAGTTTGAATTGTTTTTCTGGACTACAGTATGTATCAACATCATCAAATGAGTTTTGTTGAAGTAGACCAATCTTTACCATTCTTGCAACTTCCAAGATGAGTTTTTCTTCATCAGGTAATGCATCAGGACCTAAAAGTTTTACAATTTCTTTTAGAGTATCTTCTCTTTGTAAAACTCCATAAGCTTCATTTCTAATGTCAAACCAATCTTCACTAATATTTTCACGCCACCATTTTGCAATATCACCAAGATAACCAGAATAACTGTTCATCCAATTGATTGATGGGTAGTGTCTAGAGTATGCAAGTTTTGCATCCAATGCCCAGAAAGTTTTGATAAATCTCATTGTGTGTGTTGTGACTGGTTCTGTAAAGTCACCACCTGATGGAGATACAGCACCAATCAAAGTAACTGAACCATCACGGTCTGGACTTCCAGCTGCTCTAACACGACCTGCTCTTTCATAAAATTCTGCTAATCTTGATGCAAGATATGATGGATAACCTTCTTCTGCAGGCATTTCTTCTAATCTACCACTCATTTCTCTTAATGCTTCAGCCCATCTACTTGTAGAATCTGCTACAAGAACGACGTCTTTACCCATATCTCTATAATATTCTGCAATTGTTACTCCAGTATAGATACTTGCCTCTCTTGCTGCTACTGGCATGTTACTTGTATTTGCAACAAGTACAGTTCTATCCATAAGTGGTTTTCCACTACGTGGATCTTTAAGATGTGGGAATTCGACTAATACTTCTGTCATCTCGTTTCCTCTTTCACCACAACCAATGTAAACAACAACTTGTGAATTAGCCCATTTTGCAATTTGGTGCAATGTAACAGTTTTTCCTGTTCCAAATGCTCCAGGAATTGAACCAGTTCCACCTTTAGCAATTGGGAAGAATGTGTCAATTACACGCTGTCCAGTTAATAGAGGAACAGTAGCATCATATCTCTTAAGATATGGACGTGGTTTTCGTACTGGCCATTTATGATACATTTTAAGTGGTACATTTTGACCATCTTTTTCAGCAGATGCTAATTCAGTTTCTAAATTATAATCCCCTTCTGAAACAATATTTGAAATTTTTCCACCAGGATGGTTTGGCGGAACCATGATAGAGTGTTCAATAAGATCTGTTTCCTGAACAGTTCCAATTACATTACCTGGTAAAACTTCATCTCCATTACTTGCAACTGGAACAAAGTGGTATGTCTTTACCATATCAACTGGAGTGGTTGTAATACCTCTGCCAATAAATGAACCAGATGCTTTTGATAATTCTTTTAGTGGTCTTTGAATTCCGTCATAAAGTTGTCCAATAATTCCTGGACCTAATAATACACTAAGTGGGTTTCCAGTTCCAACTACAGGTTCACCGGGTTTTAGTCCACTTGTTGACTCATAAACTTGAATAAATGCTACATCTCCAGTTAATCTAATTACTTCACCTACTAATTTTGAATTACCAACAGTTACAGTTTCATACATTTTTGCATCGGCCATACCGTCTGCCCTAACTGCAGGACCGCTTACCCATACAATTCTACCTTGTGCTGTCATCTTACTCATTCACTCCGAATTTTGATGCAATCTCTTTCCTAATTAAAGGCTTCAACCGCTCAATTCTAGCATCAATAGTATTATCAAATTTCATAGATCCATCTTTTGATTGAATTTTAACACCACCAAGACATTCAATAGTTTCAGAAGATAACTCAGAACCAGGAAAACTAGATAGTGTTGATTGAACTACATCTTTGTCTTTAGAATTTGTAAATACAATTACTTCAGAAGTTCCTAAAACTCGTGTAGATTCATCTAATAATGTTTTAATGAGATTTGCATAATCACCTGTACGATCAGAATTTGAAATTTGTTCTAATGCTGTTGTAAATACTCGATTAACTGAGGATTCTAATGCTAAAAGTTGTTTGTTTCTGGCTTCAATATCAGAACCACCAACAATTTGTTTTTCAATTTTATCAGCCTCTTTTTTGCCATCTGCAATAATTTTATCGTATTCTGCTTCTAATTTAGAGACAGAATCATCAAGTTTTTGATAAGAATTGCTCAATTCGCTGCTAATATCAGACAAAATAGACTTTTCAGTTTGATCGAGGATTTTATCGATTGTAGCAACAATGGTAGAATTTGTCAATATCACGCGTGTGATTATAATGGATTTTAATGTTTGGAAAAGAAGGACACATTCAGAAAGATATTAAAAACTAAGAAAACGTTAATGGATTATCTTGGCAGTAGCGGATCTAAAACTTGGTAGTGTAATTTTACCAAGAAGTGATTCTCCAAAGGCAATTTCCAGATTAACAGAATTTGAATGGTTTCATAAAATTGATACTGAAAATGACATAGTCACTCCAGAAATTGATGATTTGTTATTAGAGGCTCAAAAAACATACCAATCCATTGATGATGTAGTAAAAGGTCTAGGAGTTCCACCATTAGTGGGAATTCTTGAAATTATGTTCACAGGGAAAAAAATCAATAAGAAAGATTATGAAATTGATGAAATTGAGGACATGGTAAATGAACTCAAAAAAAGAGCACCATCAATAATTGATGAACCTATCAGACTTTTAGAAGAACAAGCAACTACAAAGCGTTCACTAGAAGAATATACATCACTTAAAGAAACACTGGAAGTTGCAAAAAAGCTAAACATTGATCTTTCAGGATTTGGATTAATGAAATATTTTTACACAAATCTATTTGTTGTTGATTCTAAAGATTATGAAGAAATTAGCAAAACATTAGAAAATATTACATTTTACAAATATGATCTTGCAAATAAAGAAAAAATAGCAATTTTAGTAATTGCAAGTGTTGAAGATTCTGATAAAACACTGAAAATACTAAGAGGTTTCAATGCCAATCCATTTTCTATTCCTGAAGGGATTCCACAGATTCCAGCACAAGCATATTCACTTGCTGAAAATAAAATCAAAGAACTAACAGCAAAGCAATCAGCAAATACAAAACAGATTGCAAAACTTACAAAAAAAATTAGACGTGATATTTTAACAATTCATGAAGAAGCTCAAGTTGCCAAAGACGTACTTGAAACATTAAGAAAGCCAGGCGGAACAAAGAATTTTGCAGTTATTCAAGGATTTATTCCAAGTAAAATGGAAGAGAAATTTAAAAATGTAACCAAACAATGGATGTCAGTTTCTGAAGATATTGAAGATCCTAAATTAAAAGAACAAATTCCAATTCTATTTGATAACCCAAGATTTGTTAGAACATTTGAAGTAATTACAGAGAGTCAAGGAATTCCAGGAAAAGGGGAGGCAGACCCAACACCTATGATTGCTCTGATGTGGCCAATTTTCTACGGACTCATGTTTGCAGATTTAGGTCACGGTTTGCTATTAATGGGAATGGGATTATTATTCAAATTCAAAGGACAAGGTACACTTTCAAGATGGGGAATGTTAATTGCAATCTCAGGAGCTTCTGCAGCTATTGCGGGTGTTGGAGCGGGTGAAGCATTTGGATTCCACTTGGATCATATGGGACCTTTAGAAGGTTTGTTAGAAGAAGGAGGAGCCTTACACTCGATAAGCTGGTTAGTAGGAATTCTCAGTGTTGCCGAATTAACATTTGAACAAGTAATCAACATTCTCAAGGTGTCATTATTCATTGGAATTGTGCATCTTGTATGGGCAATGGTTCTACGTGTCAAGAGATTAGCAAAAGAAGGTCACAAGTTTGTAATGTACATGGAAGCAATTCCAAATATCACACTATATGGCGGAATTGTAGTAATAATGATGTGCGCAATTGGTGCAAACTATGATGTTATGAACATGTATTCCAAAATACATACAGAAGCAGTTCCATGGGTTACAATTTTCTTAGGAGATTGGGCTCAAGTTTGGATAATCACAAGAATTTCAGTAATCATAGTAATTGTATCAATGACAATGATGATGATTGGAGGAATCCTACATGCAAAGAGACATCCTGAAGACGGGGGTTCTGCGGCAAATGTTGTAATGGAAGTTTTCCTAGGCAAAACAGTAGAAGCATTAGCTCACACAATCAGTTATGCCAGACTTGGAATCATGTTACTTGTACACGCTGCATTACTAATGACAGTTAACAATGCATTTGGTTCTCTAGGCGGATTTGAATCAGGTGCAGCAATGGCAATGATAATTGGAGGAAACTTGGGCATTATGATGATTGAAGGATTAATTGTATACATCCAATCACTCAGATTGCACTTGTATGAGTTCTTTACAAAATGGTATGATGGTGGTTCACAGCCATTTAGACAAATTAGACCAGAGCTAATTTACAATCAATTTGTTTGGAAGAACAAATAATCAACGTCTATTTTTCTATAGGAAGATCCAAGTTATTTCCCCATTCACCCCAAGATCCCAAATAGACCCTTACATTTTTGAATCCAAGTTTTTTCAAAACCAAAAAGGAATTAGCAGCCCTATATGCTCCCTGACAATAAGTGACAATTTCAGAGTCTTTTGAAATATCATACATTTTAGATAATTCATCATCATTTTTGAAAGTCCCATCATCAGAAAGATTTTGATTCCAATCAATGTTGATAGAATTAGGAATATGGCCAGTTTGAGCAGCTCTAACTATACTTCCATCATATTCACCAATAGAACGAGCATCAATGATTTTCAAATTCTCTAAATTGTCTTGAATATGCTCAAATCCTGAAATAATATCAGGGTTAACTTTTCCTAAAAATTCTGACGGTTTGAAATTATTTGGTTTGGTTTCAAGTGTGAGATTTTCTTTTTTCCATTTTGCAATTCCACCATCTAGCATAGAGACATTTTGATGAGAAAAATACATCAACATCCAAACACCTCTTGCTGCAAGCATTCCAGATACAGAGTCATAAAAGATAATTCTTTTTTCAGATTTTACACCAAGAAACGAAAGTAGTTTTCTTGCTTGGCTGTTAAAATTTTCAATCCCTTCTTTTGTTGTATCTATCCAATGAAATGCAAATAGATCTAAATGAACAGATCCTGGAATATGATCCTCAGAGTACTCCTTGAAAGAGCGAGTGTCAGCTATAATGATGTCAGGATCATTAAGAATTGATTTTAATTCAGATGTGGAAATTAACATAAGTTTGATAAAAAGTTCAAAGGTAAATTCATTTGGTTTTGATATACTGAATTAATATTAAATTTACACAAAATAATTTAATCAGAATCCATTACACACAGTGTAAGGATAAAAAAATAAAAAGAGAAAAAAAGGTTTTTTTTCTATTCGTTTACGTATGCTCTTTCGCCATGCTGTGCCAAATCGAGACCAATCTCCTCTTCTTTTGGAGTGACTCTGATTCCGCCCGGCCAAACGGCATCCATTACTTTCAGAATAACCAGTGTAACACCAAAGGCATAGCCTATTGATATCAAAGCACCAAGGATGCTAATTGCTTGCTGTTCCATTCCTTCTGGCGTACCAGTCCATGCTCCGATACCGTCTCCAGTATCCCAAACGTGTGGGCTAGCTAATGTACCAGTCAAAATTGCACCTGTAAGACCACCCATTCCGTGTACTCCCCATACATCTAATGCGTCGTCCCATTTGCGTGCACTCTTGAATGCTATTGCTGCATAACAAATTGTACCAGCTGCAATACCGATTATAATCGCAGCCATTGGACCTACCCAACCTGAGGCTGGTGTGATTGCTACCAATCCTGCTACTGCTCCTGATGCAGCTCCTACGACACTTGGTTTTCCTGTATGTGCCCAAGACATGAGCACCCAAGTGACTGCAGCCATACCAGTTGCTGTATTTGTAACAGTCCATGCGCTGACGGTAATGCCGTCTACCATTACTTCACTACCTGCGTTGAAACCAAACCATCCAAACCAGAGTATTCCTGCACCCAGGACTACCATTGGGATATTGTGTGGCTCCATTGGCACTTTACCATATCCAAGACGTCTGCCAAGGACTAAGGCTCCGGCCAATGCCGCAAATCCTGAAGTAATGTGTACTACAGTACCACCTGCAAAGTCTAATGCGTATGATGGCGATAGTTCTGGATCGAGGTCGAGTGAACCTCCTCCGATGTAGCCTCCTCCCCATACCCAGTGTGCTACTGGATCATAAACGAAGGTACCCCATAAGAGTACGAATATCATCAATGCGCTGAATTTAATTCTGTCAATTAATCCACCAATAATTAGAACTGGTGTAATAATTGCGAAGGTTCCCTGGAACATTGCAAATAGTTGGTGAGGTACTGTACCTGGCCAACCTTGACTACAATAGTCTCCGTCCTTCATTTCATTCATTTGATAAGCATTAGACCAAGTATCTGCACATGGACCTACTTCACCGAGAGGTGCCCACGCTGATACCATGTTGAAACCAACATAGTCTAGATTACCCATGAACATATTTGCTTCAGAATCAATTCCGCCAAATGCTAGTGAGTATCCCCATAGAACCCATTGTACTGACATTAAACCCATTACAATTAGGGTCATACCAAGTACGTTGACGATGTTCTTTGATCTGGCTAATCCGCCATAAAAGAAACCGACTCCGGGTGACATGAGTAGTACCATTGAAGTTGCGGTGAGCATCCATGCTGTATCTCCTGTGTCTATAAGACAAGGCATCATGGCTCCTGCACCATCACTATCGTACCAACATTCGTTAGGATTTCCAGTGTAAATTCCACTGGTTCCTACGACGTATCCGTCCATACCGTCATCAACACTTTGTGCAAATGCTGTTGACATTGCACCAGTTGCTGTGATAGATACTGCGGCTACAAGTAATAGAGCATACTTGTAGTTTCTAGAATTCATTAAATTTTATCGAAATAGAATATTATTAAAGCATTGAAGACACTAAAATTTTTCAAAAAGTAACTTATTATATTATGATATATTGTGATAGTAACATAGAATATGAAAATTATGATAGAGATGAACAAATGAAGTCAAAACCTAAAGCTAAACTAGCAGTTTTTGATACATTTAAGACTAAAAATCAAGATTTAACAGGAGAAGCAAAAAGACAAAGATCGATCATTACCATTCTTGGAAATAATGTAAATCCAGCTGAACGAACAAGAACAGGAATTTCCCAAAAAATTGCAGAAAAACAAGAAATTAGCTGGAAAAATATCTATTCAGGAATTTTCAGGGATCTAGATGAAATATTACTCCCCATGGAAATAGCAGAAGAAGCTGGTAGATTACCATTAAAAAGAGGACCAAAAGCGCTACAAGAAAAAGGAATTCCGTATTATCAATTAACAAAAAAAGGAGTCTTGATAGGATCAGCAATTAATGGAATTGAAAATATGCCAGCACAATTAAAGATATTTTTTGCAGAATCTAATCCAAAAGAAAAAGAATTTGAGAAAATTTTAACTAAATTTATGACTACCAGTCCAACTTTTACATATTCAATTTTTCAAAAATATGTAAAAGCATTTTGTGAAGATAAAATTAAAGAATTGCTTCCTTTTGATCTCTCAAAATTACAAGATATATCAGATAAGAATTTGATTATTCAAAAGGAAGTTATTTTGGCCTTTGGAAAACTCTCAGTTCAAGAAAAAAAGGAAGCAACCGCATTTTTAGAGAAAATTGCGTAAAAATTGAGTCTAATTTGTAACGCCAAACATTAAAATCCACTATTCATAGATTTTAATCATGGGTAAAAACGTCTATGCGTCAGTAAAATCATACAGTCAAAGAGGGAAATTACTGAAGAGATCAGATTATCAAACTTTAGCTGAATCAAGAGACATAGAAGAGTTAATGACTAGAATCAAGAATACAATTTATGCAGATGCGGTTGCAGATGTTCAAAAACCATACACCTCACAAGGAATAGAATCGGGTTTAAGAGGACATTTAGCTGACGTTCATTATTCAATTGCTAAAACTGCTGGAGATTCTCCAATTTTAGATGCATATTATATGAAATTCATCATATCAAATTTAAAATTAATTTTGAAAGGAAAAGTATTAGGAAAATCGCAAGAAGAAATTGAAACCCATATCAATTTACATGCTGAAGAATTAATTAAACAAAGAGACATAATCATAAAGGCTCTAGTGTCCAAAGATCTAGAAGAAGCAGTTACTAGTTTGAATTCAGTTCAGTTTGGTGAAGAAATATCAAAAGCAGCATCACTTTACAATGAACAAAAAAATCTCCAAATATTTGATACTTATTTTGATAAAATTCTATATCTCCAATTAGGTCGTGCCTTAAAAAATAATAGAGATAGAGATGTAATAAAATTAGTTGGAATGGATGTTGATTTCTATAATCTTCTCAGTGTAATTAGAGGTAAATTATGGGGATTAGATGAAGCACAAATTCAAGATTTGATTGTGACACAAACTGCAACAATTACAAAAGAACTACTTGGAAGAATGATGTCTGCAGCATCAGTTAGAGATGCGTTTAATGAGTTAACAAATACAAAATACAAAAATCTGATTTCTCAAAATGAAAATGAATTAGATGCAGTTGCAGAATTTGAAAGATCGTTTGAAATGGAACTTTACAATGCATCTGCAAGATCATTTTCAAAAATGTTTAGTTTTGCAACCATTGTAGGAATTACAAAGTTGACAGCATTTGAGGTAAGAAACTTAGCAGCTATCGCATATGCAATAGAACAAAAAATACCAACTGAAACTACAATGTCAAAATTAATTGTACACGAAGAATAATTTTGTAAAAATGATTAAATTTCCTAAAAAGAAAAACGATATTCCAATAGAAACTCTGATCAATTATGTTTGGATTAGTGCATTCATGGCTATGATTTTCTCATTACCGGCATTAGGCATATTTTTGGGAATTTACTACGGTACAGGAAATATTGCAGTCGGAGCAATTCTAGGATTTGCAGTTCATTTCATCACTTTAGCATTTGCAAGTAGAATCTCTAAATTTTTAACTAAAATAATGAGCTAAACTTTAAGAAGCTAAAATCAAAGGTAATTTACTATGATGGGAGATAGGGATTTTAGAACAACAATTCAAACGGCATTATCTTCAATAGGAAAAGAATTACAATTAGACATAGACCCAAAAAATATTCAAACGTGGGATCCCCGGGTACCGAGCTCGA
>JGI24915J38486_100122_pt1 | contig 33118 bp, 20 predicted proteins | sample LinPfosmplate3_FD_38486 | JGI IMG/M metagenome (IMG submission 38486)
TGCAGGTCGACTCTAGAGGATCCCACCCCATTGCTCCGTTTGAAAAGCTTTCCAGTCCAAGCCGAACCAATTCAAGTGGAATACCAATACTCCATGCAGCTGCGGCACAAGCGAGTGCATTATCAACCTGAAATGACACCAACCCGTGATGAACAAGTGGTACTTTTTCTAAGCTTGCTAAACGAGTTTCACGTGGTCCATCACAAAGCACAATCCATCTGTCACGAATTGTTGCCCCAAGGCCCCCTGACGCTAGATGCTCAGTGAGGACGGGAAGTTCTGGATCCAGAGCAAAATAAATGACCCGACCGCGGCACCATTTTTTCATATCGACAACCAGTGGATCTGCTGCATTCAGGACGGCAGCACCTGTGGACCGCACAGCTGCAACTATTGCCCCTTTCACCCAGGCAAGCTGTTCTGGGGTATCTATCTCGTTCAGACCGAGGTGATCGCCTGAGGCAATATTGGTAACAACGGCTACGTCACACGCATCAAATCCACACCCTTCTCGCAGGATACCTCCCCTCGCTGTTTCAAGCACAGCTGTCGACACATTCGGCTGTGCCAATACTCGTCGTGCACTTGCTGGCCCGCTGCAATCCCCTGTGTCTAGTTGCCTGTCACCCACCCACACGCCTTCAGTGCAGGCAATGCCAACGTTTGCGCCACCCGTAGAAGCAATATGAGCTAATAGCCGCGTTACTGTCGTCTTGCCATTCGTTCCAGTGACGGCAGCAACGGGTACTCTGCCATCATCCTCTGTTTTGAAAAGTGTATCGACGATAGCCGAACCAACGTCTCGAGACTCTCCAACCGTTGGCTCTAAATGCATACGAAGACCAGGGCATGCGTTAATTTCAACAAAGCCGCCATGCTGTGACGATAACGAGTGATCAATACGTGTCGCCACGATATCAACACCGGCGATATCAAGCCCAATCACACGCACTGCATCAATCGCTAGCCGTACTGTGTCCGGATGAACCAAATCCGTAACATCCTCAGCAGTACCTCCAGTACTAAGATTCGCATTCCTACGAAGAATGACCAGTTGACCACTACACGGAATAGCATTTTTTGAAAAACCTTGCTCACGGAGGGCATCCTCTGCAGCGGCATCAAGGCATAAATACGAAAGTGTTCCAGCATGGTCAGCACAACGACGAGGATTTTGGTTCTCTTTTTTAACGAGTGCCTCAATCGTTGAAATGCCATCACCTATTACAGAAGGAGGGAGACGGCGGGCAGCGGCAACAAGTACATCACCGACGACCAAAAGGCGATAATCATCTCCTGCGAGACAACGTTCAATAACAACTTCATCCTCTTCCGAAATCGCCACGTTGTATGCTCGGTGAACCTCATCCTGAGTTGTTAGGCCAACTGAAACACCTCGACCTTGATTACCGCAGCGAGGTTTTATGACTACTGGTAAACCAATCTCTGTAGCGACTTGCCAAGCCTCCTCAGCAGAGGATATCGGCCTCCCTTTCGCAACTGGGACACCGGCTTCTTCAAGCAGAAGACGAGTCAATTCCTTATCTTGTGCGATTGTCTCACCAACCACTGATGTCTGGTCAGTTTCAGCTGCAACTATACGTCGCTGCTTTGACCCAATACCAAGGCGAACCAATGAACCCTCATTCATTCTGCGTACAGGTATATCTCTTCGTTGTGCTGCTTCTACGATTGAACGAGTGCTAGGACCAAGTTGTTCGAGAAGCAACTTCTCTCGTAAATCTTCGACAGTGCGATCCACATCAAAGTTCTTCCCTTCAATCGCTGCAGTAAGCAACCGGTGTGCCGCATACAAGCAATCAATTGCAAAACGTTCTTCCTTGTATTCGATAATGACGTTATAGACACCACACTTTTTTGTTTCTTTCGCCCTACCATACCCAACCTCTGTACCGCCAAGCGTTTGAAGTTCGAGTGTGACATGTTCGAGCACATGACCCATCCATGTACCGGTTCGTAATCTTTCAAAGAATCCTCCTCGCTCACCAATCGAACAACGATGTTCGATCATGCTGGGCAACCATTTCATCAATCGCTCGTTAAAGCCAACCAAAGTATGCGATGGATGCTCCTCAAGCCATCCAAGGTCAACCCGAACTTCAAGAACCGGAAATCGAGCCCACTGGTTCGGACCCTGAAGTACTTTAATATTCTCAATATGCATAAGTGGAAACATCCATAGAAGAAATTTTCAAATCTAATAACGATGCCAAGCAAGTCGAACACGCACCGCGAAGAAGCCGATAATCTACGCCGGTGCTTAATCTATAAAAACTTTTCATGACACTGCTGACCCAGGCTCCAACAAAACACTTTGTCACGCTGCCGTGATCTAAATATTCGATCAAAAACAGAGCCCGTGCTCTCACGCATGTGGTCCTGAAAACACTTCCACATGATGGGAAGTATGGCAGAACCTTGTTACAATACTGTTTAATATCTCACTTCCAAATACTTTTCCTCAACATCTGCCTATTCAAGCAGACATTGAGAATTCTTCCGAACCGCATTCAAGAAGCCCCGGCAAGCCATTATTTTAAGGGGAATTACTCGAAAAATACGTCGAAGTTCAACGACTTCAACAGACTACCACCAACTGCATTTTACATACCAAAAATGCATCGCTGTGTAGCTGTCATGGCACAAAACAAGATCTTGATGGCTCTAAACTCAATTTTTCTGCCTTATTTCAGTACTCTCTTAGATTGTTCCAGCAATTATTGGGAGCATACTTTCATCTTCCAACAATTGGTGCCTGTAGTTTTTTCCGACTATTTGAACACCTTGGTGTGTAATTCCTATACACACCAGACTCATAGTCACCTCTTTTTTAGTAGAACGTATTCCAGCGTCTTCGGTACAACTTAAGAATGGCATCAGCCGAATCCTTTGATAGCGTGAGCTCAAATCCATCAGAAACCCTGCTGTCATGCTGTCATATCAATCTTGATGAGCAGGCAAAGTTCGGCTCCGGCTGGATAGCAGTTACTACCGAGGCCTTGTACTCAGGAAAAGGCCTACTGCCTGTTGAACAAATTGCCATTGATGAGCTTCAGAACCTCGCACAACATCAATGGTCCCTTCAAAAAGAATTGTGCCTCACACTCACAACTCGCCCAACTATTGGCCAGCTCGAACTACGTTCAGGTCAAGAAGTTCTTCAGTGCTGGAAGTTTAGTGCCGGAATAACACCGGAGGTTGAACGCCTAAAGGATTGTTTCGAAACTCAATGTGAGTTTTTCACGCACGGAGAAAAGCAGACTTTCAACCCAAAGAAAAATACTCCTGTAGGTCTACATAACGTACCAAAAAAAATATCCACAGGATCCTTAGCCGCACTCATTCGAGTACTCCGATTCGCTGCTCCATATTGGTGGGTGGTTGTCATTGGCACACTACTCGCTTTGGGGACAACGTTTGCCAGTCTGGTACCGCCATATCTCACAATGCCACTCGTTGATAAAGTGCTTATACCACACCAATCTGGAGAGCACGTGCCCCTGGGGATCGCTGTACCGTACCTGGCTGGTCTCGCTGCAGCAGCTGTCGTAGCTTCGCTTCTTGGCTATGGGCGAACATGGATACTCGCCTGGGTAAGCGAACGGATCACCGCAGACCTGCGAATTCGCACCTATGCTCACGTGCAGTCACTATCACTCGACTTTTTCGCGACTCGCCGAACTGGCGACCTTATTTCGAGAATAGGAAGTGATACCGAACGACTGAATAACTATTTGTCGATCAGTCTTATTGATTTTTTTTCCAACATTTTACTTGTGTTGTTCACAGCTATTGTGCTGTTTACCATTTCGCCACTACTTGCAGTAATGACTCTTGTTCCATTCCCTTTTGTGATTTGGCTTGTCTATTCGGTTCGTGGCCGACTCCAACAAGGCTTTTCCCGCAGTCGAATTGCATGGGCTGATATGACCAGCGCTTTGGCCGACACCATTCCTGGAATCCGTGTCGTAAAAGCCTTTGCTCAAGAGGAACGTGAAATTAATCGTTTCCGACGCGCGAACCATCGTGTCCTTGAAGCAAATGACCATGTCAATATTACTTGGAGTTACTTTGGTCCGCTCGTTACTCTATTTAGTGAATTCGGGGTTCTCGTTATTTGGGCGAGCGGCGTGTGGCTGGTTTTCAATAATTCAGTCACTGTTGGCACTTTGACTGCCTTCCTCGCCTACATTTCACGGTTCTACGGAAAAGTTGAATCAATGGTTCGCATGGTTCCTGCAACTCAACGAGCCGCTGCAAGTGCCCAGCGCATATGTGATCTTCTCGACTGCCAGCCAACAGTAGCAGAACCAGTTGTTCCACATCATATTGAACATGTCAAAGGAAAAATTGATTTACAAAATATCTATTTTCGGTATGGCAACCGTGAAGTTCTTCATGGAATTAGTCTGACCATCGAAGCTGGAGAGATGGTCGGACTTGTCGGCACGAGTGGTGCCGGAAAAACAACACTTGCGAATCTTATCTGTCGTTTCCATGACCCAAGTAGTGGGAATGTATCTATTGATGGGATTAATCTTCGCGAACTTTCACTTAACAATTACCGAGGGCACATTGGATGCGTTTTACAAGAACCTTTTCTTTTTTTTGGGTCGATAGCAGAAAATATTGCGTACGGCCGACCAAACGCAACGCGTGAAGAAATTGTTACAGCTGCCCGTGCTGCCGGCGCTCATGAATTCATTCTTCGGCTTCCACATGCATACGATTCACGCGTTGGTGAACGCGGAGCACAACTCTCCGGCGGTGAACGCCAACGCATCTCAATTGCTCGGGCGCTTCTAGTTGATCCTGCGATTCTTATTCTTGACGAAGCAACGTCAAGCGTTGACGCTGAAACTGAATCCCTTATTCAGCATGCAATCGAAAAACTTGTCACCGGCCGAACCACGATCGCTATTGCTCATCGATTAGCAACACTTCGGCGAGCTGATCGTTTAGTGGTACTCGAGCATGGCCAGATTGTTGAAATAGGCACACATGACGAACTGCTTGCCATCGGCGGAACCTACGCTCGACTCTACCAAACTCAAATCATCGACAATCAATCACACGAACTACAGCAACCGTTTCACTCTATATCGAGATTTGCAAAGGAATAAAATGTTTTCTGCATGCAAATGCGGGATAGGGCAACTACACAATGAAGCTATCGAATATGACGCAATTAAATATCAATGATTGCATTTTATCCTGCTCTCAGGATGGAAATATGAAACTGGTTACACCAACAGGCAAGCATGTTGATGGGGTACACGTTGTACGAGCATTTCCATTTACTGCCGCTGATGGCCCAATTGCTATTGTCGATGGCTACGGTAATGAAATCATCTGGATTCATGACCTTGGCTTACTTTCGTTGGAACATCAGCAATTCATGAAACGTCTGTTAGAAACAGAAGAATTTCTTCCACGGATACATTCGATCGAATCTGTATCGAGGGGCACACCCTACCGCTGGAGCGTGGTCACCGATCGGGGTGATACCTTTTTTGAACAGGCATCTTCTGATGGAGTCGCGTGGCACACGGACGGTAGCGTCACCATCACTGATTGTGATGGGATCTGCTATTTGATCCCAACTGTCCAGCATCTTGACCGACGAAGCAGAAGGCTTCTCGAACGGCATAGCTAAGGGTAAATATCTACCCTTTTTGACCAATCCTACTGACCTACCAGTTCTTAATTAAAACTGGATGGAATGCGCCGTTCATACCGACTGTAGCCGAATTTTCTCGAGAAAAAAGGCTCAAGAATCCTAACAATACGGTTGAAAGACATTTCCAAGCAATTAGGCTCGTGAGAGTCAAGGTGTTCCTTTTGGAGTCCAAACTAATGGTCCATTTTCAGCGTTGTACTGTACGAACGTTTTTCAACCGTGTTTTCCCCGTGTTCGTAAAGACAGGGATTTCACTGGGTGGATTAGCTGTGATTCTTTCTGCGGCACCCTGTGCCGGTCAATGCTGCGGTCAACCCGTGATCGCGCCAGTAGTCTCGCAGTCGTATCGTTTAGATTACCAGACGGTCTACGAAGAACAGAAAATGACTGCGTATCGAATGACGTATGAGACTGTCTATGACTCAAAAACGTATACGGTACAAAAACCGGTGTGGGAAACAGAAACCCGTCAACGAAGCTACACCGTTCAGCGCCCAGTTTGGGAAACTCAAAATCGTGAAGAACGCTATACGGTCATGAAGCCTGTTTATGAAACAGTAGTTCAGGACCGCAGCTACAACGTTGTACGAGACGTTGTCGAAACAGGGACACGTGAAGAGCGGTACACCGTTATGAAACCAACTTACGAGACGAGCATGCAACAGCGGGTCAGTACGGTTTGCCGACCTGTGTATGAAACTTCAGAAAGACAGGAAGCGTATACCGTTGCCCAACCTGTCACCACAATGAGAACTGCCTACTCTGTTGGGAGTACACCTGTTGATACAGTGACACCAGTTGTAACACCTGGGTATACGTCACTCGGATGGCAACCCCGTACGCAATGGGTGAATCCGTACACAGGCGTTTCGTCCTGGAGACGTGGTGGCTTCGCATGGAATGCTACTCCAGGTGTCGTCGTCAATCAGGTCAATCGTGTATACCAACCAACAGTCACGCCTGTTCAAGTACCACAAACAACCTATGTTAATAGAGTTGTAACGCGAAAAGTGCCCGTTCAAACAGTCCGTTATGTCAACGAACAAATTGTTCAACAAATTCCGGTCCAAACGCTAAAGATGGTGCCAGAAATCCAAGTTCGACAAGTTCCTGTGCAAACTGTTCGGAAAGTAGTTGAACGCGTTGAGAACAAAGTTCCGGTACAAGTGTGTAAATATGTGGCTGAGGAACAGGTTCGACAGATTCCCATTCAGGTACTCAAGTACGTTGCCGAACAGCGCGTCGAACCAATTTCGGTACAGGTCTGCAAATATGTTTCCGAGCAAAGAACCGCTCAGGTACCAAGGGTTGTTGCAAAACAGATTCCTTACACATACGTAGTGCGAAAGCCTCGTACTGTAGTAACACGTGTCCCACTCGACCCATGTGGAAACCAAATATCTATAGCGCCAGGTGCAGCAGTTTCTGCGACCGCACCCGTTCTTCCTCCAGCGTCGACTCCTCCAATGACGCCAGCAGCCCAGACGACTCTTGCACCTACTCCTGCCACGCAAGCACCAATTACAGGCAATGCCCCAATAAAAACATACAGTGACAGGCCGACCGACACGTCACCATCAAACGATACGGGCTGGAAAGATTCAGATTTGAACCATGTAAGCCCAGAAGCTGGCTCAGCACCATCGGTCAGTCCGCCAGTCCAAACAAATCGACCCACAGGGGACAGTAACCCAAAAAATCTGACACCGGAACAGCCCACTCCTGCTGCTGGAACATCCCTGAAACTGCAACTCATTCCAGAACCACCGACCACGCAGACTACTTAAGGCACCGGCTAGACTTTAACAGGTACATCGTTTTCTTGGTCTGAACCAGGTGTGCTTCACTCAACGACGACAATATTTTTGATACTGCATCGTCATTTTTCCAACTCGTTTTTATTCGTTAGCCGCGGCATTACGAGTTTCACCTAAAACTCGTGTTTAAGACGAGGATTTCCTCCAAGGACATGTCCTCTAATGCAACACGACACCGAAGTCCTGTACACTCAGACGTATTGGTTCGTATCAAAAACAAGTATCACACCAACGATTTAAATTTCTCCAGAGGAACAATCACGATCATGTCCTTTCATGTCACCCATCGACTGATTGTTACCACAATACTCGCAGGCACATTCGCTGCAGTTGGATTCAGCACACAGGCATCACCGATAAAGGCCCTGATTATCGATGGTCAAAATAATCATAAAAATTGGCCCCAAACAACTCGGATGATGAAACACCGCCTTAAAGAATCGAAACTTTTTGATGTTATTGATAATGTGACGCATGCTGCCCAAGGTGAAGATTTATCGTTCCAGCCTTCGTTTGATAATTACGATGTCGTTATTAGTAACTTTGGACATCGCGCTAGTCCTTGGAGAACGCAAACAAAGAAATCTTTTGAATCTTTTGTAAAAGAAGGTGGTGGACTCGTCGTGATTCATGCCGCTGATAACTCATTTCCGGAATGGGAGGCCTACAACCGCATGATTGGTCTTGGTGGGTGGGGAGGACGCTCCGAGAAAAATGGTCCATACGTTTATTTCAATGATGATGGTGAACTCATCCGTGACACATCCCCTGGACCCGGTGGTGCGCACGGACCTCAGAGTGCTTTTCCTATTACTATCCGAGACAGTAAGCACCCTATAACTCGGGGCATGCCTTCAATGTGGCTACATGTGAAAGACGAACTTTATGAAAGCCTTCGTGGACCAGCTGAAAACATGAACGTATTGGCAACAGCCTATTCCGCACGAACACAACATCATGAGCCGATGATGCTGTGCATTCAGTATGGTAAAGGTCGTGTCTTTCATACGCCGATGGGCCATTCCAATGAATCACAAGAATGCGTCGGTTTCATTACAACTTTTCTTCGTGGTTGTGAATGGGCGGCCTCTGGACATGTCACTAAAGCAACTCCCGAAGATTTTCCAACCGCTGATGCCACTAGCAGTCGTTCTTTCAGGCCCTCCACTCCGTGACAAATCGATACCTTCTTGGTGTTGACTTTTCATCTGCACCAAGTCGCCGCAAGCCAATTACCGTTGCCGTCGGCCTCAACCCATCGGCCGAAGACCCTGTGTATCGGCTCGAGACCATTCGTGAAATTGAAACACTCGAAGCCTTTGAGCGCATGCTTGCTGAGCCACAGCAATGGCTCGGTGGTTTTGATCTACCGTTTGGTCAACCACGAACACTTATCGAACATGAAGGGTGGCCGACCAAATGGGATACATTTGTAGAATTCTTTTGCAGACAATCGCGAGAACACCTTAGAAACACCTTTCGGCAATGGTGTGACAGTCGCCCACCAGGAAATAAATTTGCATGGAGAAAAACTGATAAACTATCCGGATCGAGCCCGGCAATGCGATGGACCAATCCACCGGTTGCATGGATGATGCACGCGGGCATTCAACGAATGCTTCATGCTGGCCTTGCGTTTCCTGCACATCGCTATCCTCATAAAAGAACGCATATCAAACGCATTGCCCTTGAAGCATACCCCGGATTCACGGCACGCAAAGTCACTCGTGACTCATACAAAAGTGACTCTCCAGCCAAGCAGACTCGTGAACGACAATACCGAAGAGAGCTTATTCTCGATGCCCTTTCAGCCGGTCAAGCTGGGCTCGCAATACGCTTTGAAGCCGACCGACAGTGGAGGAAACGTATTATCGCAGATGCTCGTGGTGATTTACTCGATGCCGTTATCTGCAGTTTACAGGCTGGACATGCCGGCTTACAGCGAAACTTTGGACTCCCACGTACTCTTGATACCCTTGAGGGCTGGATTGCTTCAGTCCCTGTGAGGTAGAACGATGTTCACTCCATCTATTTTATTCACACCGGTTGAGCACTATCGAACATGACACCGCTAGAGACCGATGTCGAACAAAAAGATTGTTTTGCCGAACCTGCATTACTTGATGAGCCGCAGTCTCTCGAACTTTTCCAAGAGAATTCGCTTGGGATAACTCGGCTTTATACAGTAGCTATGATGGCAGATGTTCTTGGTGTCAGTCAGGCAACAATCCGTCATTGGCGTCGAAACAAATTGATTCAGGCCACGCGGTCCTCCAGTTCAATTGATTGGTATGATTATTCCACGCTGGTCATAGCAAAAGACCTGTCACGACTCCTTCGCTCGGGCCTTTCACTTCGAGAACTGAGCAACCAGATACACCTTTTTACCAATGGTGATGATCGCCGTGTTGGTGAGGTAATCAGTCAAATTGTTATAGATGGCCGAAGACTGAGCCTTCGCTGGAATGACCACCTTCTGTCCCCTGGCGGGCAGATGCAGCTGGATTTTTATGCCTGTGACGGAGATGCTGACACGAATCATAATGCGCCACAGCACGTGAAACAAACAACAACACTTCCGGTTGTTCTATCCTTTGATGCTGCTCAACCCGACATACTCATTGAAATTCCTCATGAAAGCGTCGCAGCCATCCCTTCCTCAACTGAACTTTTGGATATTGCAGCTGATCTTGAGGCAGCTGGAAACTTTATTGAGGCCTCCGAGGCACTGCGAGCAGTACTTCAATCTGGGGGTCCATGTGCGTCTATAACCTTCATGTTAGCAGAGACGTTGTACCGGGCGGGTGATTTAGCTGCAGCGAGGGAACGGTATTATACAGTTATTGAACTCGATGAAGATCACCTTGAGGCCCGTACCAGCCTCGCATGTATCCTTGCTGAACAAGGTGATCCTGAACTGGCAACTGCTGCACTCGAAGGCGTTCTCAAACAACAACCAGACTATGCTGATGCACACTGGCACTTGGCAGGCATTCAGGCAGAGGCGGGATATGAAGAAAAAGCTTGCTTTCATCTTCATCGATTTCTTGCACTTGCACCTGAAAGTCCATGGGCCAGTCTGGCACGCGAACAACTTTCGAAACACTGAATAGTTCCGGCGAGTTATGGGCTGAAACCGCTATTAAGCAAGCCAATCCGTGAGGACGCGTCCGTGGACATCTGTTAATCGGAAATCACGGCCACTGTGACGATACGTCAACTTCTTATGATCGAGTCCGAGCAGATGCAGCATGGTTGCCTGGAGATCATGTACATGAACAGGGTTTTCCACTGCTTTAAATCCAAACTCATCTGTCGCACCATATGCCACGCCACCTTTAACTCCACCACCTGCCATCCAAACTGTAAATCCATGATGATTGTGATCTCGTCCTGTCGCAGTTTTAGTTCCCGCATCATTGGGCAGCTCAACGGTTGGCGTGCGACCAAACTCACCACCCCAGAGCACTAAGGTGCTATCGAGAAGGCCAAGTCCGACTAAATCATCAAGCAGCGCACCAATTGGCTTGTCAGCTTCACCAGCAAGCTTTCGATGATTCTTTTCAATTTCCTGATGACTGTCCCATGGCTGCCCCTCTCCATGCCAAACCTGAACGTAACGAACACCGCGTTCAACAAGCCGCCTTGCGATGAGTAATTGTCGACCGTGCGGTGTATCCCCATATCGCTCAAGAATGTGTTTGGGCTCTTTGGTGACATCAAATGCTTCACCTGCTTCAAACTGCATTCGCCAGGCGAGTTCCATACTCGTAATCCTCGATTCCAATGCAGCGTCGGTCTTTCTTTGTTGAAGATGTTTTCGATCAAGGGCTGCCATCAACTCAAATTGCTCTCGCTGCACTTTTTCGCCAAGCACCGGATGACGAATACATTCAACTAGTTCATCTCCTTTTTTCTTTTTTGTATCGATATACGTTCCCTGAAATACACTCGGAAGAAACGCACTACGCCAATTTGCTGTACCAGATATTGGATATCCACCAGGGCACATTGCAACGAAACCAGGCAGATTTTGATTCTCTGTCCCAAGGCCATACGTCACCCAGGCCCCTGCTGAAGGACGAACAAGCCTTCCATCACCGCAATTCATAAGCAGCAGCGAAGGCTCATGGTTTGGCACGTCTGCATGCATCGATCGGACAACAAGTAATCGATCAGCATGGCGAGCCACCGATGGGAAGAGTTCACTCACTGGCAGTCCACTTTCACCATATTGATGAAACTGAAACGGCGAGGGCAACGCCGCCCCTGTTCGCCGTTCCGTTTTCAATGCGCCTGGTATTTCACGACCAGCATATTCTTCAAGTTTTGGCTTTGGATCAAACGTATCAATATGACTTGGCCCACCATTAGCAAAAATATGAATCACAGCTTTTGCACGAGCAGGAAAGTGCGGAGGGCGTGGGGCGAGTGTATTTGCCTCATGTTGATTCAGACCTGGTGGCTTCGCATTGATGCTCTGCTGTAGAGCTGCTGAAGCAGCCATCCAACCAATACCAAGACCAGAACGCATGAGCATTTCTCGCCTCGAATAATTCTGGAAGAGATGGTGATAATTCATAAACTCGATCTTCATCAGATTTATTGTTTAGTCGACATATTGAAATTCAGCCGTTGACATAAGAGCTTGCGCCAGTTGAGGCCAAACACCAAATTCATCAGATGATGAACCGCTCGATCTTTCTATCCATTCTTGCACCATTTGAATCTCATCTCGTTGGGGACTCCGAGCGAGGACTATTCTCCAAAGCTGTTTGATACGTGCTTGGGTGTTCGATTCTTCTAACAAGCGATCAGCTACTTTCTTTGCTGCGTCAATTACGAGAGAGGAGTTCAGCATGACGAGCCCCTGCTGAGGAACAAGCGTTGTCGACCGAACGTGTACTGCAGTGTCTGGATTCGCAATATCGAACGTCCTCAACACCCCCGGTACGTCCTGTCTATCGACCCAACTATAAAGCGTTCGTCTCGCACCGTTATCCGGATCAAGTGGATTCATACCCGGACCACCACGTGCATCAAGCTCAAGTGTACCTGCAGCCATGAGGAGGCTGTCTCGCCAAGCCTCCCACGAAAGGCGACGACGACGCGATCGACTATAGAACATATTATCCGGGTCGCTGGCTAACGTCTCCGGCTTTGCGGTTGATGATTGTCGCCAGGCCTGACTGAAAATGATCTCTCGATGAAGCCATCCTATACGCCATTTGCCGTCCTCAACAAATCGCCTTGCGAGGTCATCAAGTAATTCAGGATGAGATGGAGGCTCACCCCGCAAACCAAGATCTCCCGGAGTGGTGATCAAACCCTGACCAAAATGATGGGTCCATACCCAGTTCACAAAGACACGAGCTGTCAGGGGATTTTTAGGATCAACAATCATCTCCGCAAGATCAAGTCGGCCACTTGTCTGTTTATCGACATGTTCTCCACCGAGAACATGAGGAACGCGCCGAACAATTTTTTCTCCGCGCCTCCCCGGATTGCCTCTCAAGAAAACAAAACTCTCAGTCGGCTCGGACTTATCAACAAGCACCATAGCTCGCGGAGGGCCACCTGGTACGTCTGCTTGATGCGCGAGAACCTGCCTCTTCTTTTTACTATGTTCGTCCCGCTCTGATCGCTTCGAGACACTCTTCCACTCATTTTCCAGAACGACAAAGGGTGTTCCTGCTTTACCGAACACAAGCCAGAGCGAATGAAGATCTTTCGACTCCTGACTCGAGTTCTCCATGTCATCAGTTTCAGAGGAAACAGCCCTCGCAATAAGACGACCGTACGCAACTGCAAGATCGTTCAACGAACGAGGATTGGCTGAAATAAGTTCCTTCTCGACACACATATTCAAATTGGGGATAGACTCGATACATTGTGTCAATATTTTGTTTGCATCAGATGAAAACATATCGTCAGGAACCTTGGAAAGGTGAGCCCAAGGACCGAGGACGGGATGCGTATCGCTCTTATTATGAAGAAGTCTTTTTAATCTCCCGAGAATAATGGATCGCATTTCATAGCCATCCTGCATCTGTGGCAATCTTCCATCTTTCTTTTCTGACGGCCGGGCAACTTCGATCAGATAATCTGCTGCATGAGCAACTGCCTCTCGAACCGCTCGGTCATAGATTGCCCGTTCATGGTCAGCAAGGTTCTGTTCGAGCTTTGCCATCTTTTCGGAAAATTCAGACGCTTCTTTTGTCTGTGGAGGCTCTCCAATAATTGGTAATTTTTCAGGCGTTTCAGTACTGGCAAAAATACCGTGAAGGGCATAGTAATCGTCAATACCGATTGGTTCATACTTATGGTCGTGGCAGCGTGCGCAGGCAACGGATAGTCCCATAAGCCCGCGTGTCACAAGATCTATTCGATCGTCGATAATGTCATGAACATTTCCACGAAAGGTTCGACCAACTGTCAGGAAGCCAAGTGCCGCGAGATCCTTTCTTAGTACTTCGGGAGTAATACAGTCGGCTGCCAATTGTAATGTGACAAACCGGTTGTATGGCACATCATCATGAAAAGCTTTTACGACCCAGTCCCGATACGTCCACGCAAATGGACTTTTGTTTGACTGTCCGCCAAAGGCATAACCAATCGTGTCCGCATAGCGAGCCAAATCAAGCCAATGGCGAGCCCAGTGCTCCGCGTACTGTGTCGAATCAAGAAGCCGCTGTGCATACGCTCTGTAAGCGGGCTCACTTGGATTTGCTACGAATGCTTCAACGTCATCCACGAAAGGTGGGAGACCAGTGAGATCATAGGAGAGCCTTCGAATAAGCGCGTGGGGTGACGCTTCTTCGGCAGGCTGAATTCCTTGTTTAAGCATTGAGTCGATAAGAAATCGATCAATCCGATTGCTAGACCACTTCTCGCGAAGGTGAACTGGTAAATCTTCGGATAACACTGGCAACTCATGCCGTCGGATCGGCTGCAATGACCAATGGTTTTTCTTTGTCGAAGCAATTCTCTCAGGAATAGAATCTCTTCCATTCGAGATTGGGGTTTCCTCGGACCCGGCACCACTCCAAGGAAGGCCACGCGTAACCCATTCCTCAAGTATCTTGATCTCAACTGCAGTAAGTTTTCCATCAGGCGGCATAGCCAATTCATCGCTTGCCTTTATAACAGTGATAATTCTACTCTTTTGAGTATCGCCGAGTTCAACCACTGCACCGGTATCACTACCTTTCAACACCGATTGACGACTATCGAGTCTCAGTCCAGCCTCTGCAATTTCTTCAGAATGACACTCATAGCAGTTGTTCACCAAAAGCGGACGTACCTTGGTCTCGAAAAATCGCTCCTCATCCTGAACACTTGCTTTCGTCCCAACTGCGAAAGCAGATCCTGCAAGCAGGATGACAGAACAAGCTGTTTGGATAAAGAGTTGTTGACGAAGGAGATACACGCTTCTTTTTTTCCTCTGCAATAAGATCACCTGAATGTAACTACCTTCATACTAATAGCATCCATCTGATGCGTCTTACAAACTTCCTACAAATGGGCTTAAACCGCCTTGGAAACACGCTGAAATCATTCGGGTCGCCCATGCTGGGACAGTTCAATCTTTCACGACGATTCGGACCCGTGTCGGAGTACAGCAAATAGTTCTTCGCAGGTGAGAACAGGCCCGCCGAAAAAAATAGAACGGCCCCACAAAACGATAGTGATTCAGACAGTAACTGTATGAATATGAGCCGCTAAGACCCTAGAAAAGACTAGTAACTGCCCCACGGACCACGGATCGCATGGACACCAAATTGCACGGTGTCACTTGGATGTTGGGGAGTTGGCATAAGCGGACGCGTTCCCGGAACGTATGCGGCTCCCGGGTACGGCTTCCTGTACTGCTGGTATAGAGGCATTACCCGAGAACTGGGAACGCCCCAACTGTACTCGCTCACGAACTCCGCTGTTGGTGGCACGACAAGTGGAACCGGTCTGCCAACATCAGCGTTATACCAGCCACTGTGCCAACTCTTATTCCGTCCTCTCAGAAAATATCGTTTTTCTGTTGCTCGGTGGCCTCCAGCCACAACCGCTTGCGAAAAAGTAATCGTAACTATTCCAGCAATGATTGCGTAGCTGAATAGTGAGAATCGGGAGCCCTTCATAAGCCAGCTTCTTTCCTTGCTGTTTTCATAAAATTAGAATTTGTAATCTTTTGTTTACCACCAGTAGGCATGGGTATCATTCCGCATACCCATCGCACCGGAGCAGCGCACATACCGCCGTCTGTGCTGATAGAGAAACTCATGTGGCATAAAGGGTGGATATGTAACCCATGTATGGCCAACCCGAGCTGGTACAGGTTGTGGTGAAACGTAAAGCTGTGCTCCTACACCGGGATATGGCCCGGGAGGTATTGGTGGGTAGTAATAATTTGAAAAGACATCTGGCGTTGGAGCCTCAACGCCTCCATTAATCGGGTTGGCCGAAGACGCCTGCGAAAACAATCCCGCTGATATGACAACGCAACTCATGATGGCGATTCGTACACTCATTTTTATTTCTCCGTGGAAGCCCTCAACTTATTCGATTGATAGCTTGCATCAGTCCTCTCAGACCCAAAATCCAATCTCTCCGGGGATCACAGGACGGCCCTCCGTGGCACTTCCCCATAATCCATTACTTTCCCTTTGAGGGAGGGTTTCTCCCCGGAAATCTTCGGCATACCCGTCCCAGCGGCACCATTGCGACCCTTGCGAAGCCTTCCCAATCACCCCACGGATAAAGTCTGCCCCGGCAGAGCTATCGGCACGGTTGGATTTTCAATAGGAAATATCACTACACTTTGCCTCACTTACCCGGTTCACCGAAATCCGGACCTCACCCAGTCGTATCCCAAAATTTTTAGTTCCATGACCGCTGCTTCAACACGAACCAAGAAAAAGAAAAAAACAAAATCCCATTCATCGTCCGGTGAAGCTTCTTCTCGGCCTTCGGCACCCTCGGCAGAGGCCAAACGGCCACGAACCAAGCGACGTGCTACGGCACAAAAACTGGCAACTGGACAAAGAGATATTTCAGTCAGTGAATTCTTTGCAAAGAACCGTCACCTACTCGGCTTTGACTCACCTCGAAAAGCACTTCTTACGAGTGTGAAAGAGGCTGTCGATAATTCGCTCGATGCATGTGAGGAAGCAGGAATTCTTCCGGAGATATGGGTACGTATTGATCAGGCGAATGAGACAGGCAATCGGTTTGCTGTGAGTGTGCAGGACAACGGACCAGGTATTGTCCGAAAACAAATACCGCTCATTTTTGGAAAACTTTTATATGGTTCAAAGTTTCATCGTTTGAGGATGAGTCGTGGACAGCAAGGAATTGGCATTTCAGCTGCTGGAATGTACGGCGTACTCACAACAGGTAAACCAGTAAAGATTATTTCAAAAACTTCCCGTAAAGATCCTGCACATTATTACGAACTGCGAATCGATACCAAGACAAATCAGCCTGAAATCCTCAACGGTCGAGGGGCCGGCGTAGACATCCCACCCGGCAAGGCCGGCGATACCATGATGCAAAAACGTGGTATTGAATGGGTAGCAATAAATGACCTCGAAGAAGAAACTGAACACGGAACCCGTGTAACAATTGAAATGGAAGCAAAGTTCCAACGCGGTCGCGGCAGCGTCGAGGAATACTTAGAACAAACAGCTATCTCGAACCCCCACGCTCGATTTCATTTTCAGGCACCAGATGGTAGCGAACGCTTGCTTGAACGCGCGAATCATGAACTTCCTCCTGAGCCGAAAGAGATAAAACCACATCCATACGGTGTCGAGCTAGGTCGCCTTGTCACGCTACTTCAAGAGCAACCAAAGCTGACCTTATCACAATTTTTAAATCAAAGCTTTTCTCGTGTATCACCAACAACCGCCAGAAAGCTTTGTCATGCTGCCAACCTCTCGACACGGACAAGTGCCGGGAAATTAGGCCGCGGCGAGGCAGACGCTCTTTACACCGCTATCCAATCGACTCGTATTCCACCGCCTGCTACAGACTGTGTCGTACCTATTGGTGAGCAACGACTTTTGGCAGGACTTCATCAGGTCGTGCCTGGAGAATTTTTTACAGCAGCAACACGACCTCCCGGAGTCTATCGAGGTAATCCATTCGTCATTGAAGCTTCGCTTGCTTATGGAGGTTCTGTAGCCGCACGGAAAGTCTCGCTGGAGGCACTGACCCAACTTGCCGTTGAAAGTGATGCACGAAGCCTTCGCCAGTTTTTAGCAACAACATTTGGTGGTGTCGGAACAGATGCGGCTGACAAAATTTTAAACGAAGCGAAACTCGCACCTCGGCAATCTCCCTCAAAGCTTAAAAAATCTGCTCTCCGAGATCTTCATGAAGCAATGAAGCATGTTAATCTTGATGAAGGTCATAGCATGAATGTCCTTCGCTTTGCCAATCGTGTACCTCTTCAGTTTCAACACGCAGCCTGCGCAATCACACAGACCATTTTGTCGACGAACTGGCGTTCATACGGTCTCTCACAATCGAGAGGGAGCCTTCCAAGCGGCCCAGTCACTGTGATGGTGCACATGGCAAGTGTTTGGGTTCCGTTCACAAGTGAGTCGAAAGAAGCGATAGCATCATACCCAGAGATTCAAAAAGAAATACGCCTGGCACTCCAAGCCGTAGGTCGAAAACTTGGAATGTATCTCCGACGACGATTAAAAGTTGCACAGGAAGGCCAGCGACGAACTATATTTCTCCGTTACTTAGGGGAAGTTGCCACGTCCGTCGCAACAATCAATGGAGGAAATCGAGACAAGATCTATGAAGAACTTCTCCGCGTTGCAAAAAAGAAGACAGCCGAAGCGGATATTAAATTAGATGAATCTGGCAAACCATTGGAAGAACCCGAAGAGTTGAACCTTGGCGACAATGTCATCATTGTTTCACAGCATGAGGATCAGGAGGCAAAGTCAACGGTCGCGGATTCTGAAAGAGAAGAGAAACCTAATAAAAAGCGCAGGAAAAAAGTTAAAAAGAAAATCATTAAGAAAAGACGGGTGAAAAAATAATGATTCGATCTCTTTCATTTTTTGAAACAACTTCCTTGTGTTTCACTTCGCTATCGATTCTGTTCAGCTGAAAATCAAAACTCTGACACGAACTGGAAAACTCCTGACACTGACATCGGGATATCGATTCATGGCATTGATTTCATGTCCATAAACTCTTCCAGCCATTACAGCGTTGCATCCAGAGCTGGTGGTCACAGCTTATGCGAGGCTATCCTGTGCAGCAACACTTAGACACCGTAGTTACGAGCACTACTGGGTTTCTTCAGCCCTTCTGGAAATAGGAACTGGCCGGCAGTACACCTGATACTTGCGACGACAATTCATCACAGCTACTTGCTTTGCTTCACTGCAAGACTTTCGATGTAGTCAAGAAGACTGCTTACTTCATGCACAGTAAATCTGTTCATAAGCCCTGCTGGCATAACAGATGTGGGCAGTGTCATGCGTTCATCAATCTCGTCAAAATCAATCGACTGCTCCTTGCCGTTGGCATCTCGTAGTACAATGCCATCTGCAGATTCCTTTGTTACAAAACCCGTCACCGTAATGCCGCTGTCTAATAAAAGCAGATTTGTCTTAAATCCTTGGGCAATCGTCTTGTTTGGCATCAGGATTGCCTCAGCAAGCTGCGGACGCCGGTAAATCCTTGCGATAGAACCCAAATAAGGTCCTTTGGCAGGGGCGTCCTCGGACACCGTATGACAATTAACGCATTGGCCGCGAGTAAAAAGCACCTCTCCCAGTGCAATGCTACCGCGAGTGTAAGAATTTACTGCCACAACTGCATCGACCAACGGAAAATCCTCAATCCGCTGCGTTGTATCTTCACCTTCTTGCTGGATACCCAACCGCTTCATGGTACTTTTTGCAAGCTGTTGGATACGTTTGTCTGGGTCGTTGCTGGCGGCAAGAATTCGATCGTTCATTATCGGCGATTTTGTCCAAAATACTGCCTGAATAATCGCATGGCGGCCAGCAACCTGTTGCCACGCCTGATCGAGTGCATGAAGGCTTCTGTCGCGTGACTCCTGCTCGCTCTTTCTATCATTTGCAATTGTAAGGAGGCAGGCCGCATACCACTCGCCACCAGGGCCACCAGCCTCGACATGCAACCGCTCGCTTAAGAGACCGGTATGGTTCTGAATAAGTGGAGACGCCAAAAGCGCTACACGGGCCAATTTTTGTTGCTGCCGAGCGGCAGGACAACGCTGCAAGGTGACGATTGCGTCAAGAACAGAAGGAAACACGTCGGGATCATTGCTGCGAAGAAGTAAAGAAATAATACCAAGTAATGACTCCGGTGAAACACCTGGCTCTTTCACCGCTGCAGTGAGAATTGGAATGGCTTCTGCAGGAAGATTGTCCTGCTGCATCAATTGTTGAATCAGAGACGCTTGAAGCATACTGTTTGTCTGAGCAAGGTTTAATAAAACCGCTAGCCCCCGATCATTGTGAACTCGATTTCGACCAAGTGCCACAACGATTCCAGCAGCTTCGGCTACTGATGTCTCAGGGGCATCAAGCAAGTCATTGAGCACAGTGAGAATCTTTGGTGTTTCCTCCCACAACTCTGGCTGATAATAGGGGCCTCGTGTATCCGGTCGTGTACTCCAGGAATCACCTTTCCAGTTTGCTTCTCGCTGAGCAAGCCGAGCCAACACCTCAATTATAAGAATTCGACGCTCTGGTTCATGCACAACCCGCAAACGGTCTACCATTGCGGACACAACCTCGGACTGATGCATCCGCATAAGCGCGAGCGCGGCAGCTCTACAAGCCATTTGATCCTCATTATCAAACGTTTGTAAGGCGACATCGTATGCGTTTAATTTCACAAGTCCGCGATACGCTGTATGCACAATGAGTGGATCAGCACTCGCAAGATGTATCGCTATGCTCTCCGTGACTTCTGTTGCACCCTGCCGAACAGCTGCAATGATCGATTCAAGAATGGCACGAGAATCAGAACTGGACAGCCACCGCTCAAGCAAATCAGCAGGAACCGGACCACGTGTTCTGGCCGTCTTCAAGTCAATTCCAAAGTCACCACAGCTACGAATAAGCATCGGTACAATTTGGTCATCGTTAGAAATATTCGGTGCAAGAATCTCCAAAATATCATGGCTAGCCTTACTCCCAAGGCCTCTTTGTGAGATTGCATACAGTGCAACGACACGATTTGCGAGTGGTAAGGAACGATCCTGAACCACCTCAAGCAACGCATTCTTCATTTCCTCTGAGAAAGAACGCCGCAACAACATGCGCTGCGCTGCAAGCCGCCTGACGTGGCTGGCAGAATGTTTGACGATATCTACTAAACCTATATCGTGAACTACTGAGAATTCAGGAGGTGTTGTAGGGACATGACTTGTTGGTATTGCTCGAGCGATAAATCCATGCGCGGGGCCATCCCACTTAAACGTTGCCGGGCCCTTCCACGCCGCCTGATAAACAGCGCTTCGCCCGTCAACGTCAATGTCAGTCGGTCGCGGCATTTTAAAAAACTTTTCTGGCTCACCGTTCTCGACAAAACCTGCACCTTGTCGCTTCACGGGATGCCGAAATGACGCATCACGACCCCAATCACACGTGTACGCGCGTTTGTTCCATGCCGGTGGAATACCCGGTTCATCAATAAAACATGCGCCACAGCCCGAGCCACCACCATAATCAGCAAGTGGCTTCACAATTTCTTCAGTGAAATTTTGAAACAACCGTGGATACCCATGGTCTTCAAGTCCACTGAGATGGTGTAAGCGAACGTTCCAACCGCCACCATCGTTCGTGTTATCTCTGGCAAACAGATCGAGCATTGGACTCACGGCAATGCCATAGATATTTCGTGTGCCATCAGAATATGTCTCGAGCCCACTTCCATCGGGCCGAAATCGGACCACTCCTCCACCGCGCATCTGCAGCGTTCGCCCATCGGTACCGGTTGCCTCCATAAAGCCGAAATCGCCACATGCTACATAAAGCCATCCATCCACTCCCATTTCGAGCCCATTTGTAGTGTGGTCAGCCGGTCGCTTATCAAAACCAAAGGCAATGTTTGAGATAAGCCGCTGAGACGACTCAGCGATTCCATCATGATCGGCATCGAAGAACGCATCGATGTGTGGCGGATGAAGAACATAAAGCCGGTCATGGTCCCAGACTATGCCTCGTGGTGAGTCGATATCAGGAATAAACTCGGTCACCTCATCTGCTCTACCGTCATTGTCGATATCGCGGAGTCGTAGAACGCGACCTCGATGGGGCTGCCTCCCAATAGAGCCATTTCCATCCGACGAAACATAGAGGTCACCATTTGGAGCTGCCGCAAGATACGTCGGGTAGTTCGCCATCTGCCATGGGGCGAACAGCGTGACGGCAAATCCCTCTGGCACAGTGACCTCCGCAAGCAACTCTTTCTCCTCGGCTGGTGTTAACCTATGAACTCGAGGAACACTATTACCCTCTGTTTCTAGGCGTGTAGCATCTACCTCGAACGCCATTTGGGTAATCTGTTCAACACGTAATGGAAGAAGGTTGCTACCGCCGTCAAAGAGCCGTATTTCCCTGAGGCTAGGCCACATGCCCCGCTGCTGACGCAGCACCTTTACGCGAAGGAATCGAACAGCCTGTGCATCGCATTGTTCTCTTCGAACACCTGCCTGCGTATTCTTCGACGCGTCTGTTGAAACGGTCCAACGTTGACCATCCGGCGAAGTCTCGATGGTATATTGCATCCAATCACCCGGGATCTCCCATGCAAGCTCGACCCCTGAGATTGTTACCGCTTTTTGAAATTCCAGTTGAAACCAGTTCGGCATGCCTGGCCCGTCACCGCACCACCGAGTAGCCAGATCACCATCAATGGCATTCACTGCCAGATGTGACGGCTTTTGTTGTTCTGATTGTGCTGAGACCACGACGGCAATTGGTCCGACCGAAGCAGATTCGACAACACTGTTCTTGCCCTCAAGATTATTTTCAACTAACTGCTGTTCAGACTCTCCTGCTTCAGTGTGTGCGAGAGGAGTTGCAAACAGACTGTTTTTCATACAAAAGAAAACAGCGAGTGCAAAAAGCAGTAATAAAAAACGGTAAAAATTCATAAATTTTTTTTCAATTTGACGTGAAAATTCTTCCATCACTCTCAGGCGTTGCATACCACAATGCAATCTATGTGATCGAACACAACACTCAACTCATCACACCGTGAATGACCTTCCCATGTACATCCGTCAATCGAAAATCACGTCCCTGATAGGGATAGGTCAGCCGTAGATGATCGATACCCATGAGGTGTAAAATGGTTGCATTGAGATCGTGCACATGTACTTTTTGCTCTGGGGTCACAATATTATAGGAGTAGTCATCTGTTTCACCCCACGTCAGACCACCCTTAACACCCGCACCAGCCATGAGTGTGGTGAAGCACCGCGGATGATGGTCTCGGCCATAATTGTTTTCAGTTAAATTTCCTTGTGAGTAAATCGTACGGCCGAACTCACCACCCCAGACAATCAGTGTCTCATCAAGGAGCCCACGTTTATCAAGATCATCCAGTAAGGCTCCAGTCGCCTGATCCGTATCTTTTACCTGCCCTTTGATCGCCTTCGGCAGTCCACCATGATGATCCCAACCCATGTGGAAGCATTGCACAAACCGCACACCACGTTCTGATAGCCTTCGAGCGAGTAGACAGTTAGAGGCATAACTGCCGTGCCGATGCACATCAGGCCCGTACGACTCTAATACATGCTTCGGCTCATCAGAAAAATCGGTGATCTCCGGCACACTCGCCTGCATACGGAAGGCCATTTCATACTGGCTCGTGCGGGCCGCAATATCAGGGTCACCGATAACAGATTCTCGCGAGGCATTAATCGCAGCAATTCGGTCAAGCGTTGCTCGCCGCAGCTCACGGCTAACACCAGGCGGGTCAGCGAGGTAGAGCACCGGGTCACCTGTGTTGCGAAACCGAACCCCCTGATACTCATTCGGCAGAAACCCTGCCCCCCACAATCGATCATAGAGTGGCTGATCATTGGGCCGACCCGAGCCATAGCTTGTCAGAACAATGTAAGCCGGCAGGTCAGCGTTATCGCTACCAAGACCATAGCTCAACCAGGATCCTATACTCGGACGCCCAGCCAATTGATGACCTGTCTGAAAGAATGTGATCGCTGGATCGTGGTTAATTTGTTCAGTGTGCATTGATCGAATCATGCACCACCGATCTGCATGGCGGGCCATGTTGGGCACAAGTTCGCTAAACCACATGCCACTCTCGCCATGCTGGGCAAAAGAAAACATCGACGGCGCTACAGGAAAACTTTTCTGACCACTGGTCATTGTCGTCAGACGCTGCCCCTTTCGGATTGAGTCCGGCAGGTCTTCACCCCGATACTTTTCCATCTGTGGTTTTGGATCGAATAAGTCCATCTGCGAGGGTGCCCCCGACTGGAACAAATAAATGATCCGTTTCGCCTGTGGTGGAAAATGGGGAGCGACCAGTGGAGTTGTACCCATCGTCTCTGAAGCACCGACCGGCTTTATCAACGATGCGAGCGCAGCAAAACCAAGCCCACCCCCTGCTCCTCCGAGGAAGACTCTGCGATTGATCTGATCCTGTGTTTTTATTGAATTGTTTGTATTCACGTTCTTATTCTCGCATTATGAATTCATCAAGGTTCAAAAGCACATTAGCAACGAGCGTGTAGGCAGCGTAATCAGGCAGAGGGATATCTTTCGGCGCAGGAACAACACCAACTTTAGAAAGCTGCTCTGCTGCATGCGTATCGGACTGAAAAAAATTAAGATCAGCAGCAAGACCATCCTCGAGTGTTTGCAGCTCTTCTTTCGATGGCTTTCGCCCAAGAGCTTGTTGGAAGCCAAAGCTAATCCTATCTGCTGGAACCGACCCACCCTCTGTTAGCATCCGTTGAGCAAACCCGTGTGCTGCTTCGACAAATGTGATTTCATTGAGCAGAGCAAGTGCCTGCAATGGTGTATTTGTGCGTGAACGCTTCACGGTGCATGTTTCACGGTTGGGCGCATCAAACAGAAGCATCGTCGGTGGGCCAGCCGTCCGTTTCCAAATCGTATACATACTGCGACGGTACCGGTCTTCATTAGTCGCAGGCTTGTATCCACGTAAGTTTCCATATTTGCTTGTTTCATCCCAAACACCATCCGGCATCCATGGCCGCACGCTGGGGCCACCAATTTTTTCCACAAGTAAACCGGAGGCATCAAGCGCAACATCTCGAACAATTTCTGCCGGCAACCGAATACGTGAAGTGCGAGCAAAAAGAATATTCTCAGGGTCTTTCATGAGTGCCTCTGGCGATACTACAGACCCTTGCTGATATACACGACTGGTTACCAACTGTTTCACAAACCGTTTCACATCCCAGCCGCTTTCCATGAAGTCCACTGCGAGCCAGTCGAGCAGTGCTGGGTGAGTCGGATACGAAGCCTGACTACCGAGGTTTTCACTTGTTTTAACAAGGCCCACACCGAAGAAACGCTCCCACATACGATTCACCCAGACTCGAGCTGTAAGTGGGTTATCTCTTGAGACAATCCAGCGAGCAAGTGAAAGCCGATTGGCTGCTTCACCATGAGGGAGTGACGGTAGAAAAGCAGGAAGACCCGGCTCTACGACCCCCCCCCGCTTGTCATACTCTCCACGAAGAAGTACGAAGGCTTCACGAGGTTTCCCCTCTCTCATAACCATCGCACTTGGAATTCTATTTCGATAGGATTCCAGACTTTTCTGTGCAGCATCACGAGCAGCCTCCGCTTGCTGAATCGGTCCACTTACATTTTTACGGTAATACTTTTCCAAATCTTTTTGGCGCTCCGGAGTACGCTCATCGACAGTAGTAGACAAACCATCTCGAATATTTTTTGAGAGTCGAATTCCGTTGACTCCAATAATGCTCGGATCCTCAGCCGAATACGCTAAACGAAACCGTGCAATCGTGTGCTCCGGATGCCGAGATTCCTGACGCACGGTCACGATAAGCCGAGAATTATCTTGAACAGTTAGCGACTTCTTAGGAAACAGCGCAACATTTCGTCTCTTTTTTAAATCTGGCAGATGGCCGTCAATCGCCCAACCATCACCCTTTTTCCCAGAAAGCAGTTTTGTTGCCTCCCAACCCTTCTGCTGATAACTTGCATCTGATCGCTCAAACACAACGGGTATTGCCTTCCTGTCACCAGGCGGATGAATCTCTGCTTCAATTTTCGTTACCACTACATTTCCATTTCCACCACGACCGTATCCACCTCCAGCGAGCCCCTCCACCGGTAAAAGCTCTATTCGCAAACCACCAAAAGCACCGGGCGGAATTAGAGCCTCTACCGTATAACTGTCCTGCGGAGGACGAGCCCCCTCCACCAGACATGTTCCATCATCGTCAAGTTGAATCGTTGCTCCACCAGCACTGGTTACTTCGATCGGCTCAATCGGTTTCCAGACCTGCCCTGGCGCGCCAAGAAGCGGCTGAGTTTCATTCACCCACGATTCAAGCAACGTGCTGAAATTCTTTTCTTCTGCACGCAAGGCTACTTTTGCATCAGCAACAACCTGCTCAAGCTTTGCGATTTCTTTCGCTTGATTTTCATTTGGAAGAAGATGAATAGGATCAGAATTGCCACCGCTCCGGTTTGACTTGCCCATGATTGTTCCTGTTTCTGGAACATTGTTGAATAACGCGAATAAGGAGTAGAACTCCCGTTGGCTGAGTGGGTCATACTTATGATCATGACAGCGGGCACATCCCAAAGTAAGGCCAAGCCATGTCTGCCCGGTCGTTTCAACTCGATCGATGACAGTCTCGACTCGCCATTCTTCAGCAATGATCCCCCCTTCACCATTAATACGGTGGTTCCGATTGAAGCCGGTTGCAACAATCTGATCTCGTGTTGGATCAGGCAGCATGTCACCTGCGAGTTGCTCAATCGTAAATTGATCAAATGGGAGATTACGATTGAAGGCTTCTATAACCCAAGCACGCCACGGCCAGTTCGAGCGACTGGAGTCAGTCTGATATCCATGGCTGTCAGCATAGCGGGCGGCATCAAGCCATTCGATTGCCATACGTTCACCGTAGTGCGGGCTTGCCAGCAATGTATCCACATAACGCTCAAACGCATCAACTGTGGTGTCTTGTAGAAACTCCTCCACTACTTCTGCTGATGGTAGCAACCCTGTGAGATCAAGCGACAAGCGTCTCGCTAATGTCACTCGCGTTGCATCTGGACTCGGTATAACTTGCTCCTGCTCAAGTCGAGCAAGAATAAAATGATCTATGGAAGTCCGCGGCCAATCTTCATCTCTTATCTCTGGCACCAATGGTCTCTGGATTTTTTCGAACGCCCAATGCTTTTCATATTGTGCACCCGCTGCTATCCATTGAGCGAACAACTTGGCTTCTTCTTGAGTTACCGGCTTACCAACCTCAGGCGGTGGCATGACAACGTCAGGATCTCTGCTATTGATCCGCGCCATGATCTCACTCTTGAATGGTTTTCTTGGAACAAGGGCATGCAATCCACTTTCGAGTACCGCGGTTGCATCCGCCATGGTATCCAGCCGAAGCCCAGCCTGCCGTTCTTCAGCGTCAGGGCCATGACACGTGAAGCACCGATCAGAAAGGATCGGGCGTATGTCTTTATTGAATGATATCTCTTTGGTATCAGCGACACCTTGTCGAGCAATTGCAGTAAGACAAAGAAATACGGAAATAGTTCGCAACATTAAAGGGTGCTCCGATCGTAAACAAAAGGAAACACCCGCGTCGCCGTTCGTTTTATGCCACGGTGACGGACGAACGCGGACCGTTCTGGTCGATCAGCGGGAGAACTCTATTACGATGTAGTATATCCCGTCACATTACAAAACAAATTATTTAAAGCACGCCCTGAGAAACTTGTCCTCAAATCCGTTGCTTTACTTTATCTGAAGCATTCTGTAGTTACGAAATACTGGCTTGAGAAGAACTAGTGCTTCTCTTATTTATCTTCTCTTCGCCTGCTGTTCTTACTTTTTGCTGTTTCAGGTTTAAACCTTGGTATTTCAGCTACTGGCGGGTGAAGTGCCTCGATCCGTTCTTGAAGCTCCCTCATCTCTTCTTCAAGTTCTTCGACCCGATCGTTAAGTTCCATAAACCGTTCTCGAGCCTGGCCCATCATGCCTCGTGCTTGATGCATGCGCTCCTCGAGTTGCTCGCGCATTTCTTCATGTGTTCGATGAACTTGCTCTGCCATTTCTTCAGACTGTTGCAAACGGTCATTGATGGCATCTCGAACCTGACGTTCAAAATCGTGACGTCGACCCTCTTCCTTTTTCCTCTCTTCATTCCTAACGTGGGTTGGCCCATGTGGTGGCCAATTACCGTTTGGATCGTGTCCAGCAACACTACGATGCTCAATACGATCAAGGCGTGCAATCACCTCATCAAAACGCCTCATTAAATGATCCATTACCGGACCACCTTCGTTGCTGGAATGTTTATAATCGTTCATTGGCGCTCGTTCGTGACCAGCGAGTTCTGGCCCACGACCTTCTGGTGGCCTTCCACCCTGCCGCTGGAACCGAGGTGACTCGTCAGCACGTAGCATCCCCTGCGGAGCAAGGAAGGCAAGAGCAAGACCAGCCAGTATGGTGACTGAAATGAATGCTGTTTGTTTCATTAGAATTTCCTTTATGTAAGACTAGTGGAAAGTTTTGTGTTTTTATTAGGTGTTCGTGTGGGCAAGCACAGCATAACAAGCAACAAGTGAATTCTCATCAAGTTGCACGGTCTCTGCTCTATTGCTTATTTCTGGAAATTACTCGGCAGTGCTATTTTTTGTAAGAAACTCTTATTTCACAGTCGCTCTTGAAATGATGACTATATAAACCACCCCGCCCCCTCTTATGAACGAATCTACCTTGAAAAAGTTGCCCGATTCAGCACTTCTTGATTTTGGAGTTGATCACTCGGGAACCGGCTATCGCCTTGAAAAAATGGGAGATATTGTTCTGGTTCGGCCACTGCCATCGACAACGGCCAGGCAACAGAACCCAGAGCTTTGGAAGAAAGCTCATGGCATATTCAAAGAATCTCGGCGAGGCCATGGTGACTGGACATTCTCGGCTCCTCTGCCTGACCCATGGCAGATTACGCTTCCGCTTTCCAGTGGATTGCTTCAGCTTCACGTACGGCCTTCACCGTCAGGACAAGTAGGAATTTTCCTGGAGCAATTATCTCAGTGGCAATGGCTTTCCGAAAAAACACCACAAGGAAGTCGAGTGCTCTCACTGTTCGCACACTCTGGTGCCGCCACACTCGCCTTAGCCCAGGCAGGTGCAGAAGTGGTCCACGTTGACAGTTCACGACAAGCACTTCAATTAGCAAGAAAGAATGCAACAGCCTCTCGCCTTGACAACGCATCCATCCGATGGATTTGTGAGGATGCCCAACGATTCGTCACACGAGAAAGAACTCGTGGCAATACCTATGATGGTTTCGTGCTTGATCCACCCTCATGGGGCCACGGGCCAAAGGGGGAGGCCTTTTCTATCGACAAGCATCTTCAGTCACTCCTGACAGACTGTGCACAATTGCTATCCCCAACAGCACATGGCCCCATTCTTCTTACTGCACACTCCCCAGGTTGGCATCACCAACGCCTGGCCACAGCACTCACGTCCGCACTTCAAGTAGTACTGTCCAGAGTACTACCGGTCTCTAGTGGTTCACTTTCATGCATGGATCTTCAGAGACGAATGCTCCATCTCGGCGGGTTTGCTCGCTCGAGTGGCATTGTCAACGTATCGCCATAAGATGAATTCATCGAGGAGATCACAGAATTGCCACCGCTTCAATCAATAACTACGAGTGAAACGATCACGAGTCCATCAAACCCTCGTGTTCGAACTACATCGAAGCTTCGAGACGCAACGACTCGACGTCAGACTGGCCTCACCCTCATCGATGGGCAACGCGAAATACACCGTTGCCTCGCTGCTCAGAAAGAGATTACTGAAGTATTCTTCGATGCCGACTCTTTCTCTTCGCTTACGAGTGCACAACAAACGAATCTTACATCAATAATTACTCAAGCCGCCGTCCAAGGTGCAGCAGTAACACCGCTCAGCAGCCGCCCCTTCTCAAAAATTGCTTTTGGAAATCGAAATGAGGGGATCGTAGCTGTTGCACGATTTCAGGCTGAATCATTAGCAGACTTCAAACCTCGACCGAACTCACCAATTTTTCTCTTGGAAGGAATTGAAAAGCCGGGAAACCTTGGTGCCATTTTTCGTACTGCTGATGCAGCTGGATTTGGTGGTGTTATTATCTGTGGGCAAGGAACCGATGCCTCGAACCCTGCTGTCATTCGCGCTAGCCTAGGGACAGTGTTTCATGTTCCTGTTGCATGCGATACGTCTGTTGCAACAATCCAGTGGTGCGAACATCACCAACAAAACATTGTTGCCGCCACCCCCGTTGGCACTACTGACTGGCATGCAACTGTGATGGCCAAACAGCCTGCAATCTTACTCGGGAGTGAAGCCCATGGAATCTCTACCCTCTGGTTCGATGCAGCAAAGAATAAAAAACTCGTGCTTGAGACAGTTGCTCTTCCGATGCTCGGCCTTGCTGATAGCCTCAATGTCTCGGCAACGGCTGCCGTACTTGCTTATGAATCTGTGCGACAGCAAAACGCGTGAACACAAAACGCCCATGTGAAAGTACTTCGATACTATGACTGAAGAAAAGGATTTAGCAGACACTACCTTGCTTGCTGCAGAACTCACCGCGACCCTCGAAGAGCATGGAGCAGACGCGATGTTTCAAAAACTCGAGGATGTACTTCGACACTCTGGTCGTTGGCATAGTCTCTTTGATGTGCAACTCTTGCGAGCGCGCGCATCGCTGAAATTACCCCTCGCCGGCCCTTTAACGAATACCGATGACTTAGCAAAGAAAGCACTCGATGAAAAAACAATTGCCGCGTGCCGTGACGTCGGATGGAAACTCTTCGAGGAAGGGCAGATTTCTTCCGGATGGATGTATCTGCGAGCGTCTGTCGAAACCCATCAGATCGTTGAAAGACTTGGTCACATAGCTTCCCGGCTTCTCGAACAAGATGAGTCTGCATCGAATGACGAGGAGTATCAGCCGCTTCAGGAAATTATCCAATTGGCTCTTTGGGAAAACCTCGACCCGGCTCTTGGCATTCGAGTCATGCTGGCTGCCCAAGGAACCTGTAATGCTGTAACGGCTTACGAACAGTCGATTGCTGGACTTCCTCCGACACAACAAGAACCTGCTGCCACAATAATGGTGCAACATCTTCATGACGAGATATTCGACAATCTAAGCAGAGACCTTACTGAACGAAAACTCATTAGCCCTGGACTGATCGATGAAATAAAGGCTCGCCAAGGCACCATTACAGATCTCTTAGAGGCCGCAGGTGGTCTTTCTGACGAAGAAAGTATTCATGTCGATGCCTCGCATCTTCAGGCTGTGCTTCGTTTCGCAAGAATATCTACTGATGCTCATGATATTCAACTGGCGTACGCACTGGCATGCTATGCGTGTCGGTTACCAACTGACTTTCAGTATCCTGGTGAAACACCATTTACTCATTTCGAAGAAGCTTCTCGTCTGTTTTACTCAGCACAATTGGGTGAAGAAGAAGATCAAGCCATTGCATTCTTCCGACACGAAGCAGAGAAGGCAAATGAGTACGAGGCCCCCGCCGCCTGGGATGTACTTGCTGTCTTAGCAGCTCGCATCAACCGGCCAGCTGAGGCACTTGATGCCATTCTTGCTCGGCCCACAGAAACAGCCCCGACACAAAATTCGGCGATTGCTGCGACCCTACCACCATTGATAGAACTTTCACACAAGGCTGCTGGCGGTGAAAAGTTACGGGCGGCATGTCTTGAGCGAACTGACATAATCACTTACGCCGCCTCACTTGCTCGTGATTACACGCGATAGCAAACAAGTACTCAGATAGAAAACAGTGTGCCTAAGAAAAAAGTGTGCCGAAGCTTTGTCCGGAAGTCACTTCGAACAGCCTCGTGCAGAACAGCCTGCCGCAGAGCAGCATCGGGGTTTCCAAAAATCAAACCAGCCACGTGGGCCACAGGTTTGACAGGTACCCTCAGTTGCATAGCCACACTGCTTTGGTGACCAAAACCCTTTTCCAGGGGGCATCTGCCAAGGTGCGAGTAAATCGAGTGACGGTGACTGAAAGCATCCACCTGCCCACTCATTACGGCAGTTACAGGGATCTGGACGAAACGGTTCATCGCAGAATGCCCCCCAATAACGAGGACCACATCCTGTATCATCACACGGCGGTGTTTTCCCACCATAGGGTCCTCTGCACGCATTACACTCACCAGCAGATGTGGTACGGAGTAATTGCCCGCCTGAGCAAAAAAGAATGATCAACAGAAGGCACAATTGGAATGCAGGATTTCTCATAGAGAAGGTATCGACAAGTAGTGCATGACGCTGTTTAGGAAAAGAATTCCACTGGTAACGACTCTATGGATTCGCCAGATTTACAGAGCATCCCACCTTCTGCGAATTACCCCAATTAAGCGAATCAGCCTTCTTCCACAACATCAACAGGGGCATTTCCAAGTGCCCGACCATAGACTTTCTGGTATTTCTTGGCACTTACATCCCAAGACCAGTCCTGCTGCATGACACTACGGACGAGGTCCTGCCAAAGCTCTGCATTCCCACGGGCATCGATCGCTTGCCGAACTGCTGCCTCAAGAGCTGCCGATTCAAACGCATCAAATACAAAACCACTTGCGGTGCCATCTGCACATGTCTGATCACTCAGGTTCACTACGGTGTCTACAAGACCACCCGTAGCTCGAACGATTGGAATCGTGCCGTACTGAAAAGCATAAAGCTGCGCAAGTCCACATGGCTCATACTGACTTGGCATGAGCAAAATATCTGCTGCTGCCTGAATTACGTGTGCCAGCACTTCATCAAAACCGATAACCACATCAATAGATTCTGGATACTGGGAGGCAACGATTCGGAGTGATTCCTCAAACTGCGGATCACCGGTACCAAGTACGACAAATCTTGCAATACCTGATCCGGCCATACGATGAAGGAGGTCAACAACAAGACTTACGCCCTTCTGCTCTGCGAGACGACCGACGAAAGCCAAAAGTGGTCGATCATCAGGAGCAGTATGTCCAAGTCGAGCGGCAAGAGCGACTCGCGCCGTGCACTTTCCATCCTTGACGTTATCAATGCCATAGGGGCAAGGAATGAATTCATCGGCTTTCGGATTCCACAACTTTGTGTCAATACCATTGACTATGCCCGTCAAATCGGATGCACGTTCTTGGAGTACTCCTTCAAGTCCACAACCACCAGGAGCAGCCTGTATCTCTTGTGCGTAAGTTGGACTGACTGTAGTTATCTGGTCTGCAAAAACAATTCCGGCTTTGAGCATATTGAGCTGGCCATAGAACTCAGTGGGATCCCCGGGTACCGAGCTCG
>JGI24915J38486_100580_pt1 | contig 33056 bp, 31 predicted proteins | sample LinPfosmplate3_FD_38486 | JGI IMG/M metagenome (IMG submission 38486)
TGCAGGTCGACTCTAGAGGATCCCACGCCTGTCTGCCCAATCCAGTTCAGGCTCACCTGTTTCATCAAGTGCGTTCTCCAAGCCAGTGAGGAGTTTGCTTCCGCTGTACCCTGCAAGGCTGGGTGTCAACTGCATCCAGACATACTTAGCATACGTTCCCAGGACCTTCGCATTCTCTTCCAGAATCATCTTGGTCGAACCGTTCTCCATGACCGCATCGTAAATCTCTTTACTGAAAAGCTCCCGTCCGGTGAACAGGTCCTTGTTTAAACCTATTCCTGCGGCGAGTGTAAATAGTGGGTTATTAGGTCCGAGTATCTGAGGGACTATTGCAGACTGCCCCCACTTTGAGGTCAGGTTACCGTAGGGCAGGATGTAACTTGCATCCAGGTACAAGTTGTCCCCCCATTTATTCCTGAACGGCATCAGGATGTGTGAGTACTGTCCGATCCAGGGGATGGGTGGAACCTTATCACGCATCCACGGTGCTAACAGTCCACGCTCTTTTTCCGCTTCTTCGTTCGATAGCCCCAGACTGCTCTTGGCGTACTTTTCCATACCGTACATGGCTGCACCAACCATCGCCACCTTCCACGGCTTACGGACGGCAGTCTTAGCGTACATTGGCAGTGCCTTGTAGGTGAACGTCAAGAAGGGAGATACCCACCTCTTGCCCCACTTGACCCAAGGTGGTATGTCGGCGTAGTTGAACAGGTGCTCCTCGGCCTTTTTCGCCGCCTTGTCCACACTCATGCCAGAGTCTCGTGCCTTGATGAATACGGCGGTCTTGAATAACTTTTCCGACTCCTGGTACGCCTCACCGGGCAAACTCATGGCGTCCCTGATCCAGTTCTTCATCTTGCCTGAATCGCTTCGGACGCTCTTTAAGGAATCCCGTAACTTGCCTATCTCAGCGGAATAGAACGTGTCATTATATAAGCCCCACTCTTCGGCCTCTTTGAAGTGCTTGTTGGTCTTTTTGTTTCTCAACGCTTTGACTGCTTTGCTGTAGGTCTTGACATCCGTTGGACTCACATCCCCGAAGTACGCCAGGATCATATTGGACGCAAAGTTCCTTGCCTGTGTGGCGGGATTTAATACCACCTTGCCGTACTTCCAGGCTCCAAGAGCCTTGTCGTACACCCTCCCAAGCTCCGAACGCCACTCCTGCACTTCTTTTAGGTCGGTCCATACGTCATTTCGGACGTATTTACCATCAAGATCACCGTACTGTTTACCTTTTACTTCAATGAAGTTGGATGGGGGCTTTGGGTCATCCTTCCCTCTAACCATCGTCCACTCAGGGTTGTCAGCAATGTCTTTGAACAGCTTGGCTTTGACCACATCAGACCCTTGGGTAGCCATGCCTTTGCCCGTGGCGTAAGCCCCTTCCTCAATCTTCCCCATCATCCGCTGCACTTCGATGGGTATCTCCTGGCGTCTGTGGGAGTAACCCAGGTCCAGCTTCATGTCCTTAAAGTTACGCTGTCCCTTGCCAGTCTTAGCAAGATTCTGGAGGTCGGCTATTAACGCCTCTATCTCCTGCTTCCCTTCGGGCGTACCTTTTCTGGACAACTTCTGGTAGTGCTTGATCTCCTGCTGGAGGTTCATTAAATTCTTGCTGGTCATCCCATCAAACTTATCGTAATAGAATGGGACGTACTCCCGTGCCGATCCGAAGTGATAATAGTCGTGCAGGCGTTGGCGTTGCGTGTCCAGATGCTCGGTTATCTTAGTTGATATGGTATCCTCAGACGCCTTGGCAGATACATCGATGTTTAAATCAGACGCCCGTTTCAAGAGTTCGTCTTTATCCATACCGGCAACATCGGGACCACTTAACTCGTTCCTGATATCAGCCCGGTTCTTCCTGGTGAGCTTATCGAACCGGCTTATATTAAGAAGGTTGTAATCCTGAAGGTCTTTCCTGAGAGTGTCGAACTTTTCCCTGACGATCTCAGCCTTTGCGGCAAACTCTTTGTTGGCGGTTACGGACCCCTGAAGGACTTGGAATAACCTCTTCTGCTCCAGCTTGGTGGGTGCTACTTTTGTAAGTTCCTTGGCAAAATCAACCGCACTGTTCATCACACGGGCCTCGTCACGCTTGTAGGTTCTGAACAGGTCCTTGAACTGGCTGGATTTGTTCATCCCCAGCCCGTACCGCAGGTTCTCATTGACCACCTTGCCGTTGATGAAGTCCGTAAAAGCATCAAGCCCTTTGTCGGCAAGCCCTGTGTACCCGTTCGCCAGGGAGGACATTACCCTTCTGCCGTGCTTGATTGCAGACGGTGCGGTCCCACCGGCAACGGCACCAATGAGTGCCTTCTTCGGATCTACCGTCAGCTTCTCAGGATGGAAACCATCCTCGTCATGGGCCTCGTCCCAGTTGACTCCGTAGGCCACGCCACCCGCAGGTGCGGTTATGGTTGAGGGGTGGAAGCGCATGGTTATAGAATTAGGCTCTTTACCACTAAAGAATTTCTTGATATCATTAACTACACGGGTAGTCGAAACACCTTCAGGATATTCTCTTGAAAACCGTCTACCAGCAGTACTGTAATAACTATCTCGTTCATTAAATTTCCCAAGACCCTCTTCCATATCCACGACAACGTAACCGTTATGCTTATCCACAAGATCACGAATAACAGTATACTGTTTTGATGTGGGTGCTTTAGCAATATCGAGAGTGCCTGAATGAGCGTCCATGCGAATATACCCGTATGAAATCACCTCCTGCATTCCTGCCGTGCCACCAGCTTCCCGGTGATCATACGATCTTGTGCCGGGTTGACCCCCTTCACGTTTACCGGACAAATCGACTAATGTGCCGCTCGGTGATATATAACCTGCCTCGTTTAGATCAGTCGTAGTTCCAAGGTTTTTTAACCTTCCCCAATCTACATTTTTCAGTTCCTTTTTAGAGCGTAGCTTTTCCTTTCTTTTTTGTAAGCTGCCCGTTGCATTTTCATACGCTTTAATCCAATCAGGGTTCGTTATTACACCTCTTTTTTTGATCAACGCCTTAACATCATCTGCTCCACGAACATCGTATCCATAGCCCTTGAGACTGCTATTCATTTTTGATAAGACTTCTTTTGTTAACGTATCCACATTCTCTGCTGAAAGTTGCTTGACGGCACTCTTTCCCAATTTACTAACTAACTTAGCCCCCGCCAGACCAGCAGCAGCTCCCAGAGCCCCCTTCACGGGATCGTAGTCGAACTTGCCTTCCTCATCCACCTCCATGCCGGCCATAGGACCGACCATAGCCCCGGCCTGGATGGGTTGAAGGGGCTTACCACCAGGGTCAACGTCAAGGTCGTAGTCTTTGACACCAGGTAGAATGCGTTCAGCACCACCCTCACGCTTGATGCCGTAGAAATTAAGGAACCCTCTGCCTAGTCCTTCGGTCACTTCGCACTGGTCGCATTTGTGGGCATTGGCTGCCGAGCCCTTACAGCATCCCGGCAGTTTCCATTTCGGTTTACTGTTCGTTGCACCTTTGTGTAGAGGTTGCTGAATCGTGAAGAAGTCCGTAGCCAGGAAACCATTGTGAAAGCGGTTATACAAATCAGCGACTTCTTTTCCACCAGCAAAAGAATCAGGGTGAGCGGATACCTCTCTAAGTATGACGTTCCACCCGTTCTTCCTGGCTTCCTTCGCCCACTTCAGTCTCATCAGGTTCTCAGGTAAACTATGCCATCCTGATACGGTCACATTGATAATAGAGCGTTCTGCCAGTTTATGCCTTGGGGGCGGTTTGTGATAAGCCGAACTGTATATGGTGAACGTCCTGGCGTTGGTTCCATCCAGGGCGTCAAGCACCTGTTTGTCTGCAATCCAGGCAGAACCGTCAGTGTCCACACCCAGTCGGATGTCCTGACCATCAGCAGGTTGAAGATTTGTGGAAACCTTGGCGGGACGACCAGCGTCTGCGGTACGTTTTTTAATGGTTAATTTTCCAGAATGTTGCAGTTTCAACTTACCGTTTTTTTCACCAATGACATCTATTTTGGGGTATTCAGCATGAACTGCTTTTTGACCACCGGCATCGTATAATTCTTTTACATGCACCCGAACCTTTGCAATGGTTCCCACTGGGACAGTAGTGTCTAGTTTCAATTCGCCAGGCTGATATTCATACAACACATGGTCAGGGAACATTTCCTTCGTAGCTGAGAAGTCATTTTCACCATAAAACTTCATAATAGCATCACGCTCTGCACCCTGACCAACAGATGTTAATATCTCACCTGATGCGATTGAACCTTTCCCTTTCCCTTTCCCAATAGCTTCAGCGTAACAACCCTCATCGTAACAGGCTTCCGTCTGCTTGATGCCGTTCAACTTAGCCCACAGTCCCCGCCCACAGCCGGTATAATCGTAAGTGGTTCGACCATCAGGAAACGTCTCATTCGGGAACCTCATCTTGTCGTTGCCCATCATGCCGATAGTGGCAGGGTTGACAGAGGGCAACCATGTTCTAGCACCTGATCTCTTGGATGCAACAGAACCCATGTTGGCTTTGTACCTAGTATTCTGCCTGGTATCCACTATTTCAGGGTCCAGCCAGGTCACGTTGTCAGCGACAAACTTCGCCTCATCCAGAGTGGCAATGCCATCCCATTCGGGCTTGATGGACACCGCATCGAACTGCTTTTCAAACTGGGCAATGGGGTCCTTGACTCTCGTCAGCTTCCCACCCCGCATGTATTTGCCCTTGAAAGGACCGCTCTTTATGCGCTTGGCGATACCGATCTTGTTGATGAGAGCAGCCCCGCCAATGGCGGCAGTCATGCCCAGCACAGCCTTCTCAGCGTTGAAAACAGGCTCGTTGTTTTCGTCCACCTCAAGCCCCGCCATAGCACCGGGAGCCATTGAATAAAGCTGCATGGAACTCTTCGGGAACTCTCGTGTTGTCTTGGCTATTGCCGCCTTGTTGTCGGGTTCCGATATAACCGTGGGTGGTGGTGGCTCTGGTGGGTTCAACTCAGGGGTTACTACCCTCTCGTTGCTGACTACGGGGCCTGTAGGGGTGTCAGGAAGGACGTTGTCGGCTTGACCCATACCTAGCCCTGCCTCTGGCTCATCAACGATCCTGGGGGCGTCTACGCTTTCAACTAATTCACCCCCAGAGCGTGAACCGAACGGTGCAGGTACGTCAGGCTCGGCCTCCTTAAAAGTAGCATCATCGAACACTCCCTCCTGCTTCCATCTTTCAAAGACGGCCTTGGGGTCGGCGTTCTTTCCGTAGGATTTGGCGATATTGACCGCCAGCGGGTTCTTCAAGATCTTGTCTATCTTGTTCTCGATACTCATACCCGTTGCAATACCCAGCATCAACGGCACGGTTCCCCTTATGATGTCCTTAGTGGCATCGGACAGGTCGGACTTTTCGATGTAGGGCTCAACCTGTTCCATCAGTATGCTAATAGTTACGTCACCAAACATACCAGATATCGCAGACTTAGCACCTGTGACAGTTAAGCTCTCACTAATGGGTAATGCTGACTTCCTGGCTAATTTGAGTGCCGCAGGGCCTGCCCTCTCCATCAACTTCCTGGCAACCACACCCGCGCCACCCGTCATCAGAGCAGACGGTCCCGCTTCCACACCGAACGCTGGCTTTACAAAAGTCATGGTGTCTTCAATCGCAGTCAAATCCTTTATGGAGGTGTTGGCGGCTTCCTCCAGCCATGTGGGGTCATCCTCTTTGCCTCTGAACAATCCCCCGGCAAAGCCTGCCAGGTACCAAGGTACTTTTGCTAAACTAATTGCCAACCTCCCAGGCTCTCCAGCGAAGTGAAGCACACCTTCCTTTACCTGCTCCAGCGGGTCTTCAAAGAACCCCCGCTCTTTCGGTGGGGCTTCTTCCTCGTACATGCCCGTGTCCATCTGCGACACGATATCCTTCGTGCGGGGCTCTTCAAAAATTTGTGGCGGGAACTCATCCGCAGGTTCTTCAGGGATACTGCGTATTACATCGGAGACTTCGGGACTCTGGCTGAGATAATCCTCTTCTTCAGCAAAAGGGCTCTTGCCAGCAGACATGCGCTCTCTTGCGTGTTGAACCGCTTTGTCTTTGATAGCCCTGGTAATCTCACCACCAGACAATAGATGGGTCTTTTCATCTTCAGACAGGGTTGGGACTAAAGAAGGTATTAAGCGTTCCTTTCCATCAAAGCTGACCCCTATTGATAACTCAGTGGATACTTTCCCATCAGGTCTTTTCAGTATGCCAAAATAACCGTTGCCCTTTGGCGTTCCGTCAAGCCTATTGCCAAAGCCCTGACTGGGTGGTTCATAATCCTGAGACAGTTCGCTCGTGCGGGGCTCATTAAAATTCTGAGGGAAGTTTAACCCCTGACTTTCAAGGAAGTTGCCCTGTATTCTGACCTGTTCATCCTGTGGCAGAGCCATGAACTCGTCATCGGTGGCGGTTTCGTTGAAGTAGTTCAGGTATATCTGTGCCTTCTCCCCTTCGGGAAGCTGCATGAACTCAGGGTCCTGTCTCCACGATTCAAATATCTCAAACGCCATTGCTTACCTCTAAAATTTGGGTGCGAATTTCCTCCACGATCCTTCTGTGGTGTTGTCTAGCACTGATGCTGGTTGTGATGTCGGGATACCTCTTGCTTGAGGTGCCGCAAACTTCTGTACGAGCTTCACGGCAGCCTCTTTCTGCACACCATTCTTTATGAGTATGCTAACGATTTTCTCTGGCGGCATCTTGGCGGCAACCATCTTCTTTACATGAGCGGCTATTTGCTCAATGTTATCCCCATAGACCATTCCCTTTTTGAACCCCGGTGTTTCGCTCACTAATCCCTTCTGCACAAACTCTCCGAAAGATTTCTCAACTGCTTTTATATAGGGCATCGGGTTCTTATCATCGGTAGCCAACTCATACGCCCTGGAATTAACGGCTGCAATTCTCATAGCCCGTTCATTTGATGGAACAGTGAATTTATCATCCATCAAGCGGCCTACCGCACTCTCAATATTTTTGCTGAGAGTACGTCTTTCCCTGGTTTTCGCCATACCAAACTTCTCTTCTTCCCTTTCGGCTTTCTTTGTAGCAGCAGCGGCTGCGTCGGGACGGCCTGCGACTTCATTCTCGTACTTTTCTATTTTGTTTTCCCGTATCTTTTGGCTGGTTTCAAAAGTAGTGGCGGCTCTTTGGGCTTTTAACTTTCGCTCTCCCTCATCTCGTTGCAGTTTAGTAATTCGGCCCTCACTATATGCGATATCCAATTTTTGTTTATATCTTTCATAATCGGTTAACTCCTCTTCCATAAGATGCTTCGGAAAAGTTACGCCACCCCTTATAAAAGCCTCCATCCCCTGTTTCTTAGTCGGTCCCCCTTCTCCGATCTCCATAGTATCCATAACGCTGCGCTGTTGTTTCTTGCGTTTATTCTCAGCCATCTTCTCCTTGAAACCCATGATAACATCCAACACACCTGACGCCTCAACAGGGTCCAGTTCAAACTTCTCAGCCAGTTGCATGAGACTGTTGGCTGTGACCTTATCTGGCCCGTTCATCAGATTCAGCACTGCCGTAGCATAGGCCTTTGTCTGCTTCTTTTTTATCTCCTGTATGGTACCCCCACGGACAGTGTTCTGGACTTCATCAAGCCCGAAGTTCATTGCCTTACCCGCTGTTATCCAGTCGCTTGCGTTGCCTAGTCTCATTGTGTTTACCTCTTATATGTCAGTAAGGTATCCGATGTCCCCAACGTCTCCAAAATTATAATCAACAGCATTCCAATCAATGCCACTAAAATCAAAATCCCCATACGGGTCATCAACATAGTCAACGTAACCCGGCACCTCGCTAAAATCGAAGTCCCCATATGGATCATCGACAGCAGTGTAATCAACGGCGTCACCACCGCTGAACAGACCAGCCAGGGTCTTGAATGCTGCCGTGCCACCCTTAACAATGGTTGAACCGACAGTTGAATCGTCACCTGTCTTTATGCCCAGCACCTTGGCTACCGTGCCAATGCTCGTGCCAAAAGCTGTTGCCCAATCAGCAACGGTCATTTCTTTCCCCTGCTGCATTAGTTTGGCAACATCCATCCTGCTTGCCCTGTCAAGTGCACCCTGGTTTGCACGGAAGTCTCTATCCCTTGCAGCCTCGGCGTATTCGTCCCAACGTGTCATGTGTGGAGCAAACTCCTGGTAGCTGGTGACAGGGGCGTTGAGCATGGCGTTGTATGCGCTTCCAACGTCCCCTATGTTTTCCCTCGTCCTTCCTGCATATATATCGTCACCCTGAGTCCTGGAGTTCACCATGTTAGCCAACAGGTTGGAGTAATTGAACAGGTTGTCAGCAGCTTTCTTTTTCGACCCTTCCCTTTGCGACATGCTGAATGAAGACCCACCGGGACCCGTTACACTCAAACCCGGTAGCGCATCCAACTCTTCAACCCTTGCTCTTGCGGCAGATTGATCTGACAAAGCACTGCTGCGGTTCTGGTTCCGTATATTTGTTGCTATCAAATAGGCACTATCAATGTCGCCGCCAAGGTTTTCAAAGCGCCCGGCTATGTTTCCGAATAGCTCGGCCTGGCCTTTGCCTCTCTCTTCAAGACGGTTCCAGTAGTCATCCCAGTCATAGCCGTCTATATACTCAGATACCCCCCGTGAACCAGAAGACCCGCTTGTCCACTTATCAGAACTCATGGGCGAAAGGGTAGAGGCGAACTTGGATATAGCGTCAACCTCGGACTGAGGGATAGCGGTAAGACCTTTGCCGGGGTTGGAGTAATCCAGGGACGGGTCTTTCAGTTTCTGCAAAAGGGTGTCCTGGTATTTGTTCCAGTCTTTGTCCCAACCCTCTTGCTGCATTGCATAGCCGTATAGATACTGTCCTTCTGTTGAGCTGCCCATATCGGTTCCCTCGTTTGTAGGTTGCGCTTCTGTTCCTGTTGCCGTCTCTTCTACGGATGTTGGGGTTCCATCGTCTGCTAGTCCAAAGGCTGATCCAGGGACGCCCGCCTTCATGGCTTGCTCCATAAGTTGGTTGGAGACGTTCTTGCTTATATCCACCATGTACTCGCCATACGCACCGGGGTTCTCCTTGGTGAAATACCCACTGGTGAGAGCCCCACTCTCAGCGTTGTTGTACGCAATCGTGAAATCTGTGTTCTGTAGCTTCTGCGTCATTACTGCACGTTCAGCCTCGGGCAACGTGGCTAAATATCCCTGGATGTCATTGTTAAATAAATCAATGACTGTGCTTGTGGTTTTGTTAATTCCTTCTGAAAACGGCTGGTAAACATCGTCTGCAAACTGACCACCATAGAAGTCCTGGATATCCAGCCAATGTGCGCCACGGAGATCAGGAACAGCGTTTATTTCCCCATACTTCTCAGACATAATGGGAGTCTCACGGGTTTGAACAGGCGTACCGAATCCCTGCGCTACGTCAGCCCAAGGGGTTCCACCATCGTTATACATCCAACGATTGTCAGCAGTATCACCAGACATCATCCCGGCGTAGTCATTACCCCAATACCAGCTATCAGGGTTCATCCCTGAACGGGCCAGTACAGACTCACGGGTTCCCTTCACCGGGCCACTGCCGTCCCCATACATTCCAAGATCGGCAACTGCGCCAGTGTTTAAGTTTCTGTCTATTAAATCTCCTGCCTTAACTGCGTTTTGCCATTCCCACCCTTGTTTGCCGGTATTCTTATCCCACAACAAGCCCTCAAACCCACTCAACCCCTCATCGCCCCATTTCATAGTTTCAGAACCAGACAGCATGAGCTTATTTGGCTCTGGCATGTCTTCGGACACGAACATGCTGGCGATTCCCAATGCAAGAGAGGCTATCCAGCCATACGGAACAAACGCTGCCCCGGCTGCTCCTGCCCTCATGCTCTGTCTAAGGCTTGTGTTCTTGTCAGGGTTGTCCATAGCCCCGGTAAACATGGTTCCGAGGTATGCCGCCATCGCAAGAACGGCAGCGTAGGGAACGGTTGAACTAGCACCACCCGCTGCGCCACCACCAACTTCAAACCCTTTCTCTAGTAAGCCAGCGATCTGTGCAGTCTTGACCCCCGCACCAGCAAAGGTTTTTGCTTGACCTATTGTTTGTTGAGCATTGGCTGACATGCTGTACCTCTACGCCATTTGGTTAGCTATCATCATCTGAGCCATCAGTTCATACGGGCTCAACTCGTTAGTGGAAGTGCTGGTCTGCGAAGCGTCACTCTCTCTACCCACGCCACCCAAAGCTTGCAGGATTGACGGGTAGAAAGACGCCATCGTCTGGTAAGCCGCCAGAGGATTCGTGTTAAGACTCTCAGATCCCTGGTTGCTCTGGGCCTGCTGAGTGCCTGTAGATTGTGAAGTCCCCGTAGACTGCTGCTGTCCTGACGATGTTGAAGCTCCAGTGGACATGTTATTTGATTCCTGTCCAAGCTGTGCTAATTGAGCCAGGGAAGTCGGGACCTGCATCTGTGCCTGCTGTCCCGCCAGTGCTGACTGCCATCCCTGGTTGCCCACGGCTTGGGCAATCGGTACGGCTGTCTGTGCCATAGCGTTACCCGCTACGGAGCTGTTCAGCATATTCCTCTGGGCTAACTGATTGAGCGTCCCCTGGAATGCCTGTGGTCCCATAGCCTGGTTCATCAAGGATGAATACTGGTCCTGCACCGTTTGCCCCATGTTATTCGCTACACCGGGAAGGGCTTGTGCAGAGGATATCAGAGAGGGGAGTATGGCGGTGTTCAGAGGGTTCTGCCAGTTAACTCCCGCCTGGCTGAGAGAATTCTGTGCAGACTGCGCCTGGTTAACCCCCGTGGACTGCTGTGCAGAGGTAGCCTGGTTGGCGCCAGAGGATGTAGATGCTCCGGTAGATGTGCTGGTGGAGGTCGGGGCTGCCGATGTCGGTACGTTAAAGTTCCCGATCTGCCCCAGCAATCCCTGCAACGTAGTCCCTGCCGCTGAACCCCAGTCAAACCCTGATGTAGATGTCGAAGACGCACTCGACTTCGGGTATGCGGTTGCCGGTATCGTGAATCCCCCTTGGGGTGGTGATAATGCCATGATGTCTCCTTAACTGTCCGTTGTTACCCAGGTTCCGTTCCCGCCTATGATTGCCCAGTTGGTAGCGGAATTGACGTATTGCAGTCCCAGTGTGGCGTATGTCTGCGCTGCCGTGTTATTATATATTGTTACCCCGGCGTCAGCGATTGTGTCGCTGTCTGCCCGGCTGATTATCATCTTACCCGCCCCCAGCTTGGCAAACCATATCTCAAACCCGTCCTGTGTTGCGCCAACGGAAGGCAAGGTCTGGGTGGTGGTCCCTGCGGCTGTGACCTGGATGACTTTACCAAGATCTGAGGTGGTTATCGTGTAGTCGGCAACCTTGGCAAGGACTCCCTTCCCCGTGCTTGAGATGGTCAGGATACCGCTGCCTGCGGTCAGGGTGATGTTCGTGCCTGCGGTCAGAACCCCCTGGCTCATGTCGATGGTCAGGGTTTCATCCTCTCCGGGGGAGCCTTCGGTAAACGTGATGTTGTCCCCGGCTAACAGCTTGCCGTTCAGGTATCCAATATTCTCGTCATCGGACGATACCAGAACCCCGCTACCAGCCACCAACGCAGCGTAAGCCGCAAACAACTCCGTAAAGTCGTTGTTTACGTTGGTCAGCAATGCGGTCTTAACTGTATCAGTCCCGACTATCGTGTCCTGTGCCATGATTATCTCCTAAATCTGTAGCTGTCTGTATCTCAGATGGATACCGTTAATATAGACCGGGTAACCCACAAGAATAACGTCTTTGATGTTCACCAAAAAGGATCTGGCGTTGAGATTGATCCGCTGAAACGTGGGGTTACTCCCTGCATCAATAGCAAACACCGCATCATTCACCGCCATCGTAGCCTCATTGACCAAGAGCGTGTCGTAATAGGCGAAGTTATAGGTATAAGTGGCCCCTATGGTAGCCTGGTAGTCATCCCGGTAGAGGTTGACATTCAGCGTAGCCCCACCCAATGAAGACCCCAGGAGGTGCATACCCGCCAGGTTGACATACCCGAATGGAATGGAGCTGTATAAGGTCTTGAACCGAGGCACCGGCTGATGGGTGCTTTGATCCAGGTATCCTGTCTCATCTATATAGTAAATGTACCCGTCTGATGCTCCAAGGTAAAAGGTATTGTCGAAAGAACCGAAGCATGTCGGCCCCAGGACGCTCCTTATATCCACTTCCGTAGTGTCGGGGTCGCCCGATGTGTCGCAGAGGTAAACCGTATTGTAGCCTAGAGCGTCATTGTCACCATAGTCCCACTCATGGTTAGCCAGACTTCCCGCAGTCCCTTCCACCAGAAGGGTGTTATCCATCGTAATGAAGTCGGGCTGGGTATCTATCGAAGGATCACCACCCGCTGCCGTCTGGCAGTAGTATTCGCTGGTGCCGTTCGCTGATGCGACCCACCTGTATGTACTGGATCTGAGCCGGTCTTTGTACAGTTCGTATTCAACCCAGGGATACCTGAGAGCCATGTCACTAACCATCGGATCAGGAACAGCACCCTTGGTAGAGCAGACGAGAATGCGGTGGTATGACGGCATATACAGCCAGTATTGACCGTCCCTGGCGTAGTAGCCAGCAATCGCTGCGGATGTACTCCAGTAGTCCTGGATCCTGTCATAGACAGGATCGCTTTCAGCAAAGGTCCTGATATCCCCGTACTGCTGTACGCCTTTAATAGAGTTGACACCTTTCCCTCCCGCTATCCACAGGTCATTGGTTGCATCCATTGTCGTTTTATGGGTCGTCCATACCTCCTGAAACGCAGGGGAGAGGACGTAATCAGAAGGGGACGAGCCCGACAGAATACAGAGATAAGGTTGGGTTTCTTTTCCAATGACGTACAGTTGATTATAGAGGCCCGCTATAGAGCCTATTCCATAGTTGTTACGGTTGTCGTCAACCGCTCCTATGTAGCCCCCGCCGTTGGGGGTAGACCAGTCGGAGTAGGTGAAGTTGCCGAACCAGACGTAGCCCGGATTATCAGGATCTCCCGCAACAAAGACCCTCTTCTCATGTACCGTGGCGAAGCCACCCTTGGGGGGCCTTCCCGGCTTGAGGGACATAATGGGGTCTTTTACCGTGTCGGCATTGTAGCTCCCGTCATAGTAATAGCCCACCCCGCCACTTGCAACGGTGGTGCAGTGGACCCTGATATAGTTGGATGCGTCCCCGTTATCGAACTCCACCGTGGCGTAGTAAGCCGTAGCGGAGCCCATGTGTGTCGTTATATCATCGGATGTGATGACTGCGCTGTATTCAACCGCCGTAGCCGATACCCCAGCAGCGGTTGCCACCAGGGTCTTGGAGATTAATATGGCATCTCCCGATACAGCCCGGACTCTAACGGTGATTGCCGTGTCATCCGTTCCGGTATAGCCGTTTCCGTATCGTGACAGCTTTACTGATATCTTTGTTGGAGGAATCACATACCCCGTGTCCAGAGTCTGTGATGTGAACTTATAGCCTATCCTTGTGTTGGTTCCGTTCCCCAGAGCCAGACTGGTATCGTTAGATCCCGCTCTGTTATCAAACTGGTAACCGCTTGTTCCGGTTCCGTCATCGTATGCAATCGCTACCGAAGATGCCACACCGCCTGATGTATAGGTGGTGTAAGCGGAGCTGTTGGTGCTGAGAAGCTGGAAGGTGTCCGTAGTCTCCCCGGCTACCGTGTAGGTGTTGCCGTTGAGTTGGGTCATACCCGCAACCCCGGTGATCTTTACCTGCTGCCCGTTAACAAAAGGATGGGCAACACAGGTCACGACACAGGGGTTTGCCTTGGTAGCACCCGTGATGTTACAATCTTCGTAGTGCTTGATATAACTGCCGTCTAGCAACAACCCCACACCATTGTACGCCACAATAGAGGCATCACCTTCAAGGGTGGTTATGCTCACGGGCTCCTTGCTGCTGTTCAGGTAATACAGAACATAGTTGGAATCCACCAGAAGCTCTCTATCAGAAGGCCCGATAGGGACTTTGGTGAAGAACTTTATGCTGGCGTTGGACGTAGTGGCAGCAGTGGTGTACGCCACAATGGGGCGTCTTGATTCTAGCTGCCCGCCTTTGTTGAGCTTGAAGTTGACGCACTCCGACATCTCCGTCTGGAGGATCTGGAATGCGGGAACCTGGCTGTTCAACCCATGAGAGAACCCGTTAAAGGAGACAATGTTCTCCGGGCGTCTCTGCCTTGGTTGTCTGGAGACAGCGGGCCATCTTGATACCGACATCAGAAGTTAAGTCTATATCCCTTGGGTTGCCGATTTCTGCTGATAACATTGCCGAGAGCTGCATCCATCAGGAAGTCATAGATTGCAGCGTCACCCATTATATCGTATTCGTTACGGGATTTTGCCTGGAGAACAATCATCTGTCTGAGCGGCTGGTCAAACTTGCTGTTGAACGGCATTGTGCCTGCAAGCTCCAGGGCTGTGCTGTCCTTATTATAGTAGATGGTCAGGTCGTAGTCCTGGTCTGCCGTGTATTCAAAAATAAACGTCTGTGCCTCTGTGGCGTAGAACACGGGCTTTGCCGCACCAGTGATGTGCTTTCGCTTGTAATAGATGAAATCGACATCCTTCTTTGACAGCATGTCGGTATCTATCCAGATCGACCTGACAGTTGAGAAATCGGTAGGCACGGACACAGAATTGCCGTCCTCCAGCAAAGTCGTGGAGGTATCGGAAGCGTGTACCCAGTCACTGTGCAGGGAGTGAAGCACCGAATATAGCTGTACCTGAGCCCTGTTTAGGTAATCCAGAAGCTCGGCGTTGCTGTATTCGGTACTTCCCGTGTCCCTAAGATCGTACCTAGCTGACGTAATAATCGCTGATGCTAGAGCCATTGTGACCCCCTATCTACTGCGGGAAACCAGAGGCAGCCGTGGACATAACAAGCACGTTAACTTCAATTACGCCGGTAATTATATCGACATCGCCAGCGTCTACCGTAGCTTTAATGTCAATGGTGTCCGAGGAAGTCAATAGCACCGGAGCGGCTGCCAAGGGAGCCTTGTCTACGTAAGCCGCCAGTGTACCGCTATTTACATCAATGGAGCCACCTGTCCAGTTGCCAAGCACCGCCGTAACGACATTCGGATAGCTGAAATCGCCAACTAGGGCAAGATCTTCCAGGTCATTGGTGAATGAGAACTGAACAACATCGCCAGACGCAGCAGATGTTACCGTCACCTCTTCGGCCTCTTCGTTGCCGTCATCAATAGAGCCTGGGTCCCAGGTTTCCGAAGCGGTAAGAGCAGTGGCTACGATTCCCGTAGCGTCCAGGGGTAGGGCATTGCCCCAGTAGTCAACATCAGACCCGTACCCAAGGTCTACGGTAGAATTGGTTGGGCAAGCCGTTACAACCCTGACCCATGCTTTCAGGACAATGCAATTCTGCGGAAGAAGCACAACCTCTCCAACATCCGCATCGCCGGCATCAAGAGTCGAAGACGCAAGATTGACCTGATGTTTGTAGATCCGCATGTAATCATTGATTTCAATCACTTTCTGCGTGATGGGGTTTCTTAACGTCCCGTCAATCCAGGCCGTCTTGGTTTCCCCCCACGCCGGGCTTGCCATAAATCCAATTACTATCAGTGCTAAAAGTAGTTTTTTCATGTTACTTGTTCCTCCATTAAAGATTTACGTTTACCTTTCCTCCACATAACCACAAACTGAAACCCGGAAATACAACAACTGGCTAAAATCGTCCTCGATACTGTAAACAATCTTATCCAGGGTTTCTGATTTAAGTGTAACAATCATGTTTTCCGGCAATGTCTGAGTTAATGTTATCATCGTATTTGTGCCATCAGAAACATGGTTTGTGATTGTAGTGCTATGCGATGATAAGAGATCCATCAGGTTTGTCATCCGTGACCGATGGGATGGGGAATTTGGATTCCCCTGATACCGTTTCCGCTCAAACCCCGCAACTGGCGCCATGCCCAAAATCTTATCGTAGGATAGTTGCATCATAGTCGAGTCGGCATTGTCGGCGCTAACCGCATCAACAAAGGTTGTTTGAAAACTCTTGATATGAAACCAGGTCCCTTTGGCAGGTGCGATTTTATAATCAATCGGTGCGCCTGACGCCTGGAGGGTTAGTTCATCAATATAAAACTTCGGTGATTTCCCACCTTCCCTGGACTCATTTTCAAACCTGAAAGCGTCAATAGAACTGCTAGCAATCCCCAAATCAGCCAACGGAATGTTGATGTACTGCCAGTTGTCATAACTACCGGAATTAAAATAGTCCTCAAGATAAATCGCATTCCCAACCAACACCCCCCCGACATGAGCATAAACAGAGATTGAATCACCACCCGCCCAGTCCTTGTCCACGTTGATCCACATGGTCAGGGCCACATAGTTCCCCGTCATGTCAATGTCGTCACCAGGACCGACATTGTTGATAACCTGCATAATATCCCCGACATTGGGGTTGTCGCACTTCAGGGCTTTCGTCCCGTCATACGCCCTATCCGTAGAATCGGCTACCCACTTGGTCCCAACTGGCTCGCTGAATGTCCAAGCTGCGGTATCGGTCCCGTCATGGATTAATAGCTCCCCCGCTCCGAACGCGGCATCCTGCGCCATCTCGCGGCCATAAGTGTCATTGGTGAAGAACCCAGCCTTCGGAATGTATGTCTTGTGGTCACGAGTAGCCACCACCAGGCCAACATCCTCACCAGCATCCTCATTCACTTCAACCGGAGTCCCGGCTTTATCTGCGAGAAAATGCTTGAACATTAGCGATCTAATTCCTTGTAGAATCCCCAAATCATTGCAGTCAGGGAAGCCGTTGATGCCGCACTATTATGGATATAGAATACATCATAATAACCAAGAACAACCTTACCATCTGGCCGGAAAACAACCTCTTTATCCGCAGCCGCATAGGATTTTAGCAATGGTCTTAATTCAGCGATGTTTGTGGCGGTCATATACGCAGTTGCCAAAGCCGCTTTCCCAGCATCCGCCCTGGCGTTATACGCTACGACCGGCGTACCGCCACCCACAGTTGACCATGTGCCGAAAGAGCCTGTCCATATGCTGTCAACATCGCTTGAGCATCGGATTGTCTGAAAACACAAGTGCTTGACTGGGTCATCATTCCTAATTGCAAGTACATACTCAGCACCGGAAGTATTATCACTGATTAACCATGAATATAACTCTCGCTCATGCTGTGAATAATGGGAACCCTCGCTCGTACAAACAGCCTCCCCTTTTAATCTATTCTCATGATTAACCCTTGCTGGCGTTCCATTAGGGTCATTTATTGTCGGCATGTTATCCTCCTACATCCTGGTCTTTAAGTTCCGTTTCAGTCCCCAAGAAGAGGTGGTATTCAATCTTCTTTAAGGTGGTTAATATTTGCTCCAATACCGAAAGACTGCGTAAATCGTCCACAACAACCCTTTCGGTACCGGCTATGGTTTCTTTAATGTCAACATCATAAACATTGCCATCAGCGTCTACCAGCTTGACCTTACCCGTGCTGTTGGTTATTCCCGTGGTGTAATAATCTGTCACGACAGCCACACCTCCAGGGTATCAGCGGTTGAAACGGCCTGGGCATAGAACATCAGCCCTGCCGTTGACGTTATTGTGTCTTGCAGGATCTCGTCATCCTGTATAGTAAGGTATGTCGTTCCGCTTGCATCGTCTGCAAGACGGAACGCATTACCATTCCTGGTCCTGGCAATAAACTTCGTAGCGGTTGTGCTATCGGAGTTTATCGCCTGCCAGGTCGTGGTGGTTATAGGTTCAGCTAATGGTGTTTCGATTAAAGCCATTGGCTAGTATTCATCCAAGGCTTTCAGGCACACCGCCGTAACTTCAACTTTGGCACCGTCAATGTCCACATCGGCGCTGTCGGTGGTAGCCGTAAGGTCAATGGTGTCGGCGCTGGAAAAGTAAACCGGCACCCAGTAATTGGTTGCACCCAGGATGTCGCCCACGCTGCCGTCCAACGCCAGGGCATCACCCCAGGTATTGCCAGCGGCGTAACCCAGATCCACCGTACCGTTGGTGGTTTCAGCCGTAATTATCCGAAGCCAGCAAGAAATTACAGTGGTATAGGCGGGAATAAGCAGCACCTGCGCCACATCGTCTTCCCCTGCCTCAAGGGTCTGTTTAGAAAAGTCCACGATGTTCCGAAGAATAAATGTCGAATTCTCGGTGGGCGTAGTTTTCGGGGGAACCATCTGCCCCTCAATGGAGCCATTATAAAAAACATATTCTGTTGCCATTACAAATCACCTCCTGTGATTAAGCGTGTGCTGCCGAGTAAGAGCTGATCACCATGGTTCCGAAGTCTTTGGAATTGAACTTAGTCTTCTTCATTCCAAAGATGGAGCCAGCAGCAACACCCTTTTCATTACCGTAATCGTCCTTGTCCTCTGCCCATGAAAGGAAGTTATCCTTTCCAACCTTACGCTGGTCAACCCTGTCATAAGCGTTACCCAAGGCGAATACTCCAGCCTGGGCTCCTAAAAGGATATTCCTGCGAACGCTGCTGACCGGGGAGACGATCTTGTGAGACTCAAACAGGATCATCTTGTTATAGACGCCGAGAGATCCGGTAAAGATCGGGTTCTTCAGCCCACGGTTGTTAGCGTACATCTGGATTTCCTGCCATTTAGCCGCAGTAGATCCACCAAGGTTTAACTTTAGATCGGTCACGCTGTAGGGGTGCATCACCACAACGAAGTATTCGTCACCTTCGATCTTAACTGGACGCATCGGAGGATCGGCAGTAATAGCCTTCTCCTTTGCATAGTCGAGATCCTCCAGCTTGATCTGGTCATTCGCACCCAGGTTGCCCTCATCAGTGGCAATTACACCTGTGCTGGAAACGTCACCGGACAAGATGTAATGAGCGTCATCGGGAGCCGTACCCGTCTGGGCGTGATCAATCGTGGTGTCACCGCAAAGATAGCGGAACATATAGGTTTCCCATTTGGTACTCCACCACATGCCCAGGTTCTTAGAAGCGGCCTTACGCAGATCGTGAAGAGTTCTCTGCTGGCTCATTCTCCTGAAAGCGTGTGCGTGTCTGAGCTGGTCAATCACAATGGAATCCTGGTAGTACGTCAGGGCTTCTTCATTACCCTGAAGGCGGTTATCGCCGGTAATCCCGTCACCCGTCATCTGCATCAAGAGATCGTACTTGATGGTGTCACCGGCAGACTTTTCCAGGTCTGTGATGCGCTGCATAATGGAATATTCATCTTTCCCAAGGAATTTTTTAAAGAAATATGTCCCCTTGAGAGCTTCCCTCATAGTCGTCTTCGACCAAATATTAACATTTTGTGCCGAAGAGGTTCCGAATTCAGATACTGCCATCGTTTAATCCTCCATAATTTATTGTTCTTCCGCTGCGAGGAGAGCGTGAACTTTGTCTATGTCCCCGTCCGACAGGCTCATAAAGTCGTCCAGATCCATATCAGCCACAGTCTCTACAGTGGTTTGTGAACTCTTTGCCTGGTTGCTTACCTGCCCGAATCCCGCAGGTTTTTTCGCCAGTCGATTTAAGTTTCGCTTCTCTACCGTGTTAGTCTTGGGGGTCTTTGTACCCACCCCGTTCCCGCCGCTTATGGCTTTCAGCGCCTTTGACAGCTTTCGCTGCATGACCACATTGGATGGAGTTGTGAAAGTTTCGATCAGCAGCTCAACATCTGAGCCTGGGAACCGCCGTGTGAACTCTGCGGAGACTGGAGAGGACAGTATCTGTCCCATTGCCTGCTCTATAGAATCCGGTGTCTCCATATTGTTTGCGGCGATATACTGGTCGTACAATCCATTCAATGCCTGCCATTGACCCTGAAGCTGGTTCATAGCCTGCGGGTAATTGGGGTTGGAGTTGATGATCTCACCCAACGCTTGTCTTTGCTGTTTGAGAGCCTGGTTTTGCACCATGCTCGTAGAGATGGTGTCCACCTTCTTGTTCAACTCATCAAACTTGGGTTCAGTCTTCCCCGTCATGTTGGTTACGTTCAGGATGTCCTCCGTCTTAACGAAGGGTGTTCCATCATCATCAAAATTCACCTGCATCCTGTCAGGGATTTTGGGCTCTTCGGGAGCAGGGGCTTCCTGCTCCTTCCGAGCCTCCAACGCTTTTGCGAAAGTCTCAGAGATACCTTGGAGTTTGCCCTCATGTTGCTGCCGCTTGGATCGTTCATCGGTCAGCGCATGGATGAGGCCGGTGTTTGCACGTTTCAGTTCATTCATCTCAGATTGCAAACCCTCCAGGGATATCCCCTGCTTTTCCTGTTCACCCGGTGGCGGCGTTTGGTTCTCACCCGTTTCAGGACTAGCTTCGACTTCCGCTGGCGGCTCAACTGCCGCCTGGTCAAATAGTGCGTTACTTACTGTGTCGCTCATGGTGTTCCCTTTCTCGCCCGTATCGGCGGCGGCCCGAAAACAAAAAAAGCCCGGAAAGAACAGATGAATCTCTGTCCCTACCGGGCTTCCTTAGTACCCCTCCAAGAGGGGCTAAATTGAAGTACCCTTAACTGCTATTTCTTACTTTTAGTTATACCCTTTTTATGCACATCAACTTCAAAAGTCCCGATCCCACCTTGAGTAAAATTGACCTTGAAAGATAGGTTGCCGGTAGTTCTGTCCCGCACCAGCTTGAATGCCTCTGCTCTAAACTCTTTAATAATATGCTCTAAGGTCATCTAATATTTTCCCAGCAGCGTTTTTTATTTCTGCAACTGTTGGCTCTTCAAGCCCAAAACAATGTCCACGCACTTTGGTTTTTACCCAGTTTGCCAACACAAAAGAATACCCAGGAGATCCGTGAACCCCAACGCTGAAGGGTCTGAAAACAATATCCTGGATGGTGCAGTCATCACCTAGCATTGGCGTCACAACCTCTTCTATCTTGCTCAACACATTATTAAGGTCTTCTAAGGTCATGCTCTAATATCGCCATCCATGTGATCGCAATCATAGCCGTGATTGCAACGTGGAACGGAAAATTCACCAGGGAATTTACGACAATGCCTGTCATAGCGGCTATCGCTAGAATAGATTCCCTGCGTCTCACAATGCTGATCAAATACCCTGCCGTTAGCACAGCGAACCCTATCCCCATCTCGAAAATACCCTGGAACAGGTCGTTGTGTGCTTGTGCATATGGGGTTACGAAATGCTCCTTGAGCCCCATAAAGATTGTCTGAAAACTGCCCAGACCGTAACCGGTTACCCAGTTGTTCCTGTAAAGGTCCCACATTAAACCCCATGCTGTGAGTCGGCTTGTGTCAAAGTGGGGGTCAAAGTATATCGCATACAGTGCAGCCCCCGCCAGGCAGACCGTCAGTCCCGTGATTGCCGCCCATCTGCGTAGACGCCAGAAGAGATAGACTGCTGTCGCTGCCCCTGCTGCAAGAACTCCACCCATGCAATGGGTTCCGATGAGCCCTATCAATATGAGAGGTATTGCGAATATCCATCTTCTCCTGAAGAATGCCGGTAAACAAAATGCTAACACTGCCCCCAGTTCGTTGCGGTTGGACATGAATCCAACCAGTTGTGTCTTTTCCGCTTTGCCAATATCGTTAAAGATCCAATCATACCCTGCAAACTGCACCCCCTGATAAAGGACGTTGCAGACTGCTAATACGCACATAGCGTCCAGGAGGATATACATGTTCTCTTTCTTCTTGAGACAGTAAAGCAGGATTAAATACCAGACTGCTCCGAACACGATCACTTGGAATGTAAGAAACGAATTTACTGTCAGCTTCGGGTGGAAGCATGATATTGTCGCCAGTATTAACAGTCCTGATAGCCATCTGTTTCCTTTCAGCCAGATCCCGTATGCCAACATGATTGCTACTGAGATCTGGAACAACAGTTGAAAACTCACTCTAACCTGCCCGATTAAGGGCAGTCTGCACACTGAGGTCAATACCAGCAGAATCGCTGCCAGTATGATCAGGTTACGCCTGTGTCTCACTTGCCTCGCTCTTTTCCTTCATCTTGGCTGCAAGCTCCATAACCATCTTCTGCTCGTCCATGTCCAGTTGAGCCATGGCGATAGACGCATCTCTCACGCTTTCCCTCTCCGTCTGTGAGAGCTTCGCCAATTCAAGGCGTTTGTCCTGGGAGAGTTCAGCCAGCTTCAGCTTCATCTCGCCCTTCGCCTGGGTTCTGTCGTCCTGGGCCTTCTGGGCGTCAAGCTCCACCCTCTTCCCTTCTATCATGGCCTTCTGCCCGTCTATCTGCACCCTCTGGGCGTCTAGCTGCGCCTTACCCTCGGATATCTGCTGGTCACCCGATATTCTCTGCTGGGTAAGGGCGTTCTTCTGCTGGGCGTTCTGGATGTCTGCCATGATCTTCTGGTTCTGGATTTGCAGCTTGGCGTGATCAAGCTGTTGGCCCATCTGTCCCTGCTGCCCGTCCATCTGGAGCCTGCCCATCTGGGCTTGTCCCTGCATCTGGACTTTGGCCTGTTCGATCTGGATCTTTGCCATTTCGATCTGCATCTGGGCCTGCATGGCCTGCTGCTGTTGAGCTTGCTGTTGCTGTTGCTGCTGGTCGATGAACGCCAGCCATCTGGTCTTCTGCTTGGCTGAGAGATCCATTTTTTCTATGACCATTTTGTCATCGACAGCGAATCCTCTCTGCTTCATCTCCATTAAAGTAGATAGCTCCAGCATCTCTTTGGTCATGTTGCCGGGGGCGTCTTCCACCTTGATGTTATATTCTAAGTTTTTTATATCTCGCAAAGGGATCTGCGGCACTTCGGGTATCTGAACCGGGGGCGGTTGTGGCGGCCCCTGCTGTTGTGGCCCTTGAGGGGGTTGCCCTGGCTGAGGCGGCCCCTGTGGTGGTTGCCCTTGCTGTGGCCCCTGCGGCCCCTGCTGTTGCTGTTGCATCTGTGCTTGCTGCTGTTGCATCTGCTGCTGTTGCAGGGCTTTCTCACGGGCCTGCATAGCTTCACGGTCTATGATGACCGTGTGCATTTGGCCTTCGTTCTCCGGGTCGGGAACGGTCTGGATCAGATACTTGTCATTTTCCCCTATGATTCTCTGGATTTGGGCGTCCGTCATAAAGTTCATTATCACGGCAGATTTCAGGAGAAACAGTTGCTTCTGCATCTCTTTGTAGTTCCTGAACAGCTTCGCCAATAGCGTAAGCCCCTGCTGCTGTCTCAGGCGAATGACAACGCCTGCTTCTTGCCTGCCTCGGTCCATGCCTAGCAAATCGGGATTAACGCCCGATATCCTCTTCATCGCTTCCTGGGCCAGCTCTTCCATTCGGACAGAGGCGTCAGGGAAGGTTATACCCGGTTTCTCAGAAACCTTGCCCTGTTGGATCGCACCCTTCTGCATCCATGTGATTCTTCTTGGATCGTTCCAACTGTCCTCTGCCTGGTCTACATCGACAAAGGCGTCCGTCTCAGCCATCACACCCTGCCCCTGGTTGACCATGAGGTTAAGGGCTTGTGACCATCGTTTATTAACTTCTCTCTGGGGGTCTTTCAATAACCTCACAACCCCGTAATGCTGAACACTGCGCTTGGACTTGTCCTTGTAAGCGAACATCGGGACGATAGAGAACCCGTCATAAGGTATCGGGCTGTCTTCCTCAAACAGGATCTTGTCTTTACAGAAGTGGACCCACCTGACCTTCTTGTCCCATATCTCTTTGTACTCAAAGTCGGGGATGTTAGCCTTTAAGCCTTTAAGGTCTTTCTGCTGGAATTCCTCAATCTCCCCGGTTGTGGGGTTCATGGCGTAATATCTCAGGAATCCCTCCCAATACTCCATATGAACAACACGAATGCGTCCCTTCTTCCTGGAGTAATAGTCAACATCCAGAGCGTATTCGTATTCGGCATCGTCCCTGTCTTCGTCCAGGGTATCGAACACCGACTCTGAAGTAGAGCTGTCCCCGTCAAGATTATACGGCTCCCCGGTAGCCAGGAGGTCTTCTATGTCCTTGGCGTGTTCCGGGTAGTTGACCTGGAAGTCTTCCTTGGAGTACCATTTCTCCCTGAAGATGTACCTGTGATCGGACAGGTCGTCCTTCACACCGGCAGGGTCTAACCGCACCTCATGTACCGGAACGGAAGATATGTCCACCTTGGGCTCACCCAGTCGTTTGGGGTTGAGGCTAACGTCAAGGGCGGCGTAGCCCCTGCCACAGGTAATGGAGTCGAAGAAGGCTTCGTCCCGTTCCGTCTCTGCGCTGGTCTGATCGTCAATTACGTCAGACACGGCTTCGATTACATCACACAGGACCTGATCAGAAGGCTCCACGGGTTGAGGGACCACCCGTACCCTGTTCTGCTCAATGACCCCCATGATGAGATCAAGGACAGATTTGATGTAATTCCACACCATCGCAGGCCGGTTCTCGTTGGACAGGACACGCTTCTCTTCCTTAGTCCATTGTTCACCGGCGGCGAAACTGAAGTCTTCCTCTGCCTCTGTCTGCCAGGTGCTGTCGGCGGAAACTGCGTCATCAAACATCTCCAACGCACGTTTCAGCTTTTCAGCTTTGGTCAACTTGGAGAACGGTTTGAGCTTTGCCATTATTTTTTCTTACCATAGGTTTTGCTTTTATAAGCCGGGGCCTGTTTCGCAACCACCTCTACAGCCTTCGCCTTGGGGGCCGGTGCCGGGGCCGCCTTGCCGTCAAAGCTGGGAGAGCCGTCCGGGGCAACGTATTCAATGTAATGGGGTTGGATCTTACCCAGGGGTTTCCGGTTCTCGTCCTCTAACATAAGGAACGCACCCTCTAAATAAGGTTCCCTTCTTTTCATAAACGATTTGTACTGCTGTTCTGAGCATTTAACTTTCATTCCACTCGCTAATCCTATAGTCGGCATTTTATCTCTCCTTTAAAGATTCACGCAATTAAGACCCGTAACTTGCGTCAAAACTGTCTTTCCTTTACATTCCAGACCAGTTAGGCCCGGCTCCCATGTCCCATTTGGGCATGGTGTTCCATTGGTTTAAGGTGCTGAACTGCTGCATCGGCTGCTCAAAAGACTGTAACGGTTTCAGGGGTTCGACAACTACGCCGAGGTTGGAATTCCCCGGCTCTCTCCCCGCCACACCCTGGTTGACCATGTCCTGTAAAATAAACTGCTTGTGATCGCCTGTTTGATCTTGAGCCGTGGGGGCTGCGGGCGGGTTGTAGGTGCTTACCGCTCCCTGTCCGGGCAGCCACCAGTTAGGGCTCATCCAGTTATAACCACCCTCTCCTGCGGTGGGTTCCGGGTTAGACGCTGCCCAGCTATCTATGGTTCCCTCTCCGGTTATCCCGGCATTTCCGTACCAGTTAAGGATATCGTCCCACACACCTTCGGGCATGTAGTCCCTGGGGTTGGTGATGGTTTCTTCAAGGAACCCCGCAACGGCAGGAAGGTACTGCGTCCACTTATCATTCCATCCGGGCAGAGTCGTAACGTAGTCCGTCAGGAACCGCTTCTCGTCAGTGGGCGTGATATACCCTGTCGGCTCCGGGTAGTGCTGGTACTCCTGCTCTCCCCCGCCGAAGCTGTAATTCTGCATCTCCTTCCATGTGGGCAATATGTAAGACATTAGGCATCCAGCGAACTGCGTTTATTCATCATTCGTGCCAGGATCTGGCGTTTGATTGCGTTCCTGTTAGCCAATTCCTGAAGGTTTCCCTGCTCCTTTAAGATGTTCATCTGGTTCTGATAATAGTCGGCACCCGGATCAACGTAACCGTAGCCGGGGTCAACGTACTCACCAGGCTGGGTTGTGGCCCCAGGGTCCTGGTAGCCCCACTCCCCGCTCATGGGCTCCACACCACCGTAGAACTCGGATAACTGTGCGATAATCTCCTGGGGGACACCCGACATGCCTAAACCGCCAGGTCGCATAATATTTTCGGACATATTGTAGTCGGGGTCTCGTAGCTTGTGTAGTATCTGACTGTAATAATCGTCCCATTCGGGGTTCCATCCTTCTTGGGATCTTAGGTAATTAAAGTATTGGGCTTCTTTAGAGTCATTAGGGGAAGGTTTCGGGGGGCCTGTCAACTTCCCACCACCGGGCCCCGCATTCGGGTCATACCCCCACCCGTCTCCGCTCATTGGATCTATCCCGCCAGCGAATGAGGACAGGCTGTCAATAACGTCCTGCGGGACGCCGCCTGTTGCCAGATCGTAATCTGGGTTGTGGAGCTTCTGCATGATCTGCTTTTGGTACTGGTTCCAATCAGAATTCCATCCCTCTTGGCCCTGCACATAGCTGTAATACTGGTCTTGCTTAGTGCCGGGGAGCTTGGAGTCTATGATCGGTTGAAACACATCAGCGCCAGGGGTCGGGGTTGTCCCAAACGACTTGAACACATCGCCGGTAGCATCCCACCGTGCATTCTGCTCCTGGGTAGCCGCTGAAGTCTCAAACCCCTTGTCTGCCCTCCACGCATCAAACTCGTCTCTGCCCATCAGCTTGTCGGGGGGCGCAAACATACCCATATCTGTAAATTTCTTGCCCCGTGCCTCATCCTTTGACTTCCATGTTGCCTGCATCTCTTTCAGGGTCGGTACGCCCGTTGGGCGGGTTCCCCCCACATATCCATGTCTGCCTATCATGTCTTCTTCTAATGTCGTTGCCATTGGTGTTCTCCTTTACTAAGCGTCCGTGTAATCCACATAACCCCAGTCATCGTCCATTCCCTTCAGTCCTTTGACAAACTCCGATATCTCAGCGACAACGACTGCGGGTATCCCAGCCATAGCCCCTTGACCTCCAGGACCATGAGTATTTTCAGTAAGGTTGTAGTCGGGGTTTTCCAATTTATACATAAGCTGTTTCACATATCGGTTCCACTCAGGGTTCCAGCCTTCCTGCTGTTGAGCGTATTTGAGGTACTGGGCCTCTCTGCTGGGGTACTGCATCATCTGTGATGGCCTACCGTCCCTCTGGTCTATACCACTGTAGGGGGTACGTTCGACAATGCTTCGGAGGTTCGGATTCTCCCCACCTGGGCCTCTCATGCCGGGGCCGCCACCAATCCCCAACCTCTTCCATTCGCTTGGCTCGGGCAACCATTCTCCTCTGCGATCTCCCCGTCCACCTGGGCCTCTCATGGCATTATGTTCAGGACTGCCCCACTTGACAGCAGGACCCCCACCATGAATGCCACCAGGCTTAATAGCATCCCCACGTTGAGCCATGACTTTAGCCATGTGGTCCATCGTGGCCTGCCCGCCTATATCATCAAAAAAGGGATTCGCATCGAACCTCGCCTTTTGTTCGGTAGTCAACGATTCCCTGTTTACCCCAGAGGCTTTCTGCATGGCATTGAACTCTTCCCTGCTCATTGGCTTATTGGTGTGCCTGGCAAGGGGGTCGTTACCCATGCCAGTCCCGCCTATCTCCTTCAAGAGCCCCTGCAGCGTTCCACGGTTGGGGTCCATGCCCTTCCTGACCTGATCCACCAGTTCCGGATGCTCCTGCTGTATGCTCTTGGCAAGCTCTATAATGGCTTCGGGGTTGATGTCGGGGCGGGGACCCCCACCTTCATCTCCTCTTGGGATACGCACCATTCTGTCACCGGGCCCACCTCGTCTCGGCATGGGGCGTCTCATTCCTTCAGGTCGTGGATACATGATATTCTCCTTGACATATTCGGTTAATTCTGCTATCCCTTTATATAAGGGAGGAACAAATTATGAGAACAATTCTGACAATCTGCTTTATCTTCATTTCCAGCGTGGCATTCGCAGGGGACTTTATCTTCGCCCCGGTAATTTCCCAACCCGCACCGGACGCTATCGACTCCTATGTGGTTAGCGGTGACAATGGTTCCGAGGTTATTCATGTTATCAGTCTTGAGCCTGTTGCCGATGATTCTTACCTCATTATTAGGCCAAACGGTGAATCGAACATGATTATGAAGTTCGATTAAAGAGTTCGTCAAAACCCTCTTTATATTTAAGCCACGTTTTCTCACCAACCCCTTTGGTCCCTGTGAACACATCCTTGGGGATATAACCCACCTCTTCCCAAGGTATTGAGTTCTCAGCTAAAACCTTCCAGATGCGGCTAGTCGTTGCAATGTCCCATTCCTTTATAGAAAGTGAAAGATAGAATAACTCTCCGAATCTTGCGTCTTTTGCGGCTACCTCTATCATGACGCCATGAACCCCCCAGGTCTTGGTCCCCGGTCCCTGATGCGCTTTAGCACTTTAGGGTCTATTGGGGCTGATTGGCTCTGCCCCAGCTTGACCAGCCCGTACTGAAGGGCGTCATGGCAATTATTTACCAGCACCCCGTTAGCGAAATAAACATGGTCATCTTCAACCGTCAGATTGTAAACGTCTTTTGGTTCTGCTAATGATTCTACCCCTACAACGCCTGGAACAGGTTGTTCCTTTTGAGTACTTGTTAGTCGTAAAAGACTCCCCACAAATTTCACATACTCTTTGAATGTTGTCGTCACCTCTTCGCCTTCTGGCTTTATTCTGGCAATTCTGTCCACAATAGTTTGATCTGGTTGGAAATGGCGTCTCGTATTTAATCCCGCAAATCTTGCATTTCTTAATATATTTTTTACGCCCTTCCCAGGTGTCCTTCCCATGCTTGCTATGCCAAGCTCTTCCCTCATCAGATCCATGCCATATCTTCGCTGCTTCTTGGGCGGCCTTAATGCCTTTCCTGGAGTTTGGATTGGTAGCGTAATTCCGTTTCCCATGCTCAGAATGGTGGGTTGAAATCTCAACGCATTGGAGGTTCGACAGTTCATTATTGAGCGTATCCCCATCAATATGATGGATTTCAAAGCCATCTGGTACGGACCCATTCTCATCTTCCCAAACTGCTCTGTGAAGATTTGATGGATGTCCTCGCCCCCAACTGTCTGCCCTGTAATAAGTTCCCGAAAGCCGATACTTCCTGTCTTTGAAAATGACAAACTTTGGATGTTCCATGCTAATATCCTCCTTAAATCAATGTTATAGAGAACATCAGCATACTGCAATGTATCAGCAAGGTCAACCTTATTTTTACTGGCTATATAGACCTCATGTTTTGGGGTGACAGTCAATGACCGGCCATTCGATAAATCCACCCTTATTACTTCTGCGTCCCTTCGTGTCAGCCAGGATCTCAGAACTCGCTTAAACCCAAATGGAGTTAAAACCCTTTCTCCCGCCTTGATTTGCTCAATGGGTCTTTCGCCCAGCATGGTTTGAACCATCGTGCCAGCAGCAAAACAATGACTCCAGCGGTTCTTGTTGGGCTTGTCCCTGAAAGACCCTGATGTTCCTATCTCAGCGTAGTGGTAGCCACCCATAAAGCCGTTTATCAAGCGTACACACTTAGGATCTATTAAGAGCCCGTCAATGATTTTAAGCTGCTGTTCCACGCTTTCCTTACGGGCTGTCCAGTTCTGTTCAGAGGGTTCAACGTCCACACCGAAGTCCCTCATAAGCTCCGCATTACTGGTGAATCCCCCCGTTCTCTTGGAGAACTTGTTTTCTCCTGCGGGGTCTGCCCAGTCCTGGTATGTCGCATTTGGGTAGCGGGTGTTGCATTCCTGCACCACATGTCTTGTGAAGTCTACAATACCCATCTTGTCCCCATGAAATTCCGCCAGAACCTGCATTTGCTGAGATGTAGGCACACTGATAACAACACAAGAGGGCCAGTTGCCAGAATTATCCCAACCACGATAAAGGGGGCCAGAATTCCAGGACAGCCTTTCCTTAGCGACATGGACATCCCTCTTGAAATTCTTGAATACAGCCGATCCAGAAACAATGATGCCCGGTTTCCCGTCGATGTAGGTGTCCACCCAGTCTGGGTTGTGCGAGTAGTCGATTCTGAGTTCGTCATAGTACCCCGGTCTTAGATTAGCGTCATTCTCTCTAGGGGGCTGCCAGAACCCCTCATGGTTGTCCAGCGGGACGCCTTCTGGAACAGGCCCCGGCGGTGGAGTGTCCCACGCAAACGTACTATAGGTCGGGTGTTCAACGTCAGGCGGGTTGGTGGTTTCAATTCCCCAGCGAACGGGGCATTTCCTGGGATATCTCCCGACCCTGTTCTTGAGCATAAGCTTGACTTCTTCATTAACCTCAATGCTCTCATCAATCCAGTACCCGCTTACCTCTAAAGACTTAAATTTCTTAACATCGTCCGGCCTGTCGCAGGATCTGAACAAGATCTCCAGCTCCATGCCGTTGGGGTATTTCAGTATGTATTCATTCGCCTGTACTCGGTGCTTGCCCCAGTCAAACCAGTCAAATACTGTCCTTTGTGTTGTATCTCTTAATTCGGGATAAGAATTGCGAACTATAACCCATTTAGTCCTCTTTATCTTGTACGTCTCGAACATGAACTGTGGTAAATAGTAGCAAACCTCCCAGGCTGCCGCTGTTGTCTTCCCCGATCCCACGGGGCCGACCACACATCTGAACTGAGCAGGGCTGGTGTGAAACCTCTTTAATGTGGGCAACGCCCTGTATGCCACCTCTAAGGTGCTACCTACCACTTAATAACTCATCCTTTCCTCTATCGTCACAGCTTCTGGGTCGAATACAACGTAGTTCTTGGCCTTGCTGTTCTTTACACCTGACAGGGAGCCTGTCGGATACCTGATGCCGTCAATGCCAGCCCTTAGCAGGAACATCGAGGCTTCTTTGTCGCTCTTCTCATTAATCCACTTACCAGGAGACAATTCTCTAGCCCCAACCGTGTTAGCCAGTCCACGATAGATGTCTTGCCCGTTGTATTCAGCCATTGGGTTAAGGTCATCAAGTAATTCTAAATCAATATTCTCTTTCTTGGCCTGTTCTCGTATTTTATCAAGGGTTGGCCCGTCAGTGACCTTATCCCAATCCAGATAATCATACTCTGACGGGTCTTTGCCTTTGTGGATCTGGACTTTGTAGAGGTTGTTGGACTGAACAATATCATCGGCGTCTCTCAGTAGCTTATGGGCTTCCATCCATGTTGGGTTATTAGTGGATGACGCCATACCAAACATATCGCTCTTAGCCTGTTTTAATGTTGTCTCGCCTGACCCAATCATGTCCAGCAACTCGTCTAACTGGTCAGCAATCTCGTTGCCATGTTTTTCCCTCACCTTGGCTATTCGTTTTTGCGGATCAACATTAATGACCTTACCCTCCCTTCTGACCTTAAACTTTACCCCTTTCCCCTGCTTGGCGTAACTCTCAGCGACAGCCTTCTCATCCGTAAAGTAATGCCCCCAGCCGAACGCCTGCGCTCCTTCACCAGTACCCATAGCTTCGTTCTTGAACCTATTAAAGGAGTGAGGACTCCCGTGGAAGGCGTCCACCTGACCAATCCCTAGCGGGCCGGGGGTTATCATGTCCATCACATCATAGCCAACGTCTTCCCTCGTCCGTCCCGGAGCCTTACCGGGCCATTTACCGTCAGTCATGTAGTTGGCAAGACTACCGGCAGGAGCCCTCTGGATCATAGCCCCCACAACATCACCGATAGCACTCTCTCTACCAGGATACACACCCTTACGTCCTTTGGGCCTGATAACGTCCCAGAGGCTCATCCTCTCCCAGGTTTCCTGTGGGCTTTCAGTGGGCATCCATTACCTCTTCACACACCATCATATAATCAGCCTTCAGCTCGGTAAGCCGATCCTCCAGGGCGTACTGCTGTCTCAGCACCCCCATCGTCTCCCCGTCGCTCCTGAGATACGCCACTGTGGCTATCAGAATTGATGCAATACAGATAATTGTCTTGATCGTGTCCATTCGCCTCGTGCGGGGGGTATTTAAAAATTATATTTACTCACTATTAATTGCTAATTTGGAACTTATTTCCGGTAGAACGTATGTCTTAGTTAGATATATAGGACCCTTGACCCGCAGGGCCGAACCCTTGGCACCCCCCTTCGATCCCTCTATAGGGTCCAGGCCCGATCCGGGGATAGGGTCCAAAACCACCAGGCCCAGGAGCCCCGGCAGGGAGGGGTCCGGGGGCCTGGGGACGGTGACCGAGAGGAGTGGACCGTGAGACAAGGCTTCATAATATTGGTTATCAGACGCTGTAGTCATATCAACCACTTACATGGGGTATAAAGCCCACCGCCTCCATTACGCAAGGTATCCTTGTGTTCCGTATGGCTGCATGATGTTTAACTGCGTGTCCCATATTAATGAGCATAGTCTTACCCAATTGAGCTACCATCAAACAGTGGCACCACAGTATGACTGTGGGATCGGTGCCATGTTGCATGGTCTGACTGATTAGCGAATAGCATGAGGTTGCCTACATCATTGTTGCGTTGGTCCCCATCCTTATGGTGCGCTACCACTCCATCTGAGAGTGGAATGTACTCCGATATAATGTCACGGGCTATCCTGGTGCCGTGCCGCCATTCAACAAAGCTGGGGTTGTGTATAGCGGCATAGTAACACTTTGTGCTGCACCGCATCCTCCCTGGATGGTTTCTGGTCAATGCCCTTGATTTCCTGAAGGTTTCACCGCACTGAGGGCATTCCAAGGTCTGCCAGGTAGCATCCTTTGAGGTGCTTATGCCTTCCCGGTTCAAGACCTTCTTTATACCTTGCCGTGTAAAGCCGACCTCATCGGATATCATTTGAAGCGAATACATCTTGCCCCAAAGCTCCTTCACCTTTTCCACGTTAATTCTTGGTCGCATTCTTGCCTTTCTTTGCCTTTTGTACACCAAGCCCTGCCTTCTTCTTGCTCTTCTTTAACTCGTCAGGAGCTAAAATTTTAACCTGGCTGTTGATGTCTACCATGGCCTTATCACCGTACAATTGGGGCTTGAGCTTTGAGGATGTCCACTTCAAGGCATCAAGCTCCATACGATACGTTTCCTTCCACGCATTAGAGAGCCGGGGATCAGGTAAGTCCTTGAGTTCACTGCGACATTTGGCGGCTATCATGTTCATTCGATCAGCGTAAGTATCGGCTTGGCCTTGTCTCGCCCGTGCATATTGCTCGTAGAAAGGTTGTACGTGGGATCCCCGGGTACCGAGCTCG
>JGI24915J38486_100584_pt1 | contig 32533 bp, 28 predicted proteins | sample LinPfosmplate3_FD_38486 | JGI IMG/M metagenome (IMG submission 38486)
TGGGCTTCTTCCGATAATGGTACGTGTACTGCCATTTGGTCGCCATCGAAGTCAGCGTTAAATGCGCCACATACTAATGGGTGTAATTGAATTGCTTTACCTTCAATCAATAAAGGCTCAAACGCTTGAATACCCAAACGGTGAAGTGTTGGTGCACGGTTTAGCATAACTGGATGCTGGTGCACAACTTTTTCTAAAATATCCCAAACTTCTGGTGTCTCTGCTTCAACCATTTTCTTAGCAGCCTTAATAGTAGATGCCAAGCCTTTAGTTTGTAAACGGTTGTAGATAAATGGCTTAAATAATTCTAGCGCCATTTTCTTTGGCAAGCCACACTGGTGTAGCTTAAGGTATGGACCACATACAATTACAGAACGACAGGAATAGTCAACACGCTTACCTAACAAGTTTTGACGGAAGCGACCTTGCTTACCTTTAATCATGTCTGAGATAGACTTTAATGGACGACGGTTATTACCCATTACTGCACGACCACGACGACCGTTATCAATCAAAGAGTCAACCGCTTCTTGCAACATACGTTTTTCGTTAAGCACGATGATTTCTGGCGCATCAAGCTCCAGTAGGCGTGCTAAACGATTATTACGGTTAATAACACGACGGTATAAATCATTCAAATCTGAGGTTGCAAAACGACCGCCATCAAGAGGCACCAATGGGCGCAAATCAGGCGGAAGAATTGGCAACACTTTAAGAATCATCCATTCTGGCTTATTGCCTGATTGAATTAAAGAGTCGATTAATTTAAGACGTTTATTGTATTTCTTAAGCTTAGTTTGAGATTTGGTATTTAGGCTATCTTCACGCAAATTAGCCGCTTCTTTTTCAAGCTGCATTTCAGCCAAAACATCTTGGATTGCTTCTGCACCCATTTTTGCTTCAAACTCATCTTCACCATACTCATCTAACGCATCAAAATACATTTCTTCAGTTAATAACTGCTTATGCACTAAAGGTGTTGATCCTGGATCTGTTACCAAAAACGCTTCAAAATATAGAACGCGCTCAATATCCTTAAGCGTCATGTCCATTAATAGGCCTAAACGAGAAGGTAATGACTTAAGGTACCAAATGTGAGCAACAGGCGCTGCTAATTCAATGTGTCCCATGCGTTCACGACGCACTTTAGAGAAGGTAACTTCAACACCACACTTCTCACAAACAACGTTGCGAAACTTCATGCGTTTGTACTTACCACATAAACACTCAAAGTCCTTCATTGGGCCAAATACCTTTGCACAGAATAAACCTTCACGCTCTGGCTTAAAAGTACGGTAGTTGATGGTTTCAGGCTTCTTAACCTCACCATATGACCATGAACGGATCTTTTCAGGAGATGCTAGACCAACTTTAATTGCATCAAAGTCTTGTTCTTTATTTTCTTGTTTTAATATTGTTAATAAATCTTTCACTTCACTCTCCTAATTAGTATTGCTCAAGTTCGACATCAATACCTAACGACCTGATCTCTTTAATAAGTACATTAAATGATTCTGGCATCACTGACTCAGTCAGGTTTTTACCATCAACAATACTCTTATACATCTTCGCACGACCTGCTACATCATCAGACTTAACGGTTAGCATCTCACGTAAAGTGTGTGCTGCACCATAAGCTTCCAATGCCCATACTTCCATCTCACCAAATCTTTGACCACCGAACTGAGCTTTACCACTTAATGGCTGCTGAGTTACTAATGAGTAAGGGCCTGTTGAACGTGCATGCATCTTATCGTCAACTAAGTGATTTAGTTTTAACATATGCATGTAGCCAACCGTAACAGGACGATCAAACGCCTCACCGGTACGGCCATCATATAATTGCTCTTGTCCTGACTCAGGTAAATCTGCAAGTTTAAGTAATGACTTAATATCTTGCTCTTTAATACCATCAAATACCGGTGTTGCCATTGGCACACCGCCTCTTAGGTTTTTAGCTAACTCAATAATCTCTTCATCATTAAAGGCATTTAAGTCTTCCTGCTTGCCGTAAGAGTTGTAAATTTTGTCTAAGAATGCTCTAATTTCAGCTACCATTTCTGTACGCTTTTCATCAAGCATAGCTGCAATCTTAAAGCCTAAGCCTTTTGCTGCATATCCTAGATGAACCTCAAGCACCTGACCAACGTTCATACGTGACGGCACACCCAATGGGTTAAGAACTACATCAACTGTAGAACCGTCAGCTAAGTATGGCATATCTTCAACTGGAGAGACGCGTGAGATAACACCTTTGTTACCATGTCGTCCAGCCATCTTATCACCCACTTGAAGTGTTTTGCGTGTTGCCACATAAACTTTCACCATTTTCATCACACCTGGTGGCAATTCTGCACCTTCGTTGATCTTGGCTTTTTCCTCTTCAAGGAATTTGTCAAATTCGACCTGCTTAGCCTTGGCCTGCTTAACTAGTGCTGCTACTTCCTTATTAACTGATGAATCTTCAACCTTAATTTTAGCAACATCTTTGTTATCAAGCTTTTTCATAAGCTTGGCATTCAGCTTCTCACCTGCTTTAATATCACCAACTGCTTTAGTGATCACATTGCCTGATAACTTAAGGCGAACACGACGGAAAATATCACCATCAATAATGCCAAATTCATCGTCAATATCTTTCTTAATCTTTTCTAGGCGTTCAGCATCAATGCTTAATGCTCTTGAATCTTTTTCTACACGATCACGAGTAAAGACTTGAACGTCAATAACCACGCCTGATTTAGAAGCACCAATGCGTAAAGAAGAGTCTTTAACGTTGTTGGCTTTTTCACCAAAGATTGCGCGTAATAACTTCTCTTCCGGCGACAGAACTGTCTCACTCTTTGGTGTAACCTTACCAACAAGGATGTCACCACCCTTAACACGTGCACCCACATAAACCACACCGACTTCATCAAGTTTGGCTAGAGCTGACTCACTAACGTTAGGAATGTCTGCTGTAATTTCTTCAGGGCCTAACTTGGTGTCACGAGAATAAGCAGTTAACTCTTCGATATGAATCGTAGTGTAACGATCATCTTTCACTACTTTTTCAGAAATCAAAATTGAATCTTCAAAGTTGTAACCGTTCCATGGCATAAAGGCAATCTTCATATTTTGACCTAGTGCTAATTCACCTAGATCAGTTGAAGGGCCATCTGCCAATACATCACTCTTAGTAATCTTGTCACCAACTTTTACCAATGGCTTTTGATTAATACAAGTATTTTGATTAGAACGTGCGTACTTAGTTAGGTTGTAAATATCAACACCTAACTCGCCCGCTACTGTCTCTTTAGAATCAACTCGGATTACAATACGAGAAGCGTCAACTGCCTCAACAACACCGCCATGCTTTGCAGTTACACAAACACGAGAATCTGTTGCTACAACACGCTCAATACCTGTTCCTACTAGTGGCTTTTCAGCGCGCAATGTAGGTACCGCTTGACGTTGCATGTTAGATCCCATAAGTGCACGGTTTGCATCATCATGCTCAAGGAATGGAATGAGTGATGCTGCTACTGATGAAATTTGCTTAGAGTCAATATCAATTAGAGTTACTTCGTCTGAATTAACCAGAACAAACTCATTTTTATTTCGGCAAGAAATCAAGTCATCCATCAATTGACCTTTAGAATCAACAGTTGCATTAGCCTGTGCAATGGTATGAGCAATTTCATCAATAGCTGATACGTAGATAATTTCGTCTGTTACCTTACCTTTTTTAACAACCTGATAAGGTGTTTCAAGGAATCCGTAGTCATTGGTTTTCGCGTAAACAGCCAATGTGTTAATCAAGCCAATATTTGGCCCTTCCGGTGTTTCAATAGGGCATAGACGACCGTAATGCGATGGGTGTACATCTCGAACTTCAAAACCAGCACGTTCACGGGTTAATCCGCCAGGACCTAAGGCCGAAATACGGCGCTTATGAGTAACACCTGATAATGGATTAACTTGATCCATAAATTGCGATAACTGCGATGAACCGAAAAATTCTCTAACTGAGGCCGATACAGGCTTAGAGTTAATCAAATCTTGCGGTGTTAATTCGTCAGTTTCTGCTAAATTTAAACCCTCTCTAACAGCCTTCTCAACACGAACTAAACCAATCCTAAACTGGTTCTCAATCATTTCACCAATCGCTCTTACACGACGGTTTGCCAAGGTATCAACATCATCAACAGAATCATTACCATCTTTGATATCAATTAGCAATTTGATCACGCTTAAAATATCGTCATTGGTCAATACATGCTCGCCCGTTTCAGATTCTACACCCAAACGACGATTAAGCTTCATACGACCAACTTTAGAAAGGTCGTAGCGATCATTCTTAAAGAATAAGTTGTTAAATAATAAATTAACCGCATCTTCAGTAGCAGGCTCTCCAGGACGCATCACATGATAAATACTCATGCGCGCCTCAATCTCAGTTTGAGTGTCATCTAGACGCAATGTGTCTGAAATATAAGCACCCGTTTCAGACTCATTAATATGCAGAACATCAAACTTCTTAACTTTGTTTGAGACCAGTACTTCTAAAATATCTTCAGAAACAACCGTATTGGTTGCAATTAGGATTTCACCAGTTTCCGTATCCACAATGTCATTTGAAATAACTTTATCAATTAAAGACTCTAATGGTGCATTGATAGACTTAACACCCGCAGCGTCTAAAATCTTTACGTGCTTAGCAGTAATACGGCGACCTTTTTCAACCACAACATCTTTGCCGGACAGAATGTCAAATTCAGCAATAGTGCCTCGTAGGCGTGATGGCTTAATACCTAAATCACATGATTTAGCCTTCATTTTTACCGAAGAACTTTCAAAGAAAGTATCTAGAATCTCAGCACTAGATAGACCCATTGCACGAAGCAATGTTGTCACTGGTAATTTACGACGACGATCGATTCGAACATATAAATGCTCGTGATGATCAAACTCAAAGTCTAACCATGAGCCACGGTAAGGAATAACGCGAGAAGAGAACAAGATCTTGCCCGAAGAGTGCGTCTTACCCTTGTCATGTTCAAAAATAACACCCGGAGATCTGTGCAGTTGAGAAACCACAACACGCTCTGTACCATTGATAACAAAGGTACCTGTATCTGTCATTAAAGGCAATTGCCCTAAGTAAACATCTTCTTCAATGATCTGTTTAACTTTACGTTTTTTCTTAAGCGTAGAGCCATTTTTATCGAACAATACCAGGTTAAGTTTAACGCGTAATGTAGAGGCAAAAGTTACACCACGTAACTTACACTCCTCTACGTTAAACTTAGGCTCTTGTAATTCATAATCTACATACTCAATTTCGGCATAGCCGTTAACTGCTGTAATTGGAAAAACAGATTGAAACACCGCTTGTAATCCAACATCTTCTTTACTCTCACTACCAGCTTGAATAAAACTGTTAAAAGAATCAATTTGGATAGCTAGCAAATCTGGTTCTTGCAAGATTGATGCTCTTGAACCAAAATTATTTCTAATGCGCTTTTTTTCCGTAAATGAATAAGCCATAAATACCTCGTATTAGTCGATCTAATTCGTTTAAGAAGTTATTCTTCTTAAAATAAAACCAACCCATTACTTAAATAAAGTAATCGGTTGAAATTGCACTCAATTAAGAGTGCTTATGCAATAAACACCAAAATCCCCTAGTGGGGATTTTGGGTTTTTACGCTGAACTTATTACTTAAGTTCTACGCTAGCACCAGCTTCTTCAAGCTGCTTTTTAACATCTTCAGCTTCAGCTTTAGTTGCGCCTTCTTTGATTACTGCATTTGCAGTTTCAACCATATCTTTCGCTTCCTTAAGACCTAAGCCAGTGATACCACGTACTGCTTTAATAACAGCAACTTTCTTCTCACCGAATGATGTCATTACAACATCAAACTCATCCTTTTCAGCTGCAGCTTCACCAGCTTCAGCTGCTGCTGCAGGTGCTGCTGCTACTGCTGCTGCACTTACACCGAACTTCTCTTCCATTGCTGAAACTAATTCAACAACATCCATTACAGACATATCTGCAATTGCATTTAAAATATCTTCATTTGATAATGCCATGATATTTACTCCTTTTATATTATTTGATTATTATTTTTGTTGCGCTACTGCTGACACGACGCGAGTTACTTTAGTTGGAACTTCGTTTAAAGTTCTAGCTAGTTTCTCAACTGGTGCTAACATTAATGCCATAACTGTACTAATTGCTTGATCTTTAGTTGGAAGGTCTGCAATACGCTTAAGCTGATCTGCATCTACAAATTCACCTGAAACGCCCAAACCTTTAACGACCAAATCTTCATTGTCTTTTACAAAGTCATTGAAGACACGTGCAACTGCGCCTGGATCTTCTTGAGAAAATCCAAGAATTACCGGTCCACTAAGAACGGGTAATACGCACTCACATGTTGTTTCGTTAAATGCCAATTTTGCTAATGAATTCTTTACAACACGTAAAGAAACATCTGCATCTAGGGCACTTGCACGAAGCATAGTCATTTGTTCAACTGTCAATCCGCGATATTCAGCTACGCCAACAGAAATTGCATCATTTGCTAATGCATTTACTTGTTCGACAACAACTTTTTTTGCTTCAAGATTTAGAGCCATTTGCCTCTCCTGAACAGTTTAAAAAAGAAAGTCATATTATTATAACTTTCGCCATAGAGTACTCACGTACCCTCTACATAGGCCGACTGTGTTATCAGTCATTTATGTAAAAACTCCAGGAGGAGAATTTACACCTATGGTCTTTGAGGAACGCAAGGAACAAACCCTACGACCCAAAGAATTTATTGCTTGATGTTTTTAAATATCAAGCGTGCTTAAATCAACAGAGACGCCAGCGCCCATTGTTGAAGAAACACTTAATTTTTTAAAGTAAATACCTTTAGCTGAACTTGGCTTAGCCTTTTTAAGCGCTTCCATTAATGCTGTAATATTCTCAGCTAACGCCTTAACGTCAAATGAGGCTTTACCAATACCAGCATGAACAATTGCTGCTTTATCAGTACGGTAACGCACTTGACCTGCTTTAGCGTTATTAACTGCTGTAGCAACATCCGGAGTCACAGTACCAACCTTAGGGTTAGGCATTAATCCACGAGGGCCCAATACCTGGCCTAAACGACCAACAACACCCATTGCATCAGGTGATGCAATAACAACGTCATAATCTAGATCACCATCTTGCATAGATTTCATTAAATCTTCCATACCCACAACATCAGCGCCAGCATCAGTCGCTTTAGCAACGTTATCACCTTGTGTGAATACCGCAACACGAACAGTCTTACCTGTACCGTTAGGCAGTACAACTGCACCACGAACGTTTTGGTCAGATTTCTTAGCATCAACACCAAGGTTAACACTCACATCAATAGATTCATCAAACTTTGAGGTTGCACAATCCTTAATCAACGCCAAAGCATCTTCAATTGCATAACGCTTACCAATTTCAACTTTTTCTGCGATATTTTTTTGTTTTTTAGTTAACTTAGCCATCTGATTAACCCTCCACCGTGATGCCCATAGAACGAGCTGTTCCGGCAATAATTGTTACTGCTGCTTCCATATCGTTTGCATTCAAATCTTTCATTTTGATTGCTGCGACCTCTTCTAATTGAGCACGAGTAATATTACCCACTTTATCAGTATGTGGAACACCAGAGCCTTTCTTAATACCTGTTACTTTAAGAATTAACAAGGCTGCCGGCGGAGTTTTAGTAACAAAAGTAAAGCTACGATCACTATAAACCGTAATAATTACTGGTACTTTCATACCTTTGTCGATTTCTTGAGTTTTTGCGTTAAACGCCTTACAAAACTCCATGATGTTTACACCGTGTTGACCTAGTGCAGGACCAACCGGTGGTGAAGGATTAGCTTCTTGTGCAGGCACCTGAAGCTTAATATATGATTCAATCTTTTTAGCCATTTTTCTTCCTTGAGGGATTTCCTCGTTTGGGTGCAAGCGCCTATTAAGCTCCCCGGTTAAAACGCGACATAGTCGCTATACTTACGTTTTTTCTACTTGTGAGAATTCAAGATCTACCGAAGTTGTTCGTCCAAAAATTAAGACTTCAACTTTCAGAATACTCTTGTCATAATCCACCGCTTCAATAGTTCCGTTAAATTCATTAAACGGCCCATCAATAACCAAGATTTCTTCGCCTGGTTGATAAGCAACTTTAGGTTTAGGCTTGTCAGCACCCTCTTGAACACGAGCCATGATTCGATCTGCTTCACGTTGTGTAATAGGGGAAGGCTTGCCAGATGACCCACCAATAAATCCAATTACATTGCTAGTATTTTTAACCAACAACCAACTTGGCTCAGTGAGCTCCATGCTAATCAGCATATAACCTGGGAAAAACTTGCGCTCAGCAGTCTTTTTCTGACCATCTTTTAGCTCAACAACTTGCTCAGTTGGAACCATTACTTCGCTAATTAAGTCTTCTAGACCTTCTCTAGCAACAGCATCTTCAATTGCAGTTTTAACCTTAGCTTCATATCCACTTCTAGCATGAAGTACGTACCATCTTTTAGACATTTATAACTCTCTTAATTTGTTAACAGTTGAACCATCCAAGAAAAGAATGCATCAACTATCCACAAGAATATAGCAACTATTACAACAGCCACCATAATCATGCCTGTTGTTTTAACAGTCTCGTCCCGCGTAGGCCATACAACCTTACGCAATTCAATCTTGGTTTCGTTAATAAAAACACTTAACCGTATACCTTGAGGTGCTTTGAAAAATATCAAACCAGCAATTACTAAACCCACTAATAAAACTAATACTTTGTATAGTGTTGTAATTAACCCTAATGGATCTAAATAAAACACCACAAGAGACGCGATCACTATCAGGATAGACAAATACATTCCTAGTGTCGATTCTTTTGCTTGACTTTCTACTGCTTTATTCACAATACACCTTTTAACATGGCAGGCGAGGAGGGACTCGAACCCCCAACCAACGGTTTTGGAAACCGCCACTCTACCAGTTGAGCCACTCGCCTATAAACTTTAAAGGCTCGGACAAAAGTCCGAGCCAATTTTTCTCTGGTTTTTCTTAAGCTTTAAACTTAAGAATTAATCCGTAACCTTAGAAACAACACCCGCACCTACTGTACGACCACCTTCTCTAATTGCGAATCTCAAACCATCTTCCATAGCGATTGGTGATAATAGCTCTACGTCCATTTTCACATTGTCACCTGGCATTACCATCTCTACGCCATCAGGTAGCTTACAAGCACCTGTTACGTCAGTTGTACGGAAGTAAAACTGTGGACGGTAGTTATCAAAGAATGGCGTATGACGGCCACCTTCATCTTTACTTAATACATATACTTCTGCTTCGAACTTAGAGTGTGGCTTGATAGAACCAGGCTTAGCCAATACTTGACCACGCTCTACTTCTTCACGCTTAGTACCACGTAGTAGTACACCAACGTTATCACCTGCTTCACCAGAATCTAGTAACTTACGGAACATCTCAACACCTGTACAAGTTGTTGTTTGTGTGTCCTTGATACCAACGATTTCTAGCTCGTCACCCACGTTTACGATACCCGCTTCAATACGACCGGTAACAACTGTACCACGACCAGAGATTGAGAACACGTCCTCAATTGGCATGATGAATGTCTTCTCAGTATCACGCTCAGGTGTTGGGATGTATGTATCTAGTGCTTCAACTAGCTTAAGTACTGAAGGAACACCAATGTCAGATGTATCACCTTCTAATGCTTTAAGTGCAGAACCAAAGATTACTGGTGTGTCATCACCAGGGAAGTCGTATTCGTTTAATAACTCACGGATCTCCATTTCAACTAGTTCTACTAATTCTTCGTCGTCAACCATGTCAGCTTTGTTCATGTAAACAAGGATGTAAGGTACACCTACTTGCTTAGATAAAAGAATGTGCTCACGTGTTTGAGCCATAGGGCCGTCAGTGGCAGCAATAACGATAATAGCGCCGTCCATCTGTGCAGCACCTGTAATCATGTTCTTAACGTAGTCGGCGTGTCCTGGGCAGTCAACGTGTGCGTAATGACGCTCAGCTGATTCGTATTCTACGTGAGCAGTAGAAATCGTAATACCACGTTCTCTTTCTTCAGGAGCTTTGTCAATATCAGCAAAGTCAGTTACCTCACTACCATTAGCTTCAGCCATAACTTTAGTCATCGCAGCTGTTAATGTAGTTTTACCATGGTCAACGTGACCGATTGTGCCCACGTTTACATGGGGCTTGGTTCTTTCGAATTTTTCTTTTGACATTTTATCTTCCTCTCTGTTTAGAACATTTAATTACTGGAGCTCACCAGCGGATTTGAACCGCCGACCTCTTCCTTACCAAGGAAGTGCTCTACCGACTGAGCTAGGTGAGCACAACCTTGCACTTGGAGCGGGTAACGAGAATCGAACTCGTCTCATTGGCTTGGAAGGCCAAGGTAATACCAATATACGATACCCGCAAAATCTTTTGTTTATGGTGGAGAGAGAAGGATTCGAACCTTCGAAGCCAGAGGCGATGGATTTACAATCCACATACTTTAACCACTCGTAAATCTCTCCAAAACAATCCAGAATTATCCCATAGGCTCAAAGCCTTTGCAAGCGTTAATTTGAAGTTTTTATATGTTTTTTTTAAATTCTTGCAACACCGCTAGCAACAGCAGCATCGTAAACTGCTTTTGGCACGATATCGATAAGTCTTTTATCAAATGGTTTAGGAATAATATAATCCTTTCCAAAGCTCATAGAGTCAGTGTTGTAGGCAGTCAAAACATCTTTAGGAACCTCTAATTTTGCCAAATCTCTCAATGCGTGTACGGTAGCAATTTTCATTTCAATATTTATTTCACTGGCTTTAGCATCTAGTGCACCACGGAAAATAAAAGGAAATCCTAATACGTTATTTACTTGATTTGGATAATCACTACGTCCTGTTGCCATAATTAAATCATCACGAACAGCATTAGCATCAGCTGGTGAAATTTCAGGGTCTGGATTAGATAAAGCAAATACAATTGGCTTGTCTGCCATTGACTTAACCATATCTTGAGAGACAAGATTAGCCGCAGCCACGCCAATAAATATGTCTGCATCTTGCATGGCGTCAGCCAATGTCTTCTTGTCAGTTTCAGCTGCATATTGCGCTTTAACATCACTCACATCTTGCATTTTCGTTGAAATAACACCTTCACGATCAACCAACAAAATATTTTCTTTTTTCAGGCCTAGCTCGCACAAAAGATTGAGCGTGGCAATGCCCGCTGATCCTGCACCTAGACAAACCAGCTTAACAGTTTCAATATTTTTTCCTTGGATTTCAATTGAATTTAAAAGCCCTGCAGCGATAATAATCGCTGTACCGTGTTGGTCGTCATGAAAAACAGGAATGTCTAATTCTTCGATCAGGCGTTTTTCAATTTCAAAACAACGAGGTGCAGAAATATCTTCTAGATTAATACCACCAAAAGTTGGCGCAATATTTTTAACCGTCTGAATAAATTCTTCAACATCTTGAGTGTCAACTTCAATATCAAAGACATCTACATCAGCAAAGTGTTTAAATAGCACCGCCTTACCTTCCATAACTGGCTTAGAGGCTAATGGACCAATATTGCCCAGCCCTAATACCGCAGAACCATCAGTAATCACCGCTACTAAATTATTTTTAATGGTGTAATTATTAACCAAATCAGGATTTTTGGCAATTTCACGACAAGGTGCAGCAACGCCTGGTGTGTACGCCAAACTAAGGTCTTCTTTAGTGGCTAATTGCTTGTGTGATGAAACAACTAACTTTCCAGGACGCTCGCCTTGGTGGTAGTCGAGTGCTTGTTGGTGTAATTCTTCTTGAGTTATCATAATTTTATTTTATTGTATTAAAAAGTAAATTTATATCGTACCTATGTCCAACCAAGGATTTGATTCATCTTGGTGATATTTGAAACTGTAATCCCCTTAGGGCAAACACGTTCACAATAGCGATGATTTGAACAACTGCCAAAACCCTCACTCTCCATTTTCTGGAACATTTTTCTAGCCCGATCTTGCTCTTCGATCTTGCCTTGAGGCAACAACGACAAATGTGTAATTTTAGCCGCAACAAACAGTGTCGCTGATGCATTTGGACAAACAGCCACACAAGCGCCACAGCCGATACAAGTTGCCGAATTAAATGCTTCATCTGCACTATGCTTATCCACTAGCAAAGCATTTGCTTCAGGCGCTGATCCTGTATGTACAGATACATATCCGCCTGATTGAATAATATCATCGAACGATGTGCGATCAACTGTTAAATCTTTGATTACTGGAAATGACTCAGCGCGCCAAGGCTCTACCCATAATTCAGTTTGATGTTTGTAATCACGCATATACAACTGACAAGTTGTAGTGGCTTTCTTATCGCCATGTGGATAACCATTAATAACCAGTGAACAAGCGCCACAAATACCTTCACGACAATCATAGTCAAACACAATACAGTCTTGATCTTGCGCAATAAGTTGCTCATTAAGCTGATCAAGCATCTCCAAAAATGAAGTATCTTCGTCAATATTATCGATCTTATAGGTAACAAATTCTCCGCTAATATCGCTATTTTTTTGTCGCCAAATATGTAGAGTAAAATTCATTTGTAGTTCCTCACAGTCAGTTCAATAAACTCATAGTTAAGCTGCTCTTTGTGCAGCATCGGCTGTTCAGGTTTATATTCCCATGCGCCCACAAATGAAAAATCATCATCATCTCTCTTAGCTTCACCACCTTCAGACAAATACTCTACCCTAGCATGTGCACCACAAGACTCTTCTCGCATTAGTGCATCTTGACACATTAGCTTACCTAACTCGATAAAATCAGCCAATCGCCCTGCACGCTCTAATGTTTGGTTTAAATCGTTATCAACACCCGTGACTTTAATATTTTGCCAAAAATGTGCCTCCAATTCTGCAATTTCACCAATAGCTTGGTTTAATCTATCTGCTTCTCGAGACATGCCACAAGCTTCCCATAATATTTTTCCTAGCTTTTGATGGAAATATTCTGGTGAGTGTTTTGGTTGCGGTGCATGCATTAATTGTTGAATACGATCTCTAACTGCTTTTAAACTTTGCACAACTTGAGGATGGTTATCATCCACTTCAGCTAACGGATTTCTGGATAAATAATTCGCCACTGTTTTTGGCAAAATAAAGTACCCGTCTGCTAACCCCTGCATCAATGCAGAAGCGCCCAAACGATTAGCACCATGGTCAGAAAAATTAGCCTCACCACCTGCAAATAAACCCTCTACAGACGTCATTAGGTTGTAATCAACCCATAATCCACCCATGGTGTAATGTGGCGCCGGATAAATCTTCATTGGCGTTTGATAAGGATCTTCACCCGTAATGCTTGAATACATATCAAACAAATTACCATATTTTTCTGCAACCGCATCCAGGCCTAATTTTTCAATAATCGCACTAAAATCAAGATAAACACCTAAACGTTGGCCATGAATCTTACTACCGACACCATGACCTTGATCACAAATATGTTTAACAGCACGTGATGCCACATCTCTAGGAACAAGATTGGCAAAAGCCGGATACATTCTTTCTAAAAAATAATCTCTGTCTTCTTCTTTAATATCGGCTGGATTTTTTTCACAATCTTCAATATTTTTTGGTGCCCAAATACGCCCATCATTACGCAAAGACTCGCTCATTAGCGTCAACTTAGATTGATTTTCACCTGTCGGTGGAACGCAAGTTGGGTGAATTTGGGTAAAACTCGGATTAGCAAAATATGCGCCTTGTTTGTAAGCACGCCAAGTTGCCGAGGTGTTACAGCCTTTAGCATTAGTAGACAAATAAAACGCATTACTATAACCACCTGTACATAAAATAACGCAGTCGGCTGTATGTGCTGAAATTTCACCCGTCACCAGATCTCTAACAACAACGCCACGAGCCTTATCGTCAACCATAATAATTTCAAGCATCTCTGATCTTGATTGATGAGTAACATTGTCATTTTCTAACTGACGACTATGCGCTTGATAAGCGCCAAGTAATAGTTGTTGACCCGTTTGTCCGCGTGCATAAAAAGTACGAGATACTTGAGTGCCACCAAACGAACGATTAGCCAAATAACCACTATATTCTCTTGCAAAAGGCACACCTTGTGCCACAGCTTGATCAATAATATTACCACTTAACTCCGCTAAGCGATAAACATTAGACTCTCTTGCTCTAAAGTCACCACCCTTAATCGTGTCATAAAATAAACGCCAGACACTATCGCCATCATTTTGATAATTCTTTGTTGCATTAATGCCACCTTGTGCAGCAATAGAATGCGCTCTACGTGGTGAATCTTGAAAGCAAAAAGAGCTTACTTGATAACCCGCCTCTCCTAACGTGGCGCATAATGAAGCGCCAGCAAGGCCCGTGCCCACCACAATAACTTTGTGTTTTTTACGATTCTGTGGTGCAATTAAAGATAAATTAAATAAATGCTTTTCCCAGCGACTTTCTAAAGGACCTGTTGGCTCATTTGCATAAAGATTACTCATAATATAACACTCACTGGAATACTAATAAAACTAACAATAATAACTGCCACAATGGCAATGGCAACACCATGATGATGCTTGGACGATAGACCAAATGTCTGCAATACATTGGTTAATCCGTGGTGTAGGTGTGCACCTAAAGTTAACAAACCCAGTGCGTAAACAACCCACATTATTGGATTGGAAAACATAGATACCATTGACTGGTACAAATCAGCCTTATCAATCAGCAAAGTCATTTGCACAAAATGGAAAACAATAAATGCAAATAATGTAGCTGCACCACCCCAAGCTGCGACTCTAGGAGTGGCCTCAGGATATTTTTTCTGGTATCTGGTGCCTGCGCTGGAGTTGTTACTTAGTTGGCGAGATACAGCCGTTATCACATGAAAAGATAGTGTTGCGATTAGCAATACAACCATAAATCCATAAAAAGGCGTTTGTGAAAACCATTGGTAAAACTCATTAAAAGCTGTTTTTCCTGAATGGAAATTAAGCAGACTTAACAGATGAAAACCAAGATATGAAAGCCATATCAAGCCAGCAATGGCCATCCATTTTTTGCGGGTTGCGGTATGATTAAAAAAGTTCATCGAATTCCTTTCTAGGTTGTAGCCCTTCTTTCTCTATAGTACGAAGACAGCTGTTGTAGCGCAAAATTGGGTCAGAACAATGCTTGGGTGCCATTTTTTCAGCAATTTCATATTTGGCAATTGCCTCCATCAAACCTTTGTAAGCAAAAGAATGTGACATGGCATGCTTCAACAGTCCTCTTGCTTTTCGTTCTAAAAAGATGCCTGTGTAGTAATGCCTGTGGAATTCAGAATCTAACCTATTAATAGTCTCTGTAATTTTCTTGTGTGAAATCTTGACATTGCTCAGTCCCAATTGATCTGTTAACGCTAAGATATACACTACTAATGCCTGTTGATTATCGGGATCAACTGCAAAGACATCAATACAAATACTGATCGCCAAATCAGGCTCTAGTAAAGATCGATATTGTCTAGCTTTATCAAGTACCGTATCAATAGACTCCTTGTTAATTAAATGGTATTTCATACTTCCCCTTGTAAAAAAATATTATTTCAATGTCAATATACCGAAAAACCAAATATTAATATCAAAATGGTCCAACCTTATATCCTATTAGGATAAAGAATATCATACATAAACCCGTCTCGCCTGGCTTTTTTTTTCATAATATAACGAACTATTTTCATAATATGAAATATTATTATAATAATAAAGTGACATATCAAATTTCATCCTATATTATGAGTAACCTAAATCAAAATAAAATATTGACTAAATATTTAATTGTTTTAATCACAATAACCAAGGGGGATATATGAGTGATTACGTTGTTTGGCTAGATAAAGTTGGTATTACTGATGTGGAAAGCGTGGGTGGGAAAAATGCCTCTTTAGGAGAGATGATTGGCGCTTTGTCTAGTAAAGGCGTTCGAGTGCCTGGTGGCTTTGCAACAACAGCTTATGCGTTTGAAATGTTTTTAGATCACAACAATCTAAAAACAAAAATTAACGAGCTGCTTAAAGATCTAGACCCTAACAATATTCAAGCATTAACCTCAGTAGGCTCAACTATTCGTAATTGGGTGCAAGAATCTCAATTTCCAGATGCACTACATAATGACATTGTCACTAATTATCAACAACTAGAAAAACAACTGGGCTCAGAAGCAACTTTCGCTGTTAGATCTTCTGCAACGGCCGAAGATCTACCTGAGGCCTCATTTGCCGGACAACAAGAAACCTATCTTAATGTCCACGGCATTGATGACATATTTAGCTCCATCAAGAAAGTTTTTGCCTCGCTTTATAATGATCGAGCCATTTCATATCGTGTACATCAAGGGTTTGAGCATTCAGAAGTTGCCTTATCTGCAGGCATTCAACAAATGGTCAGAAGCGACATTGGCGCTAGTGGCGTTATGTTTACCATTGACACCGAATCTGGGTTTGATGAAACTGTATTTATCACTTCTGCTTATGGACTTGGAGAGACTGTGGTTCAAGGCTCTGTTAACCCTGATGAATTTTATGTACACAAACCTACACTGCAAGCCAACAAACTGGCCATTCTTAGTCGCACATTAGGCTCTAAAGAAATCAAAATGACTTACGCTTATGATGACTTAAAAAGCACTGTAGCTATTGAGTCTGTTCCTAAGGAACAACAGCAGCAGTTTAGTTTGAATGATGACCAAATCCAAGAATTAGCTCGTTACGCTATCATCATTGAACAGCACTACCAAAGACCGATGGATATCGAATGGGCGCTTGATGGTGGCAACAACAAACTCTACATTGTTCAAGCTCGTCCGGAAACTGTTAAGAGTAGAGAGAATAACTCACATACAATAGATAGATATAAATTAACACAAGAATCACCCGTACTAATCGAAGGCAGAGCGATTGGTCAAAAAATTGGACACGGCCCTGCTCGTGTGATTAGCAATATTTCTGAAATGGACCAAGTACAAGAAGGAGATGTTTTGGTCACTGACATGACAGATCCAGATTGGGAGCCTGTGATGAAGCGTGCTTCTGCTATTATCACTAACCGTGGGGGACGTACTTGTCATGCTGCCATCATTGCTCGCGAATTAGGTGTACCTGCCATTGTGGGCACCGGCAATGCAACTGACATACTAACTGACCAAACTCCTATTACCGCTTCTTGCGCCCAAGGTGATACAGGTTATGTCTATGAAGGCATACTTGATTTTGAACACACTCAACTGTCAGTTGATGCCTTGCCTGAAATCCCAACTAAAATCATGATGAATGTTGGTAACCCAAGTAGAGCATTTGATTTTGCCAGTATTCCTAACGCTGGCGTTGGACTGGCGCGCTTAGAATTTATCATCAATACAACCATTGGCATTCACCCAAAAGCCCTGTTAGAGTTTGACCAATTACCAGATGACATGCAGGCAGAAATTCAACAAAGAACAGCAGGTTATAGCTCTGCGCTTGAATTCTACGTTGGAAAACTTACCGAAGGCATTGCCACAATTGCGGCTGCATTTTCTAAAAATACCGTTATTATTAGAATGTCGGATTTTAAATCCAACGAATATGCAAATCTTTACGCAGGCACTAGATACGAGCCTACCGAAGAAAACCCTATGATCGGCTTTCGAGGAACGGCCAGGTATTTATCAGAAGATTTTCAAGCTTGTTTTGAACTCGAATGTCAAGCCATTAAAAGAGTTAGAGAACAAATGGGATTGACCAATGTAGAGATTATGATTCCGTTTGTCAGAACCTTAAATGAAGCCAAACAAGTGATTGAACTTCTAAAAGTCAACGGGCTTGAGCGTGGTGTTAATGGCCTTCGAGTGATTATGATGTGCGAGTTGCCTTCAAATGCGGTGCTAGCTGATGAATTCTTACAATATTTTGATGGCTTCTCTATCGGTTCAAATGACATGACGCAACTAACGCTTGGAATGGATCGTGATTCTGGCATTATTGCTGATGGATTTGACGAGCAAGATCCTGCAGTTAAAAAGATGATTTCTATGGCAATCAACGCCTGCCATGCGCAAAATAAATACATCGGCATCTGTGGACAAGGCCCTTCTGATCATCCAGAGTTAGCACAATGGCTACTGGAACAGAAGATCACCAGTATTTCACTCAACCCTGATACTGTAGTAAAAACCTGGTCGCATCTTGGTCAAGCAAAGCGCTAAAAGTAGAACGGTCTTTTTTATATCTGACCGTACAGGAATTACGGCAGAGGCATTAGGCGGTAGTCTTCTTAGTCAATTTGAAGGTGTGGATTTTAATAAAATCCACCTATCTTTTATCGACACATTGGATAAAGCTAATGCTGCTGCTGTAAAAGTCAATAGCGCCTCTATAAAAACAGGTGAGCCAGCTTTGGTATTCAGCACTCAAATTGATGCTGAATACCGAGATATTCTATCAAAAAGTAATTGTATATTTTTTGATTTTTTTGATACCTTTATCTCAAAAATGGAGCGCTCACTAGATCTAAAATCTTCACACACTGCCGGACAATCGCACGGTGTAAATCATAATGATAATTACTCTGATAGAATTAGCAGTATTAATTTTGCCTTAGGTAGTGACGATGGATTGGGCTCTAAAAGTTATGAAAATGCCGACCTTATTCTTGTTGGCGTATCCCGATCCGGGAAAACACCCAGCTGCTTGTTCATGGCTCTACAATACGGTATTAACGCAGCTAACTATCCACTTATCGAACAAGACTTGGACAATACTCGACTACCCGAAAGCCTACAGCAACATAAACACAAATTATTTGGCCTGACCATCAACCCCATTCGCTTACAAAAAATTCGAGATGAGCGCCGCAGTAATAGTAGCTACGCCTCATTAAAACAATGTCAAAGCGAGGTGAAACGTGCAGAGGATTTATATCATAGCAACAACATCCCTTTTATCGATACCACTCAAACCTCCATTGAAGAGATTAGCGCCAAAATCATCAATAAACTATCATTAAGATAGCTATAATTCAAGACACAAGATAGGTGGATTTCCACTTACCACACCCGAAAATAAATGTGATTTCTAAATCTATTAAAATTAGTGTTATTGGTATTTTTATATCATTATCTATTGGTTTTTTTGTTTATCACAGTACTATCAATTCTCATACAAATGACTTAAAGTTGCAAGCAATTGAGCGCATTGGTTTGTATCAAAACTCTTTACATAACGAACTGACACGCTTTAACTTTCTACCTTTTGTTATTGCTAGAGATAAGCAGCTGATTGAATGGTCTATGCAAAAATCAGATTTAGCAAATATGGCTTTGGAAGATATTAAACATGCTTCTGGCGCCAATGAGCTGTACGTGATGGATAGATCTGGAACCACCCTATCTGCCAGCAACTGGCGCAACAAAGCTAGCTTTGTTGGTAAAAATTTCGCTTTTAGACCTTATTTTAAAGAGGCGATGCTTGGCAAAAATAGCAAATTTTTCGGCATTGGTACCGCTTCAAAAAAACCCGGATTTTATATTTCTACAGGTGTTAAGGATAACGATAGCATTGTGGCAGTGACTGTCGCCAAAATTGATCTAAGCATATTGGAAAACATTTGGATAGATGCTGGAGAGGATCTATTTGTAACCAACCAAGACGGTATTGTTATTCTTAGCTCCAAGACCCCATGGAAATATCGCACTCTTAAAACATTAAAAGCCTCTCAGCTTGCAAATATTCAGCTGCAGAAACAATTTTCCGATCAAGGTCTTCGCCCACTCTCAGATGCCATAACCAACAAAAAAGATCAACTAACTATTGATGAGGCAACTTACGTGCATCAATCAAATAAAATTCAAGACACCAATTGGACCATACATTATCTAACACCTGTTGATCGTATTAATCAACTTGCTATTGTTAGTTGGACCAAGATGGGGTTTGCCTTGTTAGCGGCACTTACGATTGTATTATTATGGTGGCTATCGCAGTCAAGCAACAAACTCCAAACATCACTAAAAGAGTCAGCCAATCTTAGAGAATTAAACGACCTACTTAAAACTGAGATTGAACACCGACACCAAGTAGAAGGTGAGCTTCGTATTGCGCAAACGAAAATTGAGAGGGCTAGCAAATTAGCCGCTATGGGGCAGCTATCAGCATCCATCATCCATGAATTAGGTCAGCCATTATCTGCCATGAAAACCTATATTGCCGGAGCTCAACTTTCAGAAAACAACAATCACGAAAATAACGTTCTACCAAAATTAGACGCCTTGGTAGATCGTATGAGTAAAATCTCACAACAACTGCACTTTTTCTCCCATACTGGAGATAATTCTCTATCCAAGGTTGACATTAGAGATGCGCTTAATGGTGCACTTATGATTATCTCGCCCGCACTTAAACAAGATAACATTGAACTCTCACTGGAGTTTGAGGACAAGCCCTATATAGTTAAAGGAGATCAGGTTCGCATTGAGCAAGTTTTAGTTAATTTAATTAACAATTCCAGAGCGGCACTTGAATTTTCCGATGAAAAACGCATTGCCATTAGTTTATCTATTAAAGATCAGCAAAATCTAGTTATCAAGGTTGAAGACACAGGTACGGGCATTGCCGAAGAAACACTTCAAATTTTATTCGATCCGTTCTATACCACCAAACCCTCAGGCGTTGGCTTAGGACTTGGTTTAACTATATCTCATAATATCATTCACGAGCTACATGGAACCCTAAGTGCGCACAATAACATCAACTCTGGCTCTACTTTTATTATCACCTTGCCAATTGCCACATGAATGAGCCCAGCCCACCGATAATTATTATTGTTGATGATGATCAAGCCATGCGAGAATCGCTATTGGATTATTTTTCTCGCGCCAAACTTTTAGCCAAAGCCTACGCTAGTGGCAAAAAAATGCTTTCAGAATTACATAAGCATAATGTTGGCGTGGTAATTTGTGATCTCAAAATGCCTCAAATGAGCGGCATGGAGGTTCTCGACGCATTACAATCTGGGGAAAATTCACCGCCACTTATCATGATAACCGCCCATGGCAATATTACCACGGCAGTAGAGGCGATTAAGCACGGCGCTTATAATTTCATTGCCAAGCCATTCAACCCTCAAGATTTGCAAAAAATGGCAGAATTGGCAATCGAAAAATACCATACAAATTTAGAATTCAGAAAGCTCAATGCCCATCCCCTAGGCAACAGTCTAGGTTTGCAAGATTTTAATACTCAACTACTAAGCTGTGCCAATACTAGGGACAACGTTTTAATCATTGGAGAAAAAGGCGTAGAAAAAGCCTTAGTGGCAAAAACCCTGCATCAGCATAGTCAATTCGGTACAAAGCCTTTTGTGCATATCAACTGCATTATTATTTCTGAGCGGTTTTTTGAAAAACATTTCCTTGAAGAAGGCAACTCTATATCCAGGGCAAGTCAAGGAAGTTTATTTTTAGAAAACTTAGATCAGCTGCCACTAGAGAGTCGATCCAAACTTCTAGAATTATTAACAGACAAAATTGCAGCACAAGTGTGTAAATCAGAATCAACATTACCTAGATTTATTTATTCTATTGCCAGCCCTATAACGGCAGAAAAGACACACACCATCCTGAATAAAATCTGCACTTTATTAAATGGCAGAAAACTTCTCGTTCCGGCATTAAGGGAGCACCGAGAGGACATTTTTGAACTATTTAATCACTACATAGCGCAGTCCGCAGCACATTATCAAACTTCTATTCCAACATTATCAGAGCAAGATATCATTGCCTTGTCTGCTTATGATTGGCCAGGAAATCAACAGCAATTAAAACAAATTGCAGAACAATTTATTTTGCTCAATCGTAGTGTCAATACTTCTATATCACATTTATTGTCAGTATCACCTACTGAAATGATTGATATAGGCAACACATTTAACAAAAATCTACGTGGTGTCATGCAGGATTTTGAAAAACAATTAATCACCCAGGCCATGATCGAGTGTTCGGGCAACATCTCTCAAGTTTGCGAACTCCTTAAAACCCCTAGGCGCACACTCAATGAAAAACTATTAAAGTACGATATTAATCGTAGTGCATTTTTATCCTAATAGCCAATCGGCGGAAATCCGCCTATCTATAACTAAAAATCTACACTATACTCAGACTTATTCTTGGTTCTTTAACCTTGAACAATTTATATAATTAATATCTCAGAGGAGAGCATAATGAAAAAAAATATCAAACTAATCGCATCTAGTCTCATCGCAATGGGGCTAATTGCATCACCAGTGGCATCCGCTAAAGAAATTGTCATTAAATTTTCACACGTGACCACAGAGGCCACCCCTAAAGGCAAAGGCGCCATGTTGCTTAAAAAAATGGTTGATGAACGCTTAGGTGGAAAAGTGCGTGTTGAGGTTTATCCAAGCTCTCAACTTTATGGCGATAAAGCTGTTTTAAAGGCGCTTTTATTAAACGACGTACAACTAGCCGCGCCATCACTGTCTAAATTTAGTAAATACACCAAACAATGGGCATTATTCGACTTGCCTTTTTTGTTTAAAAATCCGCAAGCACTTAACTGTTTCACTGATTCTGCCAAAGGCCAAGCACTCTTAGGTGCTACCGAAAGAAAAGGTATCAAAGGCTTGGGTTATTGGCTAAACGGCATGAAGCAAATCTCTGCCAACCACCCTTTAATCAAGCCTGAAGATGCCAAAGGTTTGAAATTCCGTATCATGAGCTCTGATGTACTTAAAGCACAGTTTGAGGCTGTTGATGCTAATCCGCAGAAAATGGCTTTTTCTGAAGTTTACAATGCGCTAGCAACCGGCGTTATTGATGGTCAAGAGAACACTTGGTCTAACATTCGCTCTAAAAAGTTCTTTGAAGTACAAAAAGACACAACCATCTCTAACCATGGCGTTTTAGAGTACGCACTTGTTACTAACAAACGCTTTTGGAATAGCCTGCCGTCTGATATCCGCCTACAGCTAGATCAAATTATTACTGAAGTGACTGCTGAAGTGACTCAATTTGCGTTAGACGCAGCTGTTAAAGATATGAAAACTGTCGCTGACTCTGGCAAGACCAACATTCACACACTAACTGATGCACAAAAGCAACAATGGGTTAGTGCAATGAAGCCTGTTTGGTCACAGTTTGAAGATCAAGTTGGTAAAGATAACATTGCTGCAGTACAGCAGTGTAACGCTAAAAACTAAGATTCTAATAAAAACACAGCTTTCGAGTTGTGTTTTTTTAGAAATCTTTGTATTATTATGAATATGAGTCAAACCTCTACCTTTCAAGGAAAATATTTATGCAATATTGCACTCATAATAATACAAAGGTTTTTTAAATGAAACTTTCTAAATTCATCAACCATGCCGAAGAGTGGCTTATTGCGCTGCTACTCAGCTCAATGACACTGCTGACTTTTTCACAAGTAGTGGCCCGCTATGTGTTTAATTCGGGTGCAGTTTGGGCGCTTGAAGTCACCACCTACTTATTTGCCTGGCTGGTATTACTTGGTGCCTCTTATATTATTAAGTGTGGTGCGCACATTGCAGTCGACAGTGTGGTGAATTTATTTGCTGAAAAAAATCGAAAAACAATTACTCTATTTGCCATTTCAGCTTGCATGGCATTTGTCATTATCATGTTTATCGGTAGCTATGAATATGTCGCTTTACTTAAAGATATCGAAATAGAAATGGAGGACCTTCCAGTACTAGAGTGGCAAGCTAAGATTATCCTGCCTCTAGGATTTGCCCTGATGTTTTATCGACTGATTGAAGTAATGATGGATGTTATTAATAATAAAACCACCACCATGCATTTTGAAGCACACATCAACGACTACAAAGAATGATTATTTTCACCCTATTCTTCATGCTTTTTGGCTTAATGGCCATGGGCGTTCCTGTGGCTTTTTCACTTGGCTTGTCAAGCGTTACTGTTATTGTCTTATTTGGTAGTGAATCTCTAGCCTCGCTTGCAGGCCATTTGTTTAGTGCCATGGAACACTACACTCTCATGGCTATTCCATTTTTTATTTTAGCTTCCTCTTTTTTATCAAAAGGTGGCTCGGCACAACGCCTAGTTGATTTTGCCATTGCTAGCATCGGCTGGATCAAAGGTGGACTACCAATGGCATCGGTTTTAGCATGTATGATGTTTGCCGCTATCTCTGGATCTTCCCCTGCCACGGTTATTGCTATTGGCTCTATCGTTATAGCCGGCATGGTTAAAGAAGGCTATCCACAATCTTACGCAGCCGGCGTAATTAGCTCGGCCGGCACCATGGGTATTTTAATTCCCCCTTCAATTGTCATGGTGGTTTACGCCGCAGCGACTGAAGTGTCTGTTGGTAGAATGTTTTTAGCTGGCGTTATTCCAGGGCTAATCATTGGCTCAATGATGATGATTGCCATTTACTTTACTGCTCGAGTCAAAGGCTATCCAAGTGTACCTTTTAAAGGTTTTAAGCATTTTATTAAAACACTCACCAAAGCCTCTGGCGGATTATTTTTGGTGGTTATTATCATGGGTGGTATTTACGGTGGTATTTTTACCCCAACAGAAGCAGCCGCTGTCGCCGCTGTCTACGCCTTTATCTTAGGCGTATTTGTTTATAGAGATATCAAAATTAGTGAAATATCACTCGTTATTAGAGAATCAGCAAAAACCTCTATTATGCTGATGTTCATTATTGCTAACGCCATGCTGTTTTCTTTTGTGCTTACCAACGAGCGCATTCCACATGAAATTGCCGAAACCATCATTGCATACGGGTTACCAATTTGGGGCTTCTTGTTGATGGTTAATTTAGTACTGCTGATTGCAGGTAATTTTATGGAGCCATCTGCAGTACTCTTAATCATGGCACCTATTTTATTTCCTATTGCTATGGAGATGGGCATTGACCCGATTCACCTTGGTATTATGATGGTAGTTAATATGGAGATTGGCATGCTCACGCCACCTGTAGGGCTCAATCTCTTTGTCACCTCCAGTATTACTGGCATGCCACTCATTAAAGTTATCAAGGCAACCCTGCCATGGTTGCTACTGATGCTTGGATTCTTAATGATTATCACCTTTATTCCATCAATATCAACCTACCTGCCAACGCTACTCATGGGACCTGAAACTGTTGGTGGCTAAGCTTCATTTTTAAAAAATCCTAAATTTTTATAATCACCTATTTTTTTAAATATTTTTAAGCATTTTCTCGCTTATCGACCCTGTAAAACCTTGATTTTTAATCAAAATTAAGGTTTTTTAACTCTTTATCAATGCTCTACAACCCTTATTATCACTGTATTTTCAGTCATTTCTATTTTTTCCAATATTTTTACCTCTTGTTATTTATATTAAATTTATGATAAAGTGGTTTAAAGTGGTACAAAGTGGTATAAAATGTCATTTATAGCTACTTGAGGAGAGTTATAAATAATGAAACCAATCAACCACTAAAGGGGAGAGATCATGGACACTTTACTACATACATTTATCTACGCATCAGCAGCAGTTATTCTTTCGTTGGGATTTGCAACGATTGTCTAGCACCCATAAAAAATGTTTAGAGGAGTACACAATTTAACCGTTGACGCAAAGGGGCGACTAAAAGTTCCTACACGTCACCAGGTGCAAATCGATGAGATTTGTGCAGGGCAGATGGTGCTTAGCATCCATCCTGATGATCCCTGCTTATTGTTATATCCACTAAAGGATTGGCAAGCGCTGGAAGAAAAAGTTAGCGCTCTGCCTTCCTTAAACATTCATACTAAACGTTTAAAGCGCAAATTAATTGGGCATGCAAACGATTGTGATCTAGATAAAGCTGCCCGTATCTTAATTCCTGGCGCATTAAGAGAGTATGCCAATATCGGTAAAAAAATCATTCTTAGTGGCCAAGGTCACAACTTTGAACTCTGGGATGAGAAAATTTGGAACGAACAACTCGACAATCTAGATGAGTTAAGTAAAAAAGAGCAAATTCCGATAGAAATCTCCCAATTGTCACTATGACAACCTCACATCATCATCAATCGGTGATGTTTGATGAATCTATCGATGCGCTTAATTTAACTACAGATGGTATCTATATTGATGCCACTTTTGGTCGTGGCGGCCACTCACAAGGAATCTTAGCACGCCTAGGCGACCAAGCTCAGTTGATTGCTTTTGACCAAGACATCAGCGCTATTGAATACGCCAAAAAAAGCTTCAACGATCCTCGTTTAACCCTAATCCACAGCCCTTTTGCACAGATGCACACAGTCATTAGCGAAATGGGTTTAAGCGGCAAGATAGATGGTATTTTGATGGATTTGGGTGTTTCATCACCGCAACTGGATAATGCAGATCGTGGCTTTAGTTTTATGGCAGAAGGTCCGTTAGATATGCGCATGAATCAAACTACCGGTCTGAGTGCTGCGCAGTGGCTGGCGCAAGCTGGTGAAGAAGAAATTGCCAACGTTATTTATCAATTTGGCGATGAAAAGAAATCTCGTCATATTGCCAGTCGTATCAAGAAGTTTCAATTAGAACAGCCGCTAGAAACCACTTTACAATTGGCTAATATTGTCAGTGAAGTAGTCAGAGGTCAGAAGAAAAAACACCCAGCAACACGAACTTTTCAAGCTATTCGTATTTTCATTAACCAAGAACTTAAACAACTCTCTGACACCCTAGAGCATTCTAAAGAAATATTAAGCCACCAAGGCAGACTCTCTATTATTAGCTTTCATTCTATTGAAGATCGCATTGTCAAACGCTTTATTCAAAAAAATTCACGACAAAAATCACTGCCAAAAGGCTTGCCAATTTTTGACCAAGCCATACAAAAAATGCCATTTAAAGACTTGGGCAAACAATTTGCCAGTAAAGACGAAGTCGGACATAACAAACGCTCTCGTAGCGCCATTCTAAGAGTGGCTGAGAAAAACTAATGCTGTCTGTCCGCATATCGCAACTTCAATTCAACCTAGTGTTATTCGTTAGTATTATTATTTTAAGCTTATTGAGTATTGTTTGGCATCACCAAATCTACACACTATACAAACAAATTAAATACAGTAATACACAGCATCACCAAATAATAGCACTCAACAAACAACTACTAAGTGAGCATTCTCAAATTATGAATGGAGATGAGATTAAAACCCATGCCATTAATACACTAGGCATGCATGAAGCTCAAACAAAAGACTTTGGCAAATGGTACAAGGGGAATCTTGCGCTATGAGTTTATTTCAATTTAAATCCCTGCCCGGCCTTGAAAGAGTCCAAGGTTATTGGCGTCGACAAGGCTTTGTAAAATTTATATTTGTAGCTTTATTTAGTATTTTTTCTTATCAAGCGATTTCTATTTCAAACACCCATCAACCTGGCCTCTCGGTGCAAGATCGAGCTCATAATCAGGCTAATAAAGTTCAAATCAATAGTGCCAGAAGAGGGGATATTCTGGATCGACATGGCAACATATTGGCCAGTTCCAGATTACTCAAACGCGTCATACTAGATCCGATGCTGATTGATCCAGCTTTCATTCCAGGCCTAGCGCAAGCGCTCAACATGAATGAGGCGGAATTAAGTGCGTTATTGGCTAAAAAAAGAAAGATAAAATCACGCTATTTACCTATTAAAAAAAACCTAACGCTTACTGATCCAATTCTTGACAAGCTAACTGATTTTAAAAAACAGAGAGTTGAGGTCTGCACAACAAAGCCTGGTCACGCCAAAATTAGCTTACTCGATAAGGTGCTTAACACTCTAGGGGTGCAGTCTGTAGAGGGTGAAAAGATAATGATTAATAAATGCGCCAAAAAGAGGATTGGACAAGCGCTAGCCTTAAGGCAAGATACTCAAAGATACTATCCAAAATCAGCCTCCATGGCACCACTACTCGGGCGAGTCAATTCTGAAAACAAAGGAGGCTCAGGAATTGAGGCAGAATTTGAAAACATATTGGCTGGTGTCGATGGTAAAAAACATTTAAATTTTACAAATAATGCCAACAATGCTTATTTTAATCCTCATATAAAGTCAGAACTCTTACACGGTCAAAATATTGAGTTAACAATCGATACAGATATTCAATACCATGCTTATGCAGCGATTAAAAAATCAGTTTTAAAGCATGAGGCCGACTCAGGATCGGCCATTATTCTAGCACCAAATGGCGAAGTTTTGGCCATGGTTAACTATCCTGCTGATGACCCTAATGACAAAAGCTTGTACAATCCGAGTCATTATCGAAATCGTGTTTTATCTGATAAGGTGGAGCCAGGGTCAACCATGAAGCCATTCACCATGCTTTTGGCATTAGACCAGGGAAAAATCACCGCAGAAGAAGATGAGCTGATTGATGTCAGCAAGTCTATTGGCCACCTTAGAACCAATCGTGAAGTTAGAAAGTATGGCGACGCCATTACCGTTAAAAAAATCTTGCAAAAATCTCACAACTTAGGCACTGTTAACGTCTCTGAACGCCTTAGTAAAGAAGACATGTACAGCACTTGGAGTAAGCTTGGATTTAGCCGCCCTTTAAGCCTAGTTCCGAGTATTGAAAATTCTGGCTCACTCAGGCATTATGAGTCTTGGAGTCTGGCAGATAAACGCACACTGTCTTTTGGGCACGGGCCAATGGAAACTAATTTAGCGCAATTAGCCAAAGCTTATTTGGTATTTGCCAATGAAGGATCAGTAATGCCATTAAAACTGGTTAAAAATATGCCGAGTTATGAGCAAAGTACACAGGTTTTCAGTAAAGAGTCCACACACAAAATAGCCGGCTTACTCGATGCGGTTGCTTCGTGGAAAGGCTCAGGTTATCGTGCACGAATCAAAGGTTATAACGTTGCTGGAAAAACAGGCACTGCAGAGATGGTGGTGAATGGAAAATATCACAAAGATGGTGCCAAACGCACCTTCTTTACCGGCTTTGTGCCTGTTAAAAATCCTAAGTACATCATGGCGGTAAGACTGGATTATCCAAAAAAATGTTATGTCTACAAAAGACCTGATCTTAAAAATAAATGTGAAGGATCAAACTCTGCCGCTATGGTTTTTAACGACACTATGAAGCGTGTTTTAACCAACGATACTGCGATTAAACTAAGCGCCAATCCTTAAGTTCTACGCTTTCCTTTGAGAATGCCCTGCATAATTTTTTGTTGATCTTCCAAGGTGTGAGCATGATGAATAGAAGATTTAATCTGCTCGGCATGTTGTTGATTTTCTATGGCAGTCAAAATAGATAAAAATTCTTCTCGAGCCTGAACCTCGCTTAAATGAGGCTCGAGCACGCACAACTGCTTAAGTCGAGTAAAAATCCCCTGTTTGTCTTGAAATGGCTTAATCAACTCAGATTGAGAAATATCTTCATCAATTTGCGCCGACCTCACTAATTCCAATAGTACTTGAGAATTTTCAATAGTGCGCACTCTAACCTCAATGGTTGAATCTGCCAAAGCCGGATAATTTAATAATAAAGTGATCATCTTTGACATTAGCGCCTTTGTCTTAGAGTGTTGGACTGCAGGTTTGTGTACGGGTTGTAAGTCCTCACCATCTGAAAAACTAGACAAGTCAACCTCGCCAGTATCGTCAAAATCTGGCTCTATATCTGCATACACAGGTGGCAGCTCTGGCGTCTGAGGCTGTTGCTCTGCAACTGATCGAACTTGATCAATACTTTGGCCTACCATTTGGGCCAAGCCCTCCATTAACTGCTGTTGATAGACTTCGTAATTAACTGACGTTATTAGATTTGTGGCTTTTTCTAGAAATAGCGTTTTACCTTCGATAGTATCAAAATCAACTTCTGATTTCAGGTGTTCAAATAAAAATTGAGATAAGGGTTGAGCTTTAGAAATGCGCTCTTCAAAAGCCTTGGCAGACTCTTTTTTCACTAAAGAATCCGGATCTTCACCATCAGGTAGAAATAAAAACTTAAATGTTGTGCCTGCTTTCATGACTGGCAAAGTAATCTTAAGAGCTTTCCAAGCAGCTGCGCGACCCGCATCATCCCCATCAAAGCAAAATACGATAATATTGGTTGTGCGCATTAATATTTGTAAATGCTCAGTGCTAGTTGCAGTTCCAAGTGTGGCAACCACTTTAGTAATGCCAGCCTGGTGGAGTGCTACGACATCCATATAACCCTCTACCACCAGCATATAATCCATTGATCTGGAGTGCTTACGCGCATGATGCAAGCCGTACAACTCTTTGGATTTTGAAAAAATAACACTTTCAGAAGAGTTTAAATATTTAGCCTTTACCTCTTGTTCAAAGGCTCGACCACCAAAAGCAATAACATCACCCTTGGTATTATGAATAGGAAACATAAGCCGATCCCGAAAGAAATCGTAATCTCCATATTGACCCTCTTTAACCAAACCCAGTATTTTTAAATCATCTACCTCTTGCTCACTATTGTCAAAATGTAGCAACAAGTCCTTATTACTTGGGGTTGCAAAACCTAACTCAAACCGCTTGGCAATTTCACCGCTAATGCCTCTGGACTTTGCATAATTTACCGCCTTATCTTTGGCGGGAGAATTGCGCAACTGCATTCCATAAAAATCACTCACTTTTTTTGATAATGATCGATAGCGTTCAAATCTTGGGTCAACAGGTTTAGCGTTTGAGTCATACTCTATGGCCAGCCCGCATTCACTGGCAATGGTTTCAATTGCTTCTACAAAATTTAAGTTATCAAATTTTTGAATAAAACTAATAGCACCCCCACTCTCACCACACTTAAAACAATGATAAAATTGCTTGTGAGCATTCACAGCGAAGTTGCTATTTTTTCCTCCGTGGAATGGACACGGTGCACGATAATCACTGCCAGATTTTTTAAGTGGCACGCGTTTATTGATCAAATCAACAATGTCGATTTGATTGGGAAGATCATCAATAAAGCTCTGACTAATATAAGGCATAAATGGTATTTTAATGAATAATCGACAATTTTATCATCCTAAATTTCTGCCAACTTGGCTACTCATTAGTCTTATGAAATTTGGCGCCAAATTACCCTTTAAAGTACAAGTTACGCTTGGAAAAATAATGGGCATGGCTTTATACCCTTTGTTGGGTAGATTTAGAAAAATCGCTTTTATTAATATCTCTCGTTGCTTTCCTAATAAGCGTAAATCCGAAGTAGAAGCACTCGTTCGTCAAAATTTTGAAGCTTTGGGTGTGTCTATTTTTGAGACGGCTAATGCTTATTTTGCAACCAATGATAAAGTCTCATCTATGCTTAGTGTTCACAACGAACACCACCTAACAACAGCCATTAATAATCAACAAAGTGTCATCTTACTGGCCGCACACTTTATGCCGCTCATGCTTGGATCTCGTGCGCTGTTACTCAAGTATCATATAGCCAATATTTATCGCCCTCAAAATAATGCCTTATTTGATGAAACTATGCGTAAAGGCTTTGTTGATAATGGTGCCACCATGATCAAAACCAAAGACACCAAGTCCATGCTTAAAGCCATTAAAAACAAATTGCCTATTTGGTATGCACCTGACCAAGACTTAGGACTAGACAAATGTATCTTTGCCCCTTTTTTTGGCATTCAGACTGCCACTGTATCTGCCACAGCAAGACTGGCTAAAGGTGAAAATACTGTAGTAATCCCCTACTTCTTCATTCGTACCGACTCTGGCTATAGCATGAGCTTTGAGGCGCCTATTGAAAACTACCCTAATACTGACGCAGCCATTAGCGCCACAATAACTAACCAGATACTGGAAGCTCAAATTTTAAAATTCCCTGAACAATATCTATGGATACATAAACGCTTCAAAACACGCCCTGAAGGTGAGCAGGATTTTTATTAACTTATTTAGTTCAAGTATTAGAACAATTAATCAAATTAGCGTATAATTAACCCTTTATTATTTTACGTTTCAGAATTATTTATTATGTCAATTGATACACAAGCAATTATCAAAGAATACCAAACTACAGATGGAGATACTGGTTCAACTAACGTGCAGGTCGCTTTATTAACAGCGCGCATTAAGCATTTAACTGAGCATTTCCAAACCCATAAAAAAGACCATCACTCAAGAAGAGGTCTACTACATTTGGTTTCTCAACGTAAAAAATTGTTGACTTACCTTAAAGGTTCAAATGTAGATGCCTATTCTGATTTAATCTCACGCTTAGGTTTAAGAAAATAAATTAACTTATTTTCTTAAAAAGGCCCCGTTTGGGGCTTTTTTTATGCCCACTCAATAGTAAAATCAAGACCATGGAACTATCACCCACTTATCAAAAAATTAACGACCTGCTTGAACGAGCAAAAATACTCTCCGCTCATCTAGAGCTCGAGGAAAAACAGGGTCGTTTAGAAGAAGTTCTACGTGGGATCCTCTAGAGTCGACCTGCA